>MDSZ01261315.1_pt1 | contig 43538 bp, 33 predicted proteins | sample 811201 | NCBI WGS metagenome assembly MDSZ01 (sample SAMN05326647, study PRJNA326480) | marine metagenome | isolation source: seawater | place: Indian Ocean: North | collected 2010 | reverse complement strand
TGACAACTATATTAATGCGCCAGGGGCTTATGTTTATGAGCTTGACATAACAGTTGATCAACAGAAGGTAATTGATCATGAAGTGCTAGGGTTTAAAGTTGAAATATTCTCAAAAAATCCTAACATAAGATTTAATGAAGATTACTCAGTATCAAGAGCTACAATGGCTAAAGAGCGAAAAAATAGGCTGAGGGAGTTTATAGAGACTAGACAGCCTGACCCAGTTTTAGAGTTTGATATTGATCTAAATGTGCCATTGCCTCCACAAAACTTTAATTTTACCACAGCAGCATTAAAAGCTGTGCCAAAAATATTGCCTGTTTTTCTTAATAGTGAACCTCAAACTAGTGGTAAAATGGTCACAGCCCCTATTGTAGCAATGCCCATAATCACGCCAGCCCTAGGAATTAAAGCAACACCTAAAAGCTCACCTAGCACAAATCTAATAAAAGGAAATACATTTGCAAATATTGCTAAGCTAAGCATTACACACGACAAAAAAGATCCGATATCATTGATGGCAACACCCAAGCCATTTTACCCGACACTTGCAGCTAAAACTAGTTTTGCATCTATCGATGTCTTTTCTCCACCCCCAAAAGATTATAGTCAAATTGAGCGAATTTCTTTGGACAATATATACACACGAAGATCGCTTATAGAAGAAAGACAGGCACTAAAACCACAACAAGAAGATGAAAGTAAAGGTGCATACAAACTGGCAAATATTGTCAGTAACAATACATTCTTAAAGCGTGAAATAACTTTAGGCCACAAAGCAGAGATAAAAACGACAGCGTTTACAGTTAAAAGAGAAATAGAGATTCCAAAGTTAGACTTAGGTATGAGATCTAGCTTTTATGTAAGCATTACACCTATCTTAAGAGAGAGTAACGCTATTGTAAGAGTAATTAAGACACCAAAAAGTCATACTTTTTCTGTTTCTCATAGGCGTCAAGTCGAAGATATAATGCTTCCTGTTTATCCTCCAGAAATAAGTTTGGTAATGAACAAGCGAGGAATAGTTGTATTAAAAATAAAACAGGCAGACCCTTCTGCTACATTAATAGATGTTTTTCGAAAAGTAGTGTCACCCAGAAAAGATGGAATATCTTCTTCTAGAGCCATAGCTTCAATAGAGTCAGAAGCATCGAGTCCTTCTCAAATTGTGTCTGATTTTGATTCAGAGAATATTTTCCCAAACTCAGTAATATATCGAGCAACGACTAGGTCTCCTATAGGGTTAGATGGTCCATCTTCTTCTCTAGTTATTGATAGTCATCATAACATAAATGCTCCGACAGCAAAAGAAGACCCAAATGCATTATCAATAATTGCTGTTAACGAAAATGAACATATAAAAATAGATGTTGAAAGAATTCCACAAAATATCTTGGGATTAAAGCTTTTAAGAGAAGAAATTGATGAGAGTGGATCACTTTCTAAAAGAGTAACCACAGTTCCAATGTCAAATGGTAAAACTCTATATGATACTAAAAGAGGCATAAAAAAGCTAACCTATTTTGACAAAACAACAGATCTCAATAAGCGATATCGATATTTTTGCACGTTTAGGCCGCGCCTTGGAAATGAGTATCTTTCAGAAGAAGATGAGCATATTATTAGAAAAATGCCTACCAAACCTCTTCCTGTAGAAGTTTCTATACAAAATCAACAGATTACTACCGACGACTCCGGACAGTTTATTATGTCTATAGATTTGATTAGTATTCCTAAGGCAGAAGGGGTTGATTTTCTCTTGACATTACTAGAGCGCGCCGGCGTAAGCCAAGCATTTATATCATCAATTAAAGACCAAAGGGCAGAACTATCTCAGTTGGCTGCTTTTATTGTCGAAAGAGTTAATAGAAACACAGGGAAAAGAGTTTCTTTTGGTCAGGTAGGTCCCGGAACTTTTTCAGACGATCCAGAAACCAGAGAAAGGTTAGGTATCCCGGCGCCGTCCAGCAACAATAGATACACTTACTTTTTTAAGCTCTGCATGCGGCCACCGCAAGCTTTCCTAAAGTCTTTGCTTACAAGTTTTCCTTCAGGTAAAATACCGGGTGTAGATGACACTACAGCATTGGCAAAAAAATTCCTAGGTGCATTTGCTGCACAAACAGGTGCATTATATTCAGACAAGGAAATGTCAGACTTTTCTGTAGGCGATAACTTTAGAGCAGGGGAAACCGGTATAACACTGCATACTGATATTCAAACCCCTAAACCTTTACCAAAACCTGTCGGTCTTAGAATTGCTAGAAGGTCTCGAAAGCGTGGCATTTTATTAAAGTGGGAATCTGATACTAATGATATTCGACAAGTTGATCATGTTCTTGTGTTTGTTCTGATGCAGGATGGAACTGAGATTTTGTTGGGAACTAGGCCAGGCTCTTATTCCGGCGGCTGGTATTTTAAAGATACAAAGTATGCACCCCAAGTAGGAAAAAAGAAATACTATGTAAAGTTTGTATATAACGATCTCACAGTTTCAGCTCCCAGTAATTCAGTCGTTTTTGAAATATTTGCCTCTCTTCCGCCTGCTTTTTTTAATTTTAAATTTAAGCCAAGTATTTTAGGGGTAGTAAATCCAACCGCTAAAAAACAAGATCAGTTAAAAATGCCAGCGACCGGCTTAAAGCTTAAATTGCCTGATTTGTCTAAAAAAGTTAATGCATCCGGCTGGAACATAAACCCAGGCAAGTTTAAAAAGAAGCTTTATTAAAGGTGTAGAACTAACATGGGAATTAAGACAGCAAAAGAAAAATTATTAACATTTGCAACTCAGTTTGATCCTGATATTGTAGGTGTTGGAAAGACACCACCGGTGGTTGAAGCACCAGAACCAGAAGGCGACCTTCTATTGAGTGCTGTACCTACTAATAAAAATAATGCTGCAGCTCTAACTCTAGAAAAAGGTACTTTACAGAATCTAAAAATAGAGAAGAAAAGAGTGGTACCTTTTGTAACTTCACATGTGTTTAATCATGATGTAAGCGGCTTATTAGATATGCTCACCGCTCGACAACTCGAAAAGCAACTAGACGATATTTTACTGGAGTCGTTGTATGAAGCGGCAAAAATAGATGAAAATGATGCAGCATTTATAGTAGAAACTCTAGAAAATATCGACAGTGATTTAGAGACGATGGATACACTGCTAGCAGCCTTAAAAAGCATGCAAGATGCAATTAGCGATGCTGACAGTGCATTTGACAAAGAAGTTCAAGTTGAGAATATTACAGAAGAATTTAATAAAAGTTTACAAGAGGCAAAATTAGATGAAACAACCTACGATGCTGATTCGTCTGAAGGAGACTTTTTAGCAACGCTCGCCGATTTAACAGCATTATCACCAGAGGCACTATCTGAAATGACATTGACCGGTTGCTTTATACAAGCGCTGGCAGATGCTGAGTGGTCTCTTCGAGCAGGAGTCAGCCCTACTTTTTTCTTGCAAAAAGGAGAAAGAAACCTGGCAGCCAATGCTAAACCCCCTAGAGGTTTCTCTCGCCCGGGTCCAGCTGTTAAATCAGGTGTGGGAAAAACTATAAAAACACTGGAAGGGATCGGTATTGGAGATGATTCGACATATGATGGAATCTTTAATACAACTGCTGTTGCAAAACCACCAAAATATAGCAGCCTAGACCCTTTTAAGAGAGTTGCGTATTTGTGTTCACTTCTCTCTAGGGAGTATTTGCTTTCTGCAGGCCTAGGCAGTCAAATAGGGACTGAAGCAGGACAGGCATTCGGCGCATCTTCAGATCCAATGGCAAAGATTTTTGGGACTTCTAATATATCACATGTAAAAAATGATCAATCAGTCTCAGACTCTTTGTCAGACTTTGCTGTTGTAGGCGAAGATGCCAGCATAAAAAGAAAGTCTTCATCTAAAAGAGTAATGATGCTAGAAGCTTCATGGAATGAAAATACAAATCCGGATCTCTGGACAACAGCAAAAAAAGAGTGGCTAGACAGTGTTAAAGAAGATCCACTTAAAAATAAGGCAGACTTATTTGATCAAGTTATAACTCAAGCGACAAATCGGTTTGTAGATGCAGAGGCTTTTCTTAACAGTATTTTAGCAAAAGATAGTGAGCTAAGCTTGCTAACGCCTACTGGGCTTTTTTCTAGAGTTATTAAAGATTTTGCGACACTAATGCAAGGGTTGACTGTAGAGGCTGCGGAGGACGTGAGGCTAAAAAATGCATGTGAGCTAATGCTTCTTTCTGAGTCAGCAGCTTCTGGTACATATGGATTTAAGCTTAAGAGAAGAATGCTGATATTTGCTGCTAGACTAGCTAACCTAAAAAAGAAAGGTTTAAGTGAGGAAGAACGAGATAATTTTGTACGCCTTACTGCTAGAGAGTTTTCAAATAAGTTTGAATCTGATATAACTGAGCTTAAAACGGATAAGGATCAAGTAGCATTTAACTTGATGTCAATTTGGGCCGGCCGAACATTCAAAATTCTAGAAAATGATGTGAGGATACAAGGTCAACAGATAATAGATGCTGTTGTAGATAATGAAGAATCTGACGGACTAAACTCTCTTATTGTCGGGATATATGAAGATCTTCAAAAAGAAGCAATGGTCGTAGCCAAAGCAAATGACGAGTCCAAGTCATTTATGAGAGAAGGAAATACTACAAGGTATTCAGGTTTTGACGGTGCTATAACATTGTCTTTCATCTATGAATGTTTTGCCTTGCTAGCTTCAAACTTTACAACAGCTGACATAGAATTACAAGGTATGGCAAAGGTACATCTGATGTCATACGATCCACCACCGACAACTGGAGCTATACGAGGCGAAGATAAAGATAAGCTAAAAAAAGCTACGAAAGAATTCATGAGACAAGAACAAAGTGTCAGATTTAATGGAGGGACACCAGACAGTTTAGTAAATAAGACAAGAAGGTTTTTACTAGAAATTGCTACTGCACTAGATACAGGTGATTTTTCTAATCTTTTAGACTCAAGCGGAGATGTGATTGCTGTTGAAGGCCTAAATGAATCTTCTGATTTAGGGAAAAATATATTTGTCTCCCAGGTAATTGATACATGCTTAGATCTTTCAAAAGATGGAGATATACCAACTAAGCTTTTTATTATTGCCAAGTCCATGATTAGTAACCTAAGAAATACAACAAAAGCATTGTGTCAAAGAGGAGCTGCACTTAAAGGAAATACACAAAACATTCCAGATGATATTGCCGTTTTAAAAATCTTGGGAGAAACTAAACTAGGAAAAGACTTTATCGAAGGCTTGACGCCCTCTCAGCTGAAGTATGCAAATAAAAGATCTGCTATTCTTGCTGAATCTAAAGATGCGCCGTATATACTTGATAGCAAGCCGAGCGCACTTTTCAAAGCTATAAAAATGCTTTTTGAAAAAAAGAAAGGCGAGTTCAGCCATTCAGCTGTTTTATTTTTAGGCCTTCCGGCTGGTTCTTTGTCTGAAGAGCTCTCTTCTTCTGGCAGAAGCGAGGAAAACGCAAGACTGAGTTTAAAAGTAGATAAGGTTGACGAATTAATAGGGTTACCTGACTATGAAGAGCAAGATTACAAGTTCTCTTTAAAGTACAGTATTACATCTCAAAGCATTGTTGATGCATTTGATGCTGAGGTAGCCCCTACGACTTTTGATGCGCTAATAACACTTTTAAATTATGACGCAGTAGGAGAAGATGAGCCGATCCTGGGAAGTGATATATTGTCTTCTGTGAATAACAAATCCGCGATGTTAAAAATGCTTAGTAACGAAGTTGAGTCTTTTTTACTAAAACAAACATTTGAAATTCTAGAAGGTTTCTCACTTTTTGAAGAAAAGATTCAATTCAACAATCTTTCTTCTAGAGGGGTTCCGGCAAAGGCTTTGACAGAAACTTTAGTAAAATCAATGAACCTAGATGAAAATGTGCCCTTGTTTTTCTTTGAGCCTGTCAAGTCTTCTGATTTAAGTAATTCAAAAAAAGATCCTGTGCAAGGATGGCGTCTGCCAGGTGAAGAAAGAATATCAAAAATGATCCAACCTCAAACTCTGATTGTAAGCGGTATTGATGCTTGGAAAAAACCAATATCGACACCAACGCAAATAGATACAATATTTGATCTGTTTACGACAAAACCATTTTATGTAGACAGAGTCAGAGAAACCATTCTAACTAGATCAATTTTTGACAAAGTATATGCTATCATGATTGATCTAGACAGTTTTAATTTTGACAAAGACTTTAACAACACACTGCTTAAACAAAATGATCTCGGTATGGGTATCACTTTAAAAGATGCTGATGCATATATAAAAAATTCACTGTCTCCCGATCGTTTAAAAATTGAATCACTGTACATAACAGCAGAAATAGAAGGTGACTAATGGCGTTATTAGATAGCAGATATATTGGAATGGTAGACATTCCTGAGTCTAGAGAAATAACTGCACGTTTTGTATATAACTTTTTTGAACCTGACGAAAGAACCGATCGTTCCGGAAAACCCAGGTTTCATGGAATAAAAAATAATCAAACACAAAAACTAATAGACACTAGAATCATGGAGACTCGTTTACCAAGATTCATAGAGATTAACTTTGATCCTGTGGACTGTGGCAGTGCAAACATAAATGATCTAGGCGATCAGCCGTCAGTATTGACAGACCCGGCTGTAAAAGGAAAAACATGCAATGAGGAAAGCCTTACGACGTCAAGAGATACTTTGTACAGATATACAGACGGTTCTTTAAGAAAAAGACTGACTGACAAGGCGCGACAGGTTGCAAATATGCTAGGCGCAGAAAGCAGCAATGTTCGAGAGCAAATAAATGTGATTAAAGAAAAGAACGATGAAATTTCTGCAAACCACTTAGAGTCTATTTTAAGTCCTGAAAATACGCCGGGCGTGGAGTATGTAAATGATGTGGGAGATATCTCAGAACCGAAAGTATTTGAGCTAGCCTCGTCCTTAAAATTAGACTCTTTTTTGGATAGGCGACTGCTGAGATCTTCCTTGGCGGGAAACTTTACACATGAAAGCGTTCTCAAGACACACAATGCAAAAATTGCTGAAAAAGATGCGATTAGTTTTTTACCAAACTGCCCAAATGATTCGGGCAAAGATTCGTTTGAACCTACCTTTGAAGTAATAAGAATGAAAAAAGTAGGAAAACCATCTGATCTCATAAAGACAGTTACTGTAGGTTATATCATTGAAAGACATGAAGTAGATGCATTTGGTAACTTTATTGATACAAAAAAGTTTCTACTTGACGGTGCTGGTTCTACAAGCTTTATAGATACACAAATAGTATACGGAAGTTCTTATACATACACAGTTAGGACTGTTGCTTTGATAGAGAGCACTATTGAAAAAAGAACAAAAACGTCATCGGGATATAAAAATGCATACTATGAAGCATGGAGCTTAGTTTCGTCTAGGCCGTCTAAAAAAGCATTCGTCAAATCAATTGAACATCGCCCACCTCTAGAGCCCGACGGTGTGTTTTATCGATACAATTATGATGACGGTAGAGGCTTGGTTATTAGATGGCAAATTCCAGTAGGGAAACAAAGAGACGTAAAATATTTTCAAATATTTCGGAGAAAAACTATATACGATCCATTTCAGTGCATAGCTGAGATTGACTTTGACGACTCTACAATAAAAACCACTAGAAGAGAAATGGTTGATAGTAGCAATATTTTTAAGTTCAAGGCTCCTACTACCACATGGATCGACCATGAGTTCAATAGAGACAGTTCTTATATCTATGCAGTCGTAGCTTTGGATGCCCATGGTCTAACTTCAGGATATAGCGCACAGACACTAGTAACTTTTAACGGACCCAAAAACACGATAGACTTAAAAAATATCTCTAGGCCTGGCGCGCCAAAACAATATCCTAACTTTTATATAGACCCAGACTTAGATGATAATATATTTGTCGACAGCCTTACACAGGATGCAATGCTATCCAGTCATAAAAGAAAAATTAAAATTTACTTCGATCCAGACACAGTAGAATATACTAGTAGCAATGGAAATACCGGAAAAATAGTTAAGACAAAAAATAACGACAAAGGACTATATAAGATACACTTACTAAACATCGACAGACAAAAGTCGTCCGTCGTTGAACTAGAGATAGAGAATCTAGGCTCTGCTTAAAATGCAATTTACGGCGAGCGATGTAAGCGTATATTTAACAGCAGAGGTGAGCTATGGGATTTTTAGACCATTCAACAAATAATATAATAATCGACGCAGTCCTGACAGATACAGGGCGAAAAATGTTAGCTGATAACAGAGGAAGATTTAAAATCGCATTCTTTTCTCTTTCAGACGATGAAGTAGACTATCAAATCATTGAAAAGTTTGGTAGAGCTGTGGGTAAAGAAAAGATATCTAAAAACACACCTATCTTTGAAGCACAGACAAAAGCTAGTTTGGCATTGAAACACAGACTTCTTACTCTACCAGACCCAACTGTAATTAGGCTTCCTAGTTTGTCACTGTCATCGACTAACCTTTCTAGTAATTTGTTGACGTTTAATACGTCAACATCATCCACAAATACTGTAAGTGTAGAACAGGTAATTGAAGGCGAGACTATGATACCTGACGGTGTTTCAGATACGACATTTACAATTTTGGTACCAGATAGATTTCTATCTGTGCAAGGAAGATCAGAAATATCAGTTGAATCAACTACAAGAATTGCATCTTATAGCATTACAAGATCTGATACTAATAGTAAAAACGGCGCAAAGGCAGATTTTACATTGATAATTCAGCCAGGCCTGGACGATACGATGTTCAATATTTACGGTGATTCCGACAATAAAAACAATATTTCAAGTGTAGTATCGATTGTTGGTGATCAGTCGGGAATTAGAAAAGACTTTGCAATTGCGATAAGTCGCCCGGCAGCATAATAAAAGAGGAATAAATGGCACAGTTAACAGGTGGAAGTTTTAAAAGAATTAGTCCAGAAGATATTAAGGTTCGCAGATCGACCCTTAATCAGTTAGTTGACGTAATTCAAGAAGATGTTTCCGGATCAGCAACTAGAAGAAAATATCAAGTTTTTGTAACAGGTGGCGTCGGCCCTGGGGTTACGTCTTCGTTATTCCAGACAGTTTATGACCAAGACTTTAGCTTACAGACAGCTAATGCAATGTGTGATATGACTGTAGGTCTGTATTCCAGCGGATCAACAGTAACTAATGCCAGTACAGGTGAAGATTCTGCTGGTAAGCTTTTGTTTCCGTCACAGTCTCTAATGATGAGAGAAAAAGTTGATGTTTACAAGCAGTATGCTGCAAATCTTTTAGGTGATGCTGACGCTGCTTTCTTTTCACCTTTTGGAAGTACAAGAACTAGCTCAACAGATCGTCACTCTAACGACAGGATCGAAGAGGCTCTTTTTATCTCTTATAAACGTCTTTTTGCGAGAGACAAAATAAAAAGAGAAACTTTTGCTACAAGATTTTATAGAAGCGGCGCGCTGGATGGATCCGATGGTTCATCATATCCAAACAGCATGACAGGATCAAACATTGCTGTGACTTCAACATCCGGAAGTGCAATCTTTAGTGATATAGGTGCAGCTTCTAATATTAGAAGAACATTCGGTGGTGAGGTAGGTAATATTGTAAATGCAGCCAATACAGCTGAAAATGTAGGGCTTATTTTCTATGATCAAGGAACAGTTGTTTTGGACTTGGGCAAAGCCACCTTCGCCGACCAGCATATGAGCGGCGCGATCCAAGCAATGGCTAGAGCAACTACTATTGATGGAGCAGTAATTCCGTCAGGATTAACAGTTCTAGGGTCTTCAGGTGGAAATCCACATGCTAAATTTGTTCCTGACTTTATGGTATCCGGATCAATTGATCAAATCGTTGATCATGTTGCCAGCACCCGATTTCAATCGGGCTCTCTGACTTCAGCAACATTTCAAAATGTTACAAATATTAATTCGACCCTGATATTTTGTAGAGCTACAGCAGATGAGTTTAACTACTCTACAAACCCAACATTCACAGATTCAGCTGGTCGAATTCGTGTGGTAGACCAAGGACAAGAAGACACACAGCGGACATTTGCTTTTCCTACAACTGTAGGGCTTCATGATGAGTTCGGTAATCTGCTAGCTGTCGCAAAAATGTCACGTCCAATTGAAAAGAACGACGAAAAGGATATCACATTTAGGATTCGACTGGACTTCTAAAGAGGCCCAGGTATGTCCATATTCAGGCTCAATAAAGAAAATTTTGAGAATTTTGAGCTAATAGCCAATCCGCGAAGACAATTTATTTCTTCGTCCGCAGAAGGTATTACAGGATCCGTTGCTCTTTTTGCAGATGCATCAACTTCTTTAAAAGAGTTAGCGTCAACATTTGGAGATGCATCAGGTAGTGTCAAGGACAATTCTCTAGACCTACACAGAGAAAGCCTTTCCGACACAATAGCTAATGCAATCACAAACGGAAATTCAATTAATGCATATGAATCTGCTAATGAGTACCTAAACCTGGTTAATAATCAAAAATCTTCGCCTATGATGAATAAGCGTCAGGAGGTTTTAAGATATACACCAGGAGTAAGATTTGAGAAAAACTATCTTACAAAAAAGACAATACAGAATTCTGTTTTTCCTTTCTATAGAAATGAAGTGCCGACTGCACAGTGGTCTTATACAAACTATCATAGTTTAAACTTTGTAACAGGCGGGCTTCCAGGGTATGATTTGCCGCGACAGTCCGTGTTAATATATCCAGCGGGGACAGGATCAGTAACCTCAGAAAACTGGAATCCTTTAGCACCAAAAAACAGATTTACATTTGACTTCTGGATTAATCCACGCTATACAACAGATCGGCCTGGAGACGAGTTTCACGCCGGGACAGTCTTGCATATGTCTTCGTGCTATGCTGTGAGCCTGGTATCAGGAAGCAGAGTAGGCATAGATGGTCGTCCGTCAGGCTATCGAATGATGTTGCAGCTAAGTCATAGTGCAGACGTTAGCCCATCTAGTGTTAATCTAGATATTGCAAACAACTCAAGGTCACACCCAAAAGATTTAATTTTTCTATCTAGCGACAACGCGCTGACTAGAAATACATGGCATCATGTAGCTATTAGGTGGGACCCGTCAATTAATAACGGGTATGGTACGTTTCACATAGACGGAAAAGACCAAGGCGCTTTTATTATAAACTCATCTTCAGTAATGCAAGTTACTTCTGCAAACACAAACCTACTAGATCCCGACGCCTTGTTTGTAGGCAACTATTATTCCGGAGACAATAATGGCGGCAATGCCATTGCGAAATTTTTTAATGTAAATGCGCATAGACAAGAAGGCGTGGCGCTTTTTAGTCATCATCTTGAGTCAGACCCGTTAGTATTTAATTTTTCAAATCCACTAAACGCTGAAGTCCATGACTTGAAAATATTTGATCGCTACAGAAACGATCAAAAGACAATCACAGGGTCGATGGTAGGTGTAGGCTTAGACGAGCCAGGCCTATTATTTTACGTACCGCCATTTTTTACCAAAGACTCTAGAACCCGATTGGTTCTACAGACACCATTTTTTGATGCTGCCGGCTCTACAGAAGATCCTTTTAATGTAGCAATGTCATTCGGACTAGGTGCCTTAGATATAAATTTAGAAAACTTTACAAAAGACTTTGTAACAAACCAGTTTCCAAGACTTTTAAACTTGACAGCTTCAAGAATTGACACGCAGATAAATGTACCGAAAACAGCGAATTATTTGCTTTATGAGTCTGGATCGTCTAGAAAAAGAAACTTGACTATTTTGCCGTGTGATAATGGCAAGTTTTTTCCTAACTTTAATATGCTCAAGGCAAAACCAGTACATGGCATCACAGACATTCAAAGTGGCACTTACGATTCTGCATATTATTCTGGCTCATTTAACGATAGGTTTGTTGATGATTTTGGAAACAAGAATTATTCTTTTATAAGCCTAAGAAACCTGGTAGATACAGGATCAGCCGGGAGCTACAATGTAATGCCAGGTAGAATTCCTGACACACAAGAATCCTCAGGGTCTCTTTTGGCTCCTTTACTTGGGCCCTCTCCTGAAGATCCAGGAGTGTCGCCTGGAAATATCTTGACAGTTTTACAGAGATTTCAAGATTCTTCGTCTAACGAAGTTGTATTTTTTGATATATCAAATATGTTTTATGGAGATGAAATTAAGCGAGGTACGTTTGTCCTAGAAGATTTAAACGTATCTGGTTCTGGTGGAAGAATGAGCTTTAAGCTTAAGGATAACGGATACGGAAATCTCTATAGAGCAGACTGTTCGGGATCACATGCCAGCTGGGCTAGTGTTGGAAATGTTTTCTATGAAGAGGGTTTAGCTGTAATTAAAACTCCGCATATGCCACACTTTGGTAGAGACTCTTTTAAGGTGTCCTTTGAGGGTACTAGAAGTGTCTATGTCTTAGAAGTATTAGTGCCAGCTAACCAGTCTTTACATAACTCTTCTAGTAATCCTGCATACAAAGCCTTAGCCCCAACAGATTATCCTAACGAGTTGGCAAATGATTTCTCTTATATCACCGGGATCACGTTGCATGACAACAACATGAATGTAATTGGAAGAGCGAACTTGGCACAACCGGTTGTTAAAAGAGAAGCTGATAAATTTGTATTCAAGCTAAGAATGGATTACTAATGTTAGTTTTAGGTCTAGACATATCAACATCAATCACAGGATACTGTCTAATAAACACAGAGGTACCTCAGAGACATCGTTTAGTCAAAGCTGATGGAATAATCATATCACATATAAAAGACACATACACTAAATCTCTGGCCATTAGAAATGAATTTAATAATATAGCTAATGAGTTCAAGCCAGACAAAATAGTAATAGAAGAAAACTTACAAGCATTTCGTAGAGGCCTATCTTCAGCAAAAACACTGTCAACTTTAGCAAGATTTAACGGTATTGTTTCTTTTTTGGCTCAGGATATATTTCAAATTCCAGTAGAGATGGTTAATGTCAATAGCGCCAGGGCCAAAGTAGGTCTTAAAATAGATAGAAAAAGTGAAGAGCCTATCAAAGAACAGATTTTAGAGTGGGTCAAAAGTCAAGAAGAATTTTCGCAATTTGTGTGGCCTACTAAGACTTTAAAGTCCGGCCCAAGAAAAGGCTTGACAATACCTGCACCACAATGTTTTGACATAGCAGATGCTGCAGTAGTTTGCCTTTCAGGAATGTAAACGTAGCTTGAACATTAGGCAGTAAATTTCTACACTTGTTTTATGAGTGTACACAGGAACATCAAAGATATTCTTACACATGCGTTTGGGCAAGGATCAATGTCTAGAGACGGCATCAACTATGCTGTGTGTTGTCCTGCATGTGACTCTAATAAACGAAATAAGCGAAAATTAGAAGTAAGATTAGACGATGCCAGATATCACTGTTGGGTCTGTGGAATTAAAGGGTCAGATGTACGCTATCTTATAAGAAAATATAGACCTGACTTAGCTGATAAAGTATCAACACTTAAAACATCCAAGACTTTAGAAGACCCTACTTCGGAAGAAATTAAAATTTCTCTACCGAAAAGAGCATCGCTATTAGGGTGTTCCAATTCTAAAGACCCAGATATAATTGCAACTAAAAAATATCTTCTCCGACGCGGCGTTTCTCTTGTAGATATGATGAGGTGGCGGATCTTAGCTAGTCCTACCGGTGACTTTAGAAGAAAAGCAATTATACCTTCTTTTGATTCATCTGGAAATCTAAATTATTATGTAGCAAGATCTATAGATGATTTAGGTGGCTTTAGATACAAAAATGCGAAAGTACCTAAAGAAAATGTTATCTTTAACGAAATTGATATTGATTGGAAACGACCACTAATACTAGTAGAGGGTGTTTTTGATGCCATCAAGTGTCCAGAAAATACTATACCAATATTAGGATCAAGCATTTCTACAAGGTCTCTGATTTACAGAGAAATTGCTAAAAATCAGACAAAGTGCATTGTAGCACTAGATCCTGACTTAAAAACAAAGGCTTATAAGTTGGCAAAAATGATTAAAAAAATAGGGTGTGAAGTAGATATCGCTTTCGCCCCTGAAGGGAAAGATATGGGCGACTTAAGCAAACTTCAAGCAAGGCAAGTAATAGACTCAGCCGCTCCGTATACAGACATTATGCATTTATCTTACAAGATAAATGAGATTCAAAGCGGATCTATTATATAGGGAAAATGATGTATAAATTTGCACACTTTGCTGATGTACACTGGCGAGGCCTTAGTCGACATGATGAGTACAAAAGAGCATTTACAAAAGCGTTTCAAACACTTAAGGAACAAAATGTAGACGCAATTTTTATAGCCGGCGACATTGTCCACTCAAAAACACAGGGAATCTCTCCTGAGCTAATAGACAGTCTTTGCTGGTGGTTTAGAGAATTCTCCGAAATTGCGCCCACATATGTGACCTTAGGAAATCATGATGGTCTGATCTTGAACAAAGATAGAGAAGATGCAATTAGTCCAATTATTAGAGCACTTAACTTGCCTAATCTTCACCTGATTAAAATGACTGAAAAATTATCATTTGATGATAATGTTGACATTGTTAATTTTTCATGTTTTGATGAAGAGTCGTGGGATGAGATGACTCCTACACCTGAAAAAATAAATATTGCTGTTTTTCACGGTGCAGTTAGAGGGAGCAAAACTGATATTGACTGGGAAATGGAAGGCGAAGTAGAGTCAAGCATGTTCGCTGGTTATGACTTTGTATTTCTAGGCGATATTCACAAGCATCAATATCTTGAGCCCACTAAGAGAATTGCATATTGCGGAAGTACAATACAACAAAATTTTGGAGAAACTCCGGGCAAAGGCTATTTGTTGTGGGAAATTGAAAGCAAAGATAAATTTAAGTCAACACATATACAGGTCCCACACGACAGGCCTTTCATTACAATCGAGTGGAAAGGTACAGTTTCCGAGACATTAGATGAGGCAGAACAGTACCCAGATTTCTCCAGATTTAGAATTAAAACAACCATTGCAATAAGTCAAGGAGAAATAAAACAGCTGTATTCTTCGCTAAAGGAATTTAAAAATGCTTCAGAAATTGTAATGAAGCACGATATACCGAAGTCTGACTTAATATTAGAGAACATAGAAGGTTCGGGTGCACTTAACCTCCATGACACTAAAACAGTTGCTGATATGATTGTCAACTATTACTCTCGTGCAGGCCTGAGTGATAGGATGAACTCTCGATTAGAAGAGTTAGTTTACAGACTGTGGAAAAGTGCAGTCAAGGCAGACTATGGATCTGGTGGAAAATGGTCTCTAAAGCGCCTTGAGTTTGATAATACATTCGGATACGGAAAAGATAACATTGTAAACTTTGAAAAATGTGAAGGAATCACAGGTATATTTGGAAAAAATAGGTCTGGAAAGTCTTCTATTTGCGGAAGTATTATGTACAATCTTTTTAATGCTACTGATCGAGGAGCAATATCTAACCTTCACGTCATCAATTCTAGAAAAGGGCATTGCAAAGCTAAGGCTCTCATAAGCAAGAGGGGTAAAAACTACGTAGTAGAAAGACAGACGATCAAGAAGCAGGCAAGATCGGGAAAGCTTAGTGCAACTACACACCTAAATCTTTTAGAAGTTGATGATAACGAAAATGTAATTAGGGATTTGTGCGGAGAGCAAAGAAGAGAAACAGAGAAATCTCTCAAACAAATTGTAGGTACATCTGAAGATTTTTTGTTGACATCATTAGCATCTCAAGGAGAGATGAACTCCTTTCTAAAACAGAAGGCATCTGCTAGAAAGTCTGTATTGTCAAAGTTTTTGGAGCTTGATGTTTTTGATAGGCTACACGAATCAGCAAGAGAAGAATCTGCAGGTGTAAAGCACTTGTTAAAGGCAGCTCCTGAAAGAGACTTTGATATTTCTATCTTAGATGCTAGAAGTAAATTGCGCGCAAGAGAAATCGACAGAGAGTCCTTATGGGATGACCTAGAGGCCTTAAGGGTAAAGTCCAGAGAGTTAGAACTAACTTTGGCCACTAGAAGTGACAATAATCTAGTAACTCAACAAGACATAACTGAGCAAAACGAAAAGATAGAAAATCTACAGAACCAGATTCTAACTAGAGAAGAAAAAATAGAAGAGTTAAATCAGACTTTTGACAGCTTGCTAACTAAAACTTCAAAACTAGAAGATTTTAAATCCGAGTTTCCAATAGACAACCTTAAGTCTTCTATAGAAGAGCAGCGAGCGCTAGAGAATACTGTGTCTACACTAAAGCATTCTGTAGATAAGGAAAAACAAAAAACCAAGTCATATGAAAAAGAAGTCGCAAAACTAGATGAAGTACCGTGCGGAGACAGTTTTCCAACATGTCAGTATATAGTAAGTGCGCACAAAGCAAAAAAAGAAGTACAAAAACAAAGTATAAAAATTGAAGAGTTAAAAGATGATCTCAAGATAACTCGGCAAAGTCTTAGGAAGCTATTAAATCTAGGTCTAGAAGAAAAACTAGAAAAATACAACGATCTACTGACTAAACATAACGATTATTCGGTCCAAAAAAGCAGAGTGGAGCTAGACTTAGTAGCAGAAAAAAATAAGCTACAAAAGGTAAAAGATCAGCTTCGAATTGAAGAGCAGATGCTAGATGAGATGAAAGCAAATCTTTCTACAGATGATGCTGCATCTCAAATAAGATCGCTTAGAAACAAGCTAAGAGCATATAAGATCGGCATTGCAGATAAGGAAACAAAGCACGCAGCACTTTCAGAGTCAATAGGACTGCTGCAGTCAGAAATAAAAAAGCTCATGAAGGAAAAAGATGAGTTCGAGAGCTTGAACGAGCAGTGGCGTGTTTTTGAACTCTTTCTGCAAGCAACGTCGAAAAATGGTGTACCGCTAGAAGTCATTAGGTCCAGACTTCCAGAGATCAATGCAGAAATTGCCAGTATTTTGCAAGGCGTTACCGGTTTTACTGTAGAGCTTGAGTCTGATGAAGGCTCTAATGAGATGTCTGTTTATATAAATTATGGTGACTCTAGAAGAATAATAGAGTGCTGCAGCGGCATGGAAAAAATGATGTCTGCTCTTGCCATAAGAGTAGCCTTAATTAATGTTTCAGCTTTACCAAAGTCTGACATTCTTATTATTGATGAAGGTTTTGGTGCGCTAGATAGTGGAAATGTGGAGGCATGCGGTAGATTCTTAGAGTCACTTAAAAAGTGGTTTAAGACGATATTGGTAATTTCTCACGTCGATGCAGTCAAAGACGGTGTTGATAGCATACTTGAGATTAGGAGAAAAGGCACAGATGCGAAAATTCAATTTACATAGTACACAAATTATAGTAAAAGGAAGTCAGGCTCCTCTAGAGTGCCCTGTATGCAAATTTGTCTTGAGAGACTCTAAAGATGTAGAGTCTGTAAAAAAAGAAAGAGCATGTACGGAGTGCACGCTTAATTTCAAACACGTAAATTTAGAGCAATGGCAAGATGGATGGCGACCTTCAATTGATGAAGCTAGATCGAAAATGCATATTTAACACAGAGGTGATGCAATGAATACAAATACTGCAAGAATTATTGGACAAGTCTTAGAGAATTATTGGGGTACCCAATCAAGTTCTGACGGAACTTTCTCCTTGACTTATGACCTATCAGGTGATCAACTTACGCTTAAGTACAAGGCTGTTGTACACTTTGCTTCAGAAAGATCTCTACAGCCGCAAATATCTGAAGCAAATCGAAGAGCAGTGACAATGGTGAATGAAAAACTTAAAGAACTAAAGTCAGCTTATAAGTCTACTGCAGAAGAATCTCTTAAGACAGAAGATTTAGGCGGCGGCGACGATATAGAGCTTTTGCAGCCAAACGGACCTAGAAAAGTCGCATATTATAGATACAACCATAAGTTTAAAATTCAAGACTAGATCAAGTGGCCAAGACTTCGAAACAGAGACAAGTCAAAGAGATAATAAAGTGCGGAAAGGATCCGACATACTTCATAAACAAGTATGTTAAGATACAGCATCCGACTCGCGGCTTAGTACCTTTTGACACATACCCATTTCAAGATGATTGTGTCAAAGATTTTGTAGACCATAGATTTAATATTATTCTAAAGTCTAGACAGCTAGGAATATCTACACTTTCTGCTTGTTATGCTGTGTGGCTAGCAACTTTCTACAAAGACAAAAACATATTGGTTATTGCAACCAAGCTAGCAGTTGCTCAAAACTTTATCAAAAAAGTAAAAACAGCTTTGCGGAGTATGCCGGCATGGCTAATGCTACCTGAAATTACATCTGCAAATAAGCAAGGTGTTGAGTTTAGTAATGGATCTGCAATAAAGGCAGTGCCAACTTCTGATGACGCCGGTAGATCAGAAGCACTTTCTTTGCTTATTGTTGATGAGGCTGCATTTATTAGAAACTTTGATGAATTGTGGATGGGGCTTTATTCTACACTTTCAACAGGTGGTCGTGCTATCGTCTTATCAACACCAAACGGTGTAGGAGACAAGTACCATGAGTTGTGCATGGGTGCAGAGAACGGCGAAAATGTCTTTAATTTTATAAAGCTAATGTGGGATGTCCACCCTGAAAGAGATGATGAATGGTTTGAAACAGAAACCAAGAACATGAGCCGAAAACAAATTGCACAAGAGTTAATGTGCGATTTTGCAGCATCAGGTGACACCTTTTTAACTGCAGCAGACTTAGAAAAAGTATCAATGCAAATTCAGCAGCCTCTAGAAAAATGGGGGCCCGACATGGGTGTGTGGGTCTGGAAATACAGGTTGTCTGAGCACAAATATGTAATATCAGCTGATGTTTCTAGAGGCGACGCAGCAGACTACTCTGCTTTTCATGTTTTTGACATAACCACTTCAGAACAAGTTGCAGAATACAAAGGAAAACTTCCACCAGATCAGTTTGCAGTACTTTTGGCTGAAGCTGGAAATAGATACGGCGAAGCATTAATATGTCCAGAAAATAACACATATGGCTACGCAACAATAATGAAACTAGTTGATATCGGCTATAAGAACCTTTACTTTAAAAATGAAAAAGACAAGTACGCTGCACTGTATGGCATGGGCACACCTGAAACAGCTAAAATAGGTTTTCAGACAAACTCACAATCTAGAGGTCAGATCTTGACAAAACTAGAAGAAACAGTCAGAACTGGAGCAGTAAGGTTTTATTCTTCTAGATTTTATGATGAGCTTAAAACTTTTATCTGGAAAGGTAATAAGGCACAAGCTCAAAAAGGTAAAAATGATGACCTGGTGATAGCATCAGCGATTGGAGTCTGGCTTTTTGACACTGATCCAAACAATCACAAGCAAACACATGATCTCAACAAGGCGATGTTAGCCGGGTTTAATGTAAACTCAAACAAAGCAGACAAGATTTCAAACCCATGGAACAAAGTGGCGTACAATCCGTTTAAGGCGTATGCAATGCCAAATATGCCACAATCAGGTTCAATGGACGGAATCGATTACAGTTGGCTTTTATAGTATAAGGTTAGAATAACAAACGATGTTAGTTTACCTACATAGTAGAGAGGTGTATTGATGGCTGAAGGATCAAGTCTTTTTAGCAGACTTACAAAACTTTTTAGATCAGGCCCAGTTGTCAAAAGAAGGGTAAAAAACTTTAGACAGCCTGGTGCGAGCTCTGCTGTTGAAGTATTCAAGAGGGCACACAGTGATGTTTATAGCAACACACTCAGTGCATATGGCTCCTATGATAGAATGTCTAGATACAGTGACTTCTCAGAAATGGAAGCAACACCTGAAATCGCCGCCGCACTAGATATCTACTCTGAAGAAACAGTCTCTCCCGATGAGCATCACAGAGTATTACACATTTATTCAGACAACAGAAAAATTCAAGAACACCTAGAACATTTGTTTTATGACATCTTAAATGTAGAATTTAACCTTGTCATGTGGGTCCGAAATCTTTGTAAGTACGGTGACTTTTTTCTTTTTAATGATGTCAACCCTGAGTATGGGATTGTTGCTGCATACCCAATTGCAATTTCTGAAATGGAACGAGAAGAAGGTTTTGACCCTGACGATCCTTTGGCTGCAAGATTTAGATGGGTAACGCAAGGAAACCAAATGTTAGAGAATTGGCAGGTTTCTCATTTTCGCTTGCTAGGAAATGATGCTTTCTTACCGTATGGCTCGTCTGTTTTAGAGTCAGCGCGCAGAATTTGGAGGCAGCTCATTCTTATGGAAGACGCGATGCTTGTCTATAGAGTGATTCGTGCGCCTGAGCGAAGAGTATTCTACATAGATGTGGGTAATGTGCCTCCTGAAGATGTTTCAAACTATCTGGAACAAGCCCAGTCTTCACTAAAAAGAAGTCAAGTAGTCAATAAAGATACAGGACAGGTCGACCTAAGATATAATCCACTTTCTGTGGATGAAGATTATTTCTTACCTGTTCGAGGCGGGGAATCAGGCACTAAGATTGATACTCTCGCCGGAGGTCAAAATACAGCTGCAATTGAAGATGTTGAGTACATTCAAAAGAAATTATTTGCAGCACTTAAAATACCGAGAGCATATCTTGGATATGACGAAGAAGTTGGTGCCAAGGCAACGTTAGCACAGGAAGATATCAGATTTTCTAGGACAATTCAAAGAATTCAAAAGACTGTAATTTCTGAAATGAACAAGTTAGCTATGATCCATCTTTACTGTCATGGGTATGACGGTGAAGAGTTAGCTGATTTTGAACTAAGACTATCTAATCCATCAACAATAGCACAGCAGCAAAAATTAGAATTAATTAGGGCCCGATTTGAAATTGCAGGAACAGTACCTGAAGGAGCAGTAAATAGAGCCTGGGTGCAAAAGCATGTACTGGGACTTTCTGATGAAGAGGTTCTCGGTGTCAAAGAAGGAAGAATTCAAGATAAAATAGACGACGCAGAAGTAGAGGCTGCCCAGCCGCCTGGAGCTGAAGATGAAGGAGGCGGTGATGCAGGAGGCGGCGACGACGCCGGAGCAGGAGGAGATGAAGGCGGCGGAGGACTTTTCTCAGGTGATAAGCCAGAGGGAGATCTTTTGACAGCTTACCCTGCAGATGATGATGAAGAAGAAGAGCAGTACGAAGAAGATGAGTTTGTGCTAAATCTTTCTATTGAAGACGAAGATGCACCCATCAAAGCGCAAAATAAAATTATGAATGCTTTTGGCGAGCCAGTTAAGACACGAAGAGTTACAAGAGGTGGCCCATCAGATACACACGCTCCTGATTTTGCAAAAATGGTTTCAGTTGGAAAGCGCGGTCGAGGTCAAGATTCTCTAAACAAGCCTTTTGATGAGGACTTTTTAAATAATCCAGTTGGAGAATCCCTAGATAGTATTACGACCGCCGCACCGCCAAGATTGACATTTGACTTAGTTAAAACTCTCGATAAGATGTCCAGCAGGATAGGTATATCTAAGGTAGGCTTGCTATCTGAATCTGATGTAAGCGAAGATGAGAGTATAGATGAAGAATAATAAGAGGGGCCAAAATGGCGAAGCATAATAAAAAGCGCAACGTCGGTCTCATTCACGAGCAATTAGTAAGATATGCAAGTGAAAAGATCGTCGAAGGAAAAGAAGAGGCTGCTGAGCACGCAATAGAAATTTTAAATGAACATTTTAAAGAAGGTACACAGCTTTGCAGAGAATTTCTGTTATTTAACGCACTTGTTCATACAAAAGTTCAAAGTAGAGATATTGCTAGAAGAATAATTGAAGAGAGTAAACATGCATGCAAAAATCATGATGATGGTTTATTAAGAACAGAAAAGTCTAGACTTATAAAATCAATCAACCATGATATCGATAATGCAGGTTTTTACGCTAGAAGAATTCCGGAATACAAAGTATTTGCTACTGTTCAAACACTCTTAAATGAGTGGCGCGGCGATAATCGACTTTCACCGGTTGAAAGAGTAAAATACGAAGATCTCTTAGAAGAGTGGCTTACTAGAGAAAGCAAAGGGAATAACCTAGAGAAAAACCCTGATGCAAATCCGTTAACACTTAAAATAATGATGAAAAAGTTCAATAAAAAATATTCTTCATTTAATAGTGAGCAGACACAGCTCTTAGAGTATAAGCTTTTAGGAAACGATTCTGCAGTAAAGAGTCATGTAGCAAAAATAAAACAAAAAGCACATGAAGCTCTAAATGAATTTTACAGCACATGTGACAATAAAATTCTTTTAGAAAAAAGAGAAACAGTTAAAAATAGAATAGACGCTGTGTCTATTGATGCAAATGATAGGTCAATAGCACAAGCTTTGATGCTATCTGCATTAGTTCACGAAATGGAGGAAGGAAATGAGTAAACGCACATTGTTAACTGAGTGGTTAGCATTTGATTATTCTCCTGAGCTTATTAAAGAGTCACGTGAGAACAATAATGGTAAAGTTATAATGAAGGGGATTCTTCAAAAAGCTGATACACTAAATCAAAACGGAAGAATCTACCCAGAGCCAATTTTGTCTCGTGAAGTAAGAAATTATCAAAAGTTTATTCAAGAAAACAGAGCTTTAGGCGAGTGCGATCATCCAGATAGCTCAGTTGTTGAATTAAAAAACGCATCTCACATTGTAAGAGAAGCGTATATGGAAGGTGATGTTTGTTATGGCACTGTCGAGTTATTAGACACACCATCAGGCAAGATTCTACAGAGCTTAGTTGAGTCTGGAGTAACACTGGGTATATCATCTAGAGGTGTAGGTTCTACAACTAGACAAGGCGATCATGATATAGTGCAAGATGATTTTCAACTCATCTGTTGGGACTTCGTTTCTGAGCCTTCTACTCCTGGTGCTTTTGTTATGAGAGAAGGGAGAGACTTTAGTGATAGCGATCTAAGAAGACATTTCACAAAGTCAGATAGAATTGATAGAATAATGAATGACATCATTGATTGGGAGAATGAATAATGGGACATTGGGTTGGAGATAACTGGAATTCAGTTGATGCCTATGGCACTTCCGGAACTCCGTGGACAGAAACAGTGACTTTAGCAGCCGGTTCAGTGACAACAATTTCATTTCCAGCGGTCACTCGATGGATTCAGATAATCAATACAGATGCCACTGCTGCGAATAGTGCAAAGGTAGGCTTTACAGTAAACGGTGTCAATGGTAACCCGGATGACAATTTTTTCCTAGTGCCAGGCGGTACAAATTCGGGAAGACTAGAGGTTAGGTGCATAAAGATTTACTTAAAAGCAAGCCAGAATACACCGACTGTAAGCATTGTGGCAGGTATAACTCAAATTCCTACCAATCGTATGTTTGATGTAACAGGATCGAATGGAGTAGAGGGTGTAGGTTAAAATGGCAAAGATAACGAGAGCAACTTTAAAAGGCATAGTCAAAGAATGTTTAGTAGAATTACTAGCAGAAGGCCTGGATTCTTCTCCTGAGCGCACTCAGATTTCAGAAAGCAAAAGAAAAGAAAAAAGAAAGCAAGCACTCTTAAAAGAAGAGGCAAGGTTAGCTGCAAATAGAAAAAAATTGGAAAATCGAGTGACTGATACTGTCGCGACAGTAACAGATGATCCTATAATGCAGAGCATTCTTTCACACACAGCAACAACAACACTGCAGGAGCAGCTAAATAATGAACCAGCTTCAAATGCGGGAAATATGAATTTTTCTGATATTAGTTCAGATGCTGCTGGCATTAATCTAGATTCAATATTTAGTTCGCCACAAGAGAATTGGTCGGCTTTAGCATTTGCGGACAAGAAAACAGGCCAGTAATAAAGTCGCGGAACGACATAAGTAGATTAGTAGGAGACGGAGGTTTTTACAATGTCAAGACGAGTCAAAAAAATGACACCTAACATGCTTAAGAGAATGATTGTACAAGAAGCAAGAAAGCTTCGAATGGAAGTTTTGGAAACAGGCGAAGAAAGTTCTGAAAAAGTTGCTGACAAGGCACCTGAAGTTGACGCCGATGAATATGCTGACTCAATTGAGCAGGATATTGATTGGATGAAGGCACTAAAGATTCATGAACGACGCCTCGCAAGAAAACTACAGGAAGTACGATCTGCTAAGCGTCGCATCGGTCGTCGTTTATCTAAAAAGATATAGGAGAGTAAGATGCCAACACATACACAGGGAACAGTTGACGCACCAGTAACAAAGAGATCTGCTGGAAAAACTGACACGAATGATCTAAAGGCAATTTATAGCCAGAGCCCAATGTACAAAGGTGAAGTAACGCCGGAGTCAATTAAAGCACAGTTTCAGAATGAAGTAATCGACGCTGTTATTAATGATCAAGGTCATACTTTCGGTACATTTGACACAAATTATGTAGATGCGCCTAACTTAGAAGATGTCGAGACAGGCGGTGGCGGCCTCCCGGCTTCGCCATACGTACCAAACCCATCTTCTCCAGGGCCTGGAAGTATTAATCCAACAGATCAGCCTGAGGCACCAGACGGATATGGTCAAAATGCACCGACCCAATGGGGTTCGGGTGTAGGCCATGCTTTACAGCCTGCTGATTCTTCTGCCAAGATTTCAGGGCAGAAGCTCGGTGATTATGTAATGGGCAAGTCATCTAAGGAGTAAATCTAAATGGCTGTTACACAAGACGGCGGTCATCTGCATACTAGTACAGTTGAGAACATAGGTCCTCAACCTTCCGAAGCCTTAACTAGAACAGGCGGAGAGTTAGCAAAGTCAGATCCTGCAAGATTGCAAGCAGCCTATCCAAGCTCTCCAATATGGTCAACTGACCCGGGCTTAGGTGGTTATACTGCATCAGCTGTGGCCGGCCTAAAAGGTAACTTGGTAAGAAATACAGTGAGACCTGGCGACATTTCAGCTGCACAATCTTACTATGGTTTTCCTGCTGCAGTGTCTGAAGATGAAAATACACCATCTACAGGTGATTTGTCGTATAACGGAGCACCAAACGTAACAGCAGTTACGGTTGACACAAACGGCAAGCCTATTGCTAGTCCTTATATGCCTAACTTATTACCTCCAAACTCTTTCAATCCTACAGCAGATAACCCGACGCCTGTTGTTCTTACTCCAGAACAGTCACACTCTGCAACAACTCCGTTTCACGGCGACGGGTTAATGAGTCCGCATGGAGGAAGTGCAAAAGTTCAAGAAAGCCTCAAACCGGAAGAAGGCGCCGGATCTGATGCTGGTGCAAATCCGCCCCCTGTTGATGGCGGCTCAGGCGGCGGCGCTTAATGCAATCAAATACACAGATTCCGAAAAATGTAGGCGCTTCGATATCTTCAAGGTATGATGATAGAAAAGGTTTGGGCTACGGCCAGCTAGATCAAAAATTTCAAAAATCTCGCCCTGCTGGAAACTCCTTTCCATACAAAGACTTAGACAATTATGAAGAGTCTGATGATGTAAATGATGAGTCCCACGATGCAGTAAGTAGCAAGGTTTATGACTACCCTAAAACAGATGCTGCTGGTGATGCTAAGGCAACAGATCCACTTTATTTTGTAGGTGCAGCAACAAAGTTGCACGCGTGCTTTGAAAAATCAGACGAAATATTATGTGAGATAGAAAAAGCCTCCAAAATGATACCAGTTTTCGATATCATAGAAACAATTGGAGGTTATGATACCTCTAAGGCATTCGACATACGTTCTTATAGAAGGACAGGAACTAAAAAAGGTTGGTCAGAAAGACCTCCGGTAGGAAAAGATGAGTACGAAAAAGAAATAGAAGAGGATGAATTTTACAATTTGAAAGATTTGTCTGCAATTCAAAGGCCAACTTTGGGTGAATGTTTCGATTTTCTTAGACATACTTAATCAGGAAACATGGTGGGTGGAATGAGTAAAACACTTTATGAAGAAGCCATTGCTGATGCTAAGCAACTTAGGGAGCTAGCAGAAGATTCTGCAAAAAATCGAGTTATTGAGGCAGTCATGCCTCAAATTAGAGACTTGGTCAATAGAAGAATCTTAGGCGAGCAAATCGAAGATGAAGCTGCAGCTCTAGGTCTAGAAGACGAAACAGAATTAAACAGCACTGAAGAAGATCTACCAGGAATCGACGCCGGCGACGAATCTTCTTCTAGTGGGTCAGTTATTAATGTAACAGCCCAGGGCGATGTCAATATCGAGGTCGAATCGGAAGAGCCAGAAGGCGATGAAGAAGACGTCGTTTTGACAGATACAATGGCCGAAGCGTTAGGTCGACTAATTCGAGGAGACGTAGTCGTTGAAAATTCAATTGAGGAAAAGCTAGCTCTATTAGAATCTAGAGTTACCAAACTTAAGATGATTAACGACTATGTTTTTGAGGGTGATTTATCGACCTCGCAAAAGTCTAGATTAAACCTTTCTTTCATTCATTGTTTAAGAGAGGCATTAAATTTACGTGGTAAAGTAATACTTAACGAACATGACACTCAAGATAAGCTTGAGCGGAGACTATCAGCAATAATCAAGGAGATGAAACAGATGTCAAAGTCAAACCGTCGTAATATCTTCGATTTCCTTTTCGAGGAAGAGGATAAGGAGAAAATGAGCGAGCTCGAGGAGGCTGAACTCTCGCTTGAGCTTGAGGATGAAGAGCTTGATTCGCTCGCAGGTGCCGAAGATGTAGATGCAGTAGATGCAGCATTAGCGGACATCCTCGGAGACGTCGAGGTAGCCCTCGGCGATGGAGGCGGCGAAGAAGCCGCTGAAGAGGAAGAAGGCGAAGAGCTCGAAATGGGAGCAGAAGAAGAAGAATTGGCCGCAGATGAAGAAGCAGGCGAAGATGAGGTTCTCGAAATTGATGAGGGAATGCTTCGCCGAGAGATTCACCGCATGCGTCGACTTCGTGAGCAAGAGGAAGGACGAGCTGCAGAAGCAGATCCTTATCTAGCACATGACGGAGAAGAAGTAGGCGATGTGGTTCTGGACGTCGATGAGGACGATCTGATTAACGCACTGGCAGATGAGCTAGGCGATTCAGAGCATACACCTCCCGCACCAGGCGCTTCCGGAACAGTTGCAGAGATGCGTAGACGTAGAGCGCGCCGCTCAAGATCACAACGTGTTAATGAGACACGTCAAGTAAAGCAGTATCGTACTGCAGTTGCTGGTCTTAAGAAACAGCTTGTTGAGATGAATCTCTTCAATGCAAAACTTCTTTATGCTAACAAGCTAATGCAAAACAAGAATTTAACAACTAAGCAGCAGAGAGCAATTGTTGAGGCCCTTGATAATGCCAAGACGCTCCGCGAGGCGAAGTTGCTTTACAAGAGCTTGTCGGAGTCCCTCACCCGACGCGCTCGTGGTAAGAAGCTAAATGAGGGATCTTTACGGACGCTCGGATCGTCTTCCAGATCAACCCGGTCAGGTCAGCCTGCCAAGAATGGTGTTGAGGCGGATCGATGGGCAGTCCTCGCCGGCATTAACGGCAATGACTAACCATCTTTTAACCTAAGGAGAAATTAAAATGTCTAAGTCATTTTCATTGAACCAGCTGACCGAAGGTATTCGCCAGAGAAATCTGGGAGGCCAGAACAAGCAGTTGGTAGAGAAGTGGTCCCGAACAGGACTTCTTCGTGGTTTGAACGGTGTTCACCGTGAGAACATGGCACGTCTCCTGGAAAACCAGGCAGGCCAGGTTCTTAAGGAGGCATCTTCAGTTTCAACCGGTGGCGGAAACCTGGCATCGTCAGGCGACCTTCGCGGTTTTACTAATATTGCTTTCCCAATCGTTCGCCGAGTTTTCGGTGGATTGATTGCAAACGAGCTTGTATCGATCCAGCCGATGAGCCTTCCTTCCGGACTGCTCTTCTACTTGGATTACACATACGGATCACAGGTGGGTGGAGTAAATGATTCACGTCCATACACCACCGGATCATCAATTTATAATGCACCTACTGGTAAGGGTGTACGCTCTGGTTCACTAGCAGTTGGCGGTCAGTATGACCTAGCTGGTACGGGCTATACACGTGTACACGACTCAGTTGCATTCACTGCAACCTCACAGCTACTTCTTTCTGGTGCGGTTCGTGGAACGAACAACGCAATGACAGCCGGTTCGGTCGCTGAAGCAACAGGATCTGATGGTAAACTTCTACAGTTCGACCCACAGATTGCAGGCGCGATTGAAGGGAATACAACCCCGGGTGGCAACGCCGGCCCTGGAGTTTACTCTTTTGTTGTTATCGAGACTGACTCTCTTACTAACATCGACAAGACGATGATTAAGGAAGTTGCTCTTGTTCCAGACGTAGCAGGAACTCTTCCTTCTGGATTGGCCGTTATCGGAGACGATACCAATGGAAACAAGATCCAGGATGGAGACAACCTTCTTAACGTGCGACGCCTTAACAGACTAGGTACTGTTTCAGGTAACTCATGGACGTCAGCTCCGCTTGCAGACATCAGCGATGCCAATACAGGAATTCTGATGGTTGTTTCAGGTGCAATCGAAGGCTCGACTGCTGAAGTAGCGAAATTAACAGTTTCGTTCCCAGTAGAGGCTAGCCTCAACAGTGGAACTGGAGATACTCTTGTAATTCCGGCTTTCGAATCGGATTTTGCAACGTCACCATCGCCGAATATTCCAGAAATCGACATCAAGATCGAGGCCATTGCGGTCGTAGCCAATACTCGTAAGCTACGTGCCAAGTGGTCACCAGAACTCGCTCAGGATCTTAACGCTTATCACAGCTTGGACGCTGAGGTGGAGCTCACACAGATCCTCTCCGAGCAGATTGCTCTAGAGATTGACCGCGAGATTCTTAACGATCTTCTCATGCAGGGTAACGCTGCTAACTACTTCTGGTCACGTGCACCTGGTAAGTTCGTCAACAAGGAGACGGGATCTGAGGTTCTAGCTTCGGGTACCAACGCTCCTGGACCTGCTTTCCGTGGAACAGTTCGTGAGTGGTATGAGACTCTTGTTGAGACTTGCATCGATGTGGGTAACCAGATCCATCGCAAGACGCTGAGAGGATCAGCTAACTTCGTCGTGGTAGGACCTGACGTTGCTACAATTCTTGAAGCTTCAGTCTTCTACAAGCCTTCCTACACTCTCGATGGTGATGGACAGGTTGGCGCTCCGATGGTTATCGGTGCCGAGAAGGTTGGAACTCTCAGCAACCGCTTTACGGTTTACAAGGATCCTTACTTCCCAAGAAATAAGGTTCTTGTTGGCTACAAGGGCGGAAGCTACCTTGAGACAGGATACGTCTACGCACCTTACGTGCCGCTGATCGTAACACCTACTATCTTCGCTCCTGAGGACTTCACCCCGAGAAAGGGTGTCATGACTCGCTACGGAAAGAAGATGGTTCGTTCCGACTTCTACGGTACAGTTACATGCTTGGACATGAACGTCATCTAATCACTTGATTAGCCGATCTTAGGATCAAACTAAGGCGCCTTGGATTTTCCAAGGCGCCTTTTTTATTTTCAAATAACTTTTTTTTGTGTCTTTGAATCAATCTGTGTATTCATCTGTGGACTTGTGCATACATCTTTAAGGGATTGCCTAAGCAAACAACTTAAATGCTTTAGAAGTTATGTAGATAATCTCTTCGATTATATACTTGTGAGACATATTTATAGATCATGAGTAATAGAAGTTCCCGAGAAAGTATGACTAGACTCAAAGCTTTAGTTAATGAACTAAGCGATCGAGATGTGCAGCTCAAAAAAGATTTTGAGTTATTCGAAGAGTTTTTTGAAAACTTTCCAATTCCTGTTACCATGTGGTCAATCACAAAGGAAAAGACGGTTTTATCTCAAAGAGGGAATGGTTTTGCATGTCACAAGGCCAAAGACCTAGAATCCTTGTTTTTGTGCCCTACAGTTAAGTCTCTCTCCATGGAAAACCATGAAAAAGCTCTTATGGGTGAAAAAGTAGACTACTTCATCAAAACAGATAAAAATGTATACTTTGCGAAACTAGTCCCAAGGCTAGATGATAAGGGCGAGATATCAGGAGTATCGGGAATTGCGTGGGATGTAACAAGCAATGCAATCATGTTGGCATGTATTGAAAGCATTCATGAATCTACAGTTGGACGAAGAGGTCAGTATAAAGAAATCCATCAGGCTGCAGATAAAGCTCTAGAAGCAAGTCGTCTCCGACGATTGCTTGATGAGCACGGAGAAGACTAATGTCAAATGATGGCCAAAATGGCTGGAATGAATATTCTAGGTTGGTTCTCAAAGAGCTAGAGTCACTCAACGACAGCATTGAAGGACTCAAGTCAGAGCTTCAAGATGTTAAGCAAGAATTAACAAAGCTTCAAGCTAAAGAAGACAAAGTTGATGAACTGCGGCAATGGAAAGAAAGAATAGATGATGTTGCTTCACCAACACAAATGCGCGACTTAATAGTTAGTGTAGAAGAGCTTAAAGTTTTTAAAACAAAAGCAATTACGATCTTTGCAGTTGTTCAATTTGGAATGGCTGCGGCGATGTGGTTGATGAAAATAATGGAGTAAAAAAATGCCAGAAGAAAAAAAGACAACAACAAAAAAGACAACTAAGACATCTGCAGCAAAAAAAGCCACGCCGAAGTCAACTAAGACAGCTGCTTCTGCTCCTAAGGCTGCAGCACCGGCGCAACCACCTGCTGCTGAGGCAGTGCCTGTGGCAAAAGCACCGGCCCCTGCTAAAGAAACTCGAGTGCGCAGCCGACGCCGATCTTAGTCAAGCATCATATGATGTTTATGACAAGATCTAAGTCGATATTTAGTCATGTTGGAGATTAAGCATGGCTACATTTGCAAATACAACGAGTCCTACACCATTCGGGTTTTTTGACTCTGACGCAGACTTTCAAACTGAAGCTGACTCATTAGTCACGTTTGTAAAGAGAAAGTTGGGTGATGATATCCTGAGTGTCGAGTTGACAAAAAAACAGGTCTGGGCATCTTTTGAAGAAGCATTCTGTGAGTATGGTTCGATAATAAATCAATATCAAGCAAAGTCACAGTTAGCAAATCTTCTAGGTGCAGCAACTGGTTCATTGACCGGAAGTGAACAAAGATTTCCTAGAGAGAATTTTGAGTTCATGCTCCGCAGAGCAGAGCCGTATGCAATGGATGCAGGATTAGGAGGGTCATACAATACATTGTCAGGATCAATTACTGTAAGTAAAAATGTCCAAGACTATGATTTGTATACTGACTTAAAAGATTCCGACGGCAACGCTTTGTTTGATAACGCGGCAAATTCACCAAAGTCTAGGATGAAAATTTTAGAAGTATTTCACTTTACTCCTTCTAATTCATATAGATTTTTTGATACGTCGAGTGCTATAAACTATCTTGCAAATGAGTTTGCTTTTGAGTCATACACACCCGAGACTATATTTTATGTTCTTCCTGTATTTGAAGACGTTTTAAGGGGTGGGATGCTAGACATGTCCTCTCGGGTAAGAAGAAGTAACTATTCGTACAAGATATCTGGCACAAAAATCAGATTCTTTCCAAAACCGACAGGAGATCCAGTTCGCCCAAAAGAGATATGGATACGGGTGGGATTCTCACCTGACCCAATGAACCCTGCATATAAAGATGAGTCAATCTACGGTGTGAGTAATCTTTCAAATATCCCGTACGGGAGGCTAACTTATGCCAAGATAAACTCTATAGGCCGACAGTGGATTCGACAATATGCACTAGCACTTTCTAAAGAGCTTTTAGGGCAGATTAGGTCAAAATTTAGCAGTGTACCTATCCCAGGTGCTGATTTGACTCTTAACGGTGCTGACCTAATATCACAAGGCAGAGAAGATCAAACTTCTTTAAAAGAAAAACTAACTACAATGTTAGAAGAGCTAACTTACAGCAAAATGTTAGAAGACGAAGCTTCAGCCAGTGAAAATTTAACACGTATTCTCAAGAATATTCCTGTGCCTAACGGCAAAGCGATTGTGATGGGCTAAAATGGCAAGACTATTTATAACCCCTAGAGAGATAGACTTTATTTCAGACATCACTAAAGAAGTGATAAAAGATGTTGTAGGACAAAAGATCTTTTATTATCGTGTTAGAGAAGACTTGACAGATATTCATGACGTCTATGAAGAAGCAGAAAACAAAGTTTTTGATCCTCCTGTAGAGATAGAAGCCCGAATCGAATGGGAACCTGAAGTAATCACTACTAACAGGTTCGGTGGTGATGAAGCATATACTGTAAATGTTTTTCTCCATGAAAGAGACTTGCTAGATAGAGATATTAATCCACAAGATGGTGACTTTTTTAGCTATGGCGATACGTTTTTTGAAATAACTAGTGCAGTAATTGAAAGCACTGTGTACGGTCAAATAGAGCACAGTGTAGGTTTAAAATTAGTAGGAAAGCAGGCAAGAATGGGTCTTATTGATCGCACACCGAACGGACCTACTAGTGAGTCTTATTCTGATCCAGACGCTGTGCAAGATACTTTTGTACAACAGCGAGGGTTTGAGAGCAATAGATTGGGCGAAACAGGAGATACACGATCTCTGCAAGAAAAGGGAGTACTGACTGAGCCTATATCAGGGCCTGCAGAAGTATCTCCAAAGGACGGCTCCGGTCAAAAAAATGAAGTAGGAATTATTGATTCTTCATTCTACGGCGATTCTTAGAAGGGAAACTAAATGTCTATAAGAGAAAACAAAGGAAACGCGCCTGAGAATTTTGAAATTCCCAACTGCACCATCGAGGATGTTGACAGGTCTGTGTTTACTTTGTTTGATAAACAATTGCCTTTCAATTATAAACACAAAGAGGGTATTAAAAAAGCCCCTGTAATATTTGCAACAGGTGAAAGATTTGCTGTTCTGAGAAGAAAAGAGCCGTTAAGAGATAAGTCCGGTGCCCTAGTATTACCCTTGATATCAATAATGAGGACAGGCATTAGTCAAGCACCAACAATGGGAGCCGGCACTTCTCAAAATGTGCCAATGACAATTAGAAAAAGGCTTTCACCAGAAGATCCAGTCTATCAGAGATTAATCAATAAGTCAGGTATAAAAAACTCTGATGATTTGGTTTCTAATCTTGCTAAAACAACAGACATAACAGGAAGTATGCCGGGCCGCGTCGCTACCCGACGTGCTAGTCCACCAACCCCTTTATCTACTAGAGAAGGAGAAGTACTTAATACAACTCTAGGAAATAATATATTTGAAGTTATTACGATGCCTCCTCCAAAGTATTACACAGCAACATATGAGGTTACTTTTTGGGCGCAGTATACAACACAAATGAACGATATGATCATGGCAATGATGTCTCTATATCAATCATACTCACAGCGATCTTTTAAACTAGAGACACCTAAAGGGTATTGGTTTGTAGGATATGTTGCCGAGGCACTAACGCCTGGAAATAACTTCGATGACTTTACTGACAGTGAAAGGCTAGTTAGATACTCTTTTGAACTAACAGTACCAGCCTATATTGTTGGTTCTGCGTATAGAGGTGCAGAAAATAGATTAAGAAAATTTATCTCTGCACCACAGATATCTTTTGATTCTGATGTTTTTACAGATAGTTATGTACAACAGGCGCCGGCAAACATAGCCTCAGGCGACCCAAAAAGCTATATTTTAGATGATATGAGAACAATAGATAGAAACCTCCCAGGACAAGCAATCGCAAACACACAAGGAAAAATTGGTGGTATGTCAATTGCAAATGTTGGAGGTACGACAACTGATTCCGACACGGAAGTTTTTGAAATTACAAAAGATCCGTTTACGGGAAAGACTATTAGAAAGAAGGTTTTGGTTAAAACAAGACTCCGCCGAAGTGGTGAAACTGTTTTGAAAGAAACCATTGGCTAACTTTTGACTTTGAACTGGATACTTAAACAAGGGATAAATCGCTCTAGGAGATATGATGGCTGAGCAAACATTTAGATCACCTGGCTTTTTTGAGCAGGAAATTGACTTATCGGCCCGCAAGGTGTCACCGTCCGGAACTCCGGCAGGTGTCATTGGAACAGCGGAAAGGGGACCAGCGTTTGTCCCTGTAACTGTCGGATCATTTGCCGACTTTGAAACAAAATTTGGATCACTAGATACAAATAGATTCGGACCTTATGCGGTTCGAGAATTCTTAAAACATAGAACGTCGCTAACGTACATGCGTGTTTTGGGTGCTGGATCAAATGAGACAGCAGCCGAGATTTCAACTACGAATACAGAAGGTACTGTTAAAAATGCAGGCTTTGTTGTAACGGGCTCTGTCAAGACAGCAGGGACCGACTTAAGAGGACAGGGATGTGTGCAAATACTTGTTGCAGCACATAAGCCGCCGGCTCGCGAAGCTTCAGGTTTCCCATCCTTTACAGACAATGATAGCTTCTTTTCTAATAGAGACGCAACATCTGATCAAGTCAATGTGGTCCGGGCCGTCATTCTTACAGCATCTGGAACACAGGTTCAGCTTCTAGAGCCTAACAAGGCATATAGCTACGACAATACTGTGCTGGATACTGTTGGTGTTGATAGCATTGGAAGGTCACCTCTAACTAGCGCAAAATACTTCAAGTTATGCATAAGTTCTTCCGCCGGCGCGGCTTTCGGCAACGATGATAACAGCCCGGGCATTAGAATTCTTTCTGCTTCTCTAGATCCTGAAGATGGCAACTACATCTCAAAGGTTCTAAACACAGACCCACTCAAGTTTCAGAAAGAGGAGCATCTTCTCTATCTTGACTACGCAGTTGAGCATGACTTAGCACCTGTCGTTTCTAGTAGTGTGGGTGGATGCGTTGCTTTGCTTTCAGGGTCAGCTAACACTAGCGCAGGCACAAACTCGACGCAAAACTTCAATGCATTGTTCGGAAGATTTGACACAAGATACACTACGCCTAGAACAACCAGCTTTATCTCGCAGCCATATGGTTTCAAAGAGTTTGATCTATTCCACTTTGAGTCTCTTTCCGATGGATCATATGCGAACGATAAGTTTAAGGTTTCAATTGCAAACTTGCGTGCATCAACAGATCCAAACAACAAGTATGGAACTTTTGAAGTACAGATCAGATCGTTCTCTGACACAGACACTAATACACAGATTTTAGAGAGGTATCCAGAATGCTCCCTAGATCCTAAGTCTGATCGATACATTGCACGTCAGATTGGTGATAAAAAAGTATCATATGATTTCGATCAGGAGGATCCGGACGAGAGACGATTGGTCATTCAGGGCAAGTACCCGAATGTTTCACAGCGTGTTAGAATTAGAATGAATTCTGCTGTTGAAGATAGAGATATTCCTCAAGATGCGCTTCCGTTTGGTTTCCGGGGTATACCGGTCTTGAAGACATCTGATACATTAACAGATAAGACAACGTCAGCACTGGTTGCTGCAAATGGAACCACACTAGGTACAGGCGCAGAACGACGACTCGGCGGTGGCCTAGGCACAGCTCCTGCTGCAGCTCTTGGAGCGCTCTCTGGTTCTATTGTGCCTCCTCTTCCCTTTAGATTTAAGGTTACACGAGGTGCCATAAGTACTTCTACTGCTCCTTCATTTGTAGGAGAAGTAGGTACGAACGAAAGAGTAGATGGACGTTTTTACTGGGGTGTTAAGGGAACGAGGGTTCCTCTTACTGGATCACTTTCTAAATCGATTCTGAATACCAATGTAAGCTCTGTTGCCAATCCTTTGGTAGCTGCTTATACAAAATTCCAAGGAATCGAAAAACTAGACATGCTGGTTTCCGGCTCTGCGCAAGATGAGTTCAACAATAATAAGTTTACACTAGCTCGCGTAGCTTTCTACAACAAAGACCAAGGAAACGGCCTCTCAGATGTCTTCACAGAGTTTACAGGAAGCTCGCGTGAGCATATGAAGGAAGCATCTTATATCCGCAACGGAGACCCAGATAAGACGACATACACAGTCGATGACGGGACTTCGTACGGAGATACCAGATTTACACTAGCTTCCCTGATCCAGACAAGTTCTGTAATATTCAACAGATTTACAGACTTCGCCAAGTTTACAAACATATTCTATGGCGGTTTCGACGGTGTCAATATTCTTGATGAAAATGCTAACTTCTTCAAGGACAAAGCATTGTCAGCTGATGTCGGCGGAGGTGCTCTTGAAGGTGACCCGGATTTAGGACTATCACAGATCGGGAGCAAGAATCAGCAGGGTGAAGGAAGAAGAAATAATGCAGTTGCTTCTGTAAGAAGAGCAGCAGAAATTATGACTGATCCAATGTCAGTTAATATTAACATCCTTGCGATCCCAGGAATCAGAGATACATTCGTATCAGATCATGCGATTGATTTAACAAAAAAATACTCGCAAGCGATCTATCTAATGGATCTCATCAAATATGATGAAGACGGAAATCGACTATACGATGACTCTACAGCTCGAGTCGACGTAAGAGAGACTTCTGAAAACTTTGAAGGACGAGCAATTGACAATAACTACGGTGCAACGTTCTTCCCAGATGTTTTCATCAATGATCAGGTAAATAATCAAATCGTAAAGGTCCCAGCATCAGTCGCCGCACTAGCTACTCTGGCGTTTAATGATAAGGTTGCATTCCCATGGTTTGCACCCGCCGGATTTAATCGAGGCGCGCTGGACTTTGTTGTCAATGTTGAAAATAGACTTACGTCAGGCGACAGAGACACACTTTATGATGCACGAATTAATCCAATTGCTGTTTTCCCACGTGCAGGATTTGTGATCTTCGGACAGAAGACACTACAGATGGCAAAATCAGCCCTTGATAGAGTTAATGTTCGCCGCTTGCTTCTAGAAGTAAAGAGGCAGGTTGTTAGAGTAGCGGACAAGATTTTATTTGAACCTAATACATCTCAAACACGAGCTCGTTTCGTGTCTCAGGTGACACCTCTCTTAGCTTTGATTCAAGCCCAGGCCGGAATCGAACAATTTAAGGTGGTATGTGACGATACAAACAATTCAGTTCGGGATGTTGAAGAAAATAAACTAAACGGACGTATCGTTGTGGTCCCAACAAGGGCTGTTGAATTCATCGCTGTAGATTTTATTATCACAAACAGTGGTGTGAGCTTTGAATAAATGATAAGTAGTATTAGAGGAAAAATCCAGGAGATGACTCAATGGCAGAGCTAACTTTTAAGAGCCCAGGTGTTAGCACACGGGAAATTGATTTAAGCGGACCAACTGCAATACAGCCCAGAGGAATTCCAGCGGGCATCGTTGGAACATCAATAAGAGGGCCGGCATTTGTCCCTATTACATTCGCAACTTTTCAAGATTTTGTCTCGACGTTTGGTAACACAGACGGCGACAAATTTGGACCGTTAGCAGTACATGAATGGATGCGAAACGCAGGTGCAGGAACTTATGTAAGAGTCCTAGGCATCGGAGACGGCAAAGCTAGAAATACAGGAGGTTCCAACCCAGGTAACGTAACTAACGCTGGATACGTTGTTGGTGATCGCCTTCCGAAAGCAAACGGCATGGTGGGTGATAATCCTTACACTCACACCGCCGGCCGCGGCCCTCTAGGAAGAACCTATGCACTAGGTTGTTTTATGTCTCAGGCTAATGGAAGCACAGTCTTTACAGATGCAGGATTAGGCCAGCTAGCTGCTGGTTCTGATAGAGCTAGGCCTATTCTTCGCGGTGTGGTCATGGCACCTTCTGGGGTTGTAATCTCCCTAAGTTCTTCAAACGCAAATACTACAAACAACGTACCCTCAACTACGAACAGAGCATTTGGTAATTTCGCTGCAGCAGCCGACGCCGGAAATCCATTCGGCGATGTTGTTACGAGTAGCGGTAAATCACAGTTTGTGATGCTACTAAACGGTCACAAAGTTTCTGATTCGTACGGCAATATCGTAACAGCATCTTTTGATCCGAAATCACCTTCTTATTTCGCAAACGTCTTTAATACAGACCCAACTAAGATTCAAGAAGCTGGTCATTATCTTTATGCACACTGGGACATAGATCCAGTTTTGGCCGTGCCTTCTGCTGCAGGGATGGGTCTCTCAGAGCGTTACAGCGATAGAACAACAATCGGCTTTATGCTCTCAGGGTCAAAAGGAAGAAATACTGGCGAAGCTTCTTCAGCTACTAACGCCGGCGCTCCAAACTGGGAAAGTTGGGAAGATAGGTACAGCGCTGCTTTCTCTCCTGCAGTTATTTCTCAAAAGTTTGGAGGTTCAAACCTCAATCTGTTTAAGGTGCACTCCAGAGACGATGGAGTAGTAGGTTCCCGAGCATTTAAGATTACAATTGAAAATGTTCAAGCTTCAACTAATGAAAATAATAAGTTTGGAACATTTGACTTGTTGGTAAGAAGACTGGACGACAACGATATGAATCCTGTCGTTCTTGAGAGTTTTCGAGGTCTGGACTTAAATCCGGGATCTGATCGATATGTTGCTAGAGTGATTGGTGATACAAACACATTCTATGACTTTGACAAAAAAGCCGGCGGACAAAAGCTGGTAATCGAAGGAAAATATCCAAACAGTTCACAGTTTATTAGAATTGAAGCAGATAATGATCTAGACCTAGGCAGATTGGACGACACAGCATTGCCTTGTGGTTTCCGTGGATTACATCACTTAGTAACTTCCGGATCAACCGTGGGCGATCTGGCAGCATTCACAGGATCTATCGACGGTAGCTCAGAATTCGATTCTTTGCTAACTTGTAAGAACATAACTCAGTTACCTGTTCCGATGAGAGAAACTGTTGCTGTAGGGGTTGCGCCAAAGAAAACACCTGAAGCTGCACTTACTTGGGGCGTTCAGTTTGAGCTAAAAGACAGCACAACTCAACCTAACCAGAATCAAAAGCTAGATCCTTCTATATACGGATTTACAAAGTGGTTCCCAAATTTTCACACTTCATTCCAGAACCCATGGGTTGGTGATAATGAAGGAACAGTTGATCTAAATGGGTGTGTCTTAGATGCAGACAGATATCTTAACAATCTATTCTCTTTAGAGCAGGTTGAGGTGATCACGTCTTCAAACAATAAGCCAGATGCACAGCAATGGTCAGCTGCAACCTATAGAAGAAATGGAACATCAGTAGGATCACTTACAGATCGAGACGGCAACACGGGTATTGGCTCTAGATTCCTAGATGCTTCGATTGACTTTAGTCACTTACCAACACGAAAATATCTTAAGTTTTCATTCCCTCTACAGGGAGGCTTTGATGGCGTAAATATTTTCGACAAAGACAAGTCCAAGCTAACAGACAATGCAGCTCGTCGAGAAATGGACGATTCATCAGCACAGGGAGGGACTTCAGGACCGACGGTTGCTGCATACAGAAAAGCAATTGACGTAATGGAAGAGAAATCAGACGTCGATATTCAGCTGTTAGCAATCCCAGGACTTCGCCATGAATCCGTGACTGACTATGCTGTCGAATCAACAGAAAGAAGATTCGACGCGCTCTTTATTATGGACATTGAAGAGAAAGATACAGTTGATGCTTACGTCACTGCTTCACTTGATCAAAATGTCAACGTAACAAACACAGTAAATAGATTCGGTGGGCGATCGATGGATTCTTCGTTTGCGGCTGCGTACTTCCCAGACGTTGTAATAACAGATCCTTCGACTGCTACAAACGTACAATGCCCACCATCAGTTGCTGTTTTAGGTGCATTTTCACTAAATGACGCTGTTGCGCACCCATGGTTTGCACCAGCTGGATTTACACGCGGTGCACTATCATCTGTTGTAGAGTCACAAGTAAAATTCAATAGAACAAACTTAGATGAACTATACACAGTTGATGTGAACCCGCTAACTTCTTTCCCACACACTCCGGGTGTAGTGGTCTTCGGCCAGAAAACACTTTTGGCTGCACAAAGTGCCCTTGATAGAGTCAACGTAAGAAGACTTTTGATTGATGTGAGGAGAAAAGTTAAGAGAGTTGCTAATTCTCTCTTGTTCGAGCCAAACAGAACAGAGACGTTAGCTAGATTTAGTGCTGCTGTGACACCAATTTTAACACAAATTCAGCAGCAGCAAGGACTAGATCGATTTAAGGTACAGATTGATACTACTACGACTACGCAGGCAGATGTTGAAAACAACACAATACGAGGCAAGATTTTCTTGCAGCCTACACGCTCCGTCGAATTCATCAGTCTAGATTTCGTGGTGACAAATGCTGGCGCCGACGTATAAGTACTAATTGAATGACATATTTAATAAGGACCCATTAAGGAGATAACAGAAAATGGCAGAAACACTTCCAGTCACAGATATGCTACCCAATAAGTTTGAACCCAAACGAAAATTTAGATGGGTATTTGCAATTGAAGGGATTGATGCTTTTTTGATGAAGACGGCGGCCCGGCCTAACGTCACAATTGAGGAGACAGAAGTATCCTTCATTAACTCTACGCGTTACCTTGCCGGTAAGTCAAAATTCGAGGCAATTACTGTCACGCTACATGATCCAATTGCACCTTCGGGAGCACAGCAGGTAATGGAGTGGTGCAGAACACACTTTGAATCAGTTTCAGGTCGTGCAGGATATGCCGACTTCTACAAGAGAGACTGCCAGCTCAAGCTTCTTGATCCAGTTGGAACAGTAGTTGAGCTTTGGGATATCAAAGGAGCGTTCCTCACTAACGCCACATTTGGTGATCTAGACTACGGCGGCTCTGACCCAGCAGAAATTTCTCTGACAATCAGATTTGATAATTGCGTACTGCAATACTAAACTCTAGAGTCAAAATACTAAAGATCAGTAGTTTTTAAACTGTTAAAAGCTGTTATTTTAGCATATCTAAACCCAACCAAATAATTTTGGTTGGGTTTTTTTATTAACATGTGTGTGCACATTGCTAATTTTAGTACTATAGATTGCGAGGTATAACAGTGAGCAACGACGCAAGAGAGAATAACGAAGTTTTTTCCGCTAATCAGGCAAGAGCGGCAGGTTTCCAAACAAGAAACGTAATGGCAGATGATTTTGGGTTTGAAATCCCAGTTGAAGCTGTTCCACTTCCTTCTAATGGGAGAATCTATCCAGTAGATAGTCCACTCCATAACCTGGAGACATTAGAGATCAGAGCGATGACTGCCAAGGAAGAAGATATTCTTACTTCTAGAGCACTAATCAAGAAAGGCACAGTCATTACGCACCTAATCAAGTCTTGTCTAGTTAACAAGGCCATTGATGTTGATGCAATGACAGTAGGCGATCGAAATGCGATCATGACTGCTCTCAGAGTTACAGGTTATGGATCTGAATATACTGCTGAGGTTCAATGTCCAGCATGTGGAGAACAGTCTAAGCAAGATTTCCAGCTAACTGAGTTACCCATTAAGCGTTTGGACTCTGATCCTGTTGCAGAAGGCGCGAACCTTTTTGAATTTAAACTACCTGTAACTAAGAAGACAGTGCATTTTAAGTTTCTAACAGGTGCGGATGAGACAAACCTTACAGTTATGATGGAGCGCCGCAAGAAGCAGGGTGGAGAAAGCGAGAATCTGGTGACGACTCGACTACAACATCAGATTGTAGCCATTGAAGGCATTAAAGATAGAAATAAGATTAATACCTTCGTGAGAAATATGCCGGCCAGAGACTCTTTGGCGCTAAGAAAGCACATCGATGGCTCAGAGCCCGGCCTAGACATGAAGACGTGGATGGACTGTCCTCACTGCATGGAAACATCGGAGGTACGGCTCCCGATGGGTGCCTCGTTTTTTTGGCCTGACACCGAGTGATAAAGAAATATTTCTTCAGCAAATATTTTTGCTGATGTATTACATGGGCTTCACATACACAGAAGCATATCACTTGCCTGTATGGCAGCGCATTTGGTTCATTAACAGAACCAATGAAGAGATAAAAGAGTCTGCCAAAGCAAATGACGGCCAGGCGCAGTCTAGAGCTGCGCATATGAATCATCCAGAAGCCAGATCGATGATGAATCGTGCACGGTCACAAGTTCCTGCAAGATTAAGAAGATTTACTTAATACCATCTGTAGTTCACTAGTGGCAATAGATAATTACCATATGTGAGAACAGGATTTTATAGATGGCAAAAAACGATCTCGGCGATCAACTAGCAGTTCAACAGCAGATAAATAAGGTTCTGGCACAGCGCCAGGCATTAATGGCTAAGTCTACCCAAGTCTTGGGTGCTCAAGTCAAGATGGCTGCTGAGCTTTGCAAAGCCCTAGAGTGCAAAGGCCTCGATGGGATGAATGATCGTCTTAAAGAGATAAATGATTCTCTTAATGAGGTTGCTGACACTGCCGAAGAGGCCGCAGAAAAAACAGAAGGCTTAGCCGATGCAGCTGGAAAAGCTAGCGCTAAAGTAGGTGATAATTCAAAATCATTAATGAAGCTTGGTGCAGGTATCGGACTTCTTAAAGGTGTCCAGGCAGGCTTCAGCGGCATTATGTCAACTCTATCGGGTCTAGGCAAGGGTTTAGTAAGTGTTGTAGGGTCTGTATTTAAGTTAGGCAAGACATTACTCTCTGTTCCTATTAAAATCTGGTCAGGCCTTATTGGCATGGCCCAGGGCGGCGGAGGTGGCCCTAATCCTATCAAAGTCGCGCTCGAAGAAGTTCGCAAGGAGATGGGTAGTCTAAACTCCGGAGAAGGTAAGGTCTTTAAGGAAGGTCTCAAGACCATGCGTGCCGAGTCAAAAAGTCTCGGAGGTTCGGGGCTGAGGCTCAGTAAAATTTTCGGAAAAGGACCAGGTGGTTTTGCTGAAGCAATCAAATATAACTTAGAGACCGCGAAAGCACTAGGCAGTGCCTTTACCGCATTAAGAGGAGAATTTGCAAAATCAGCCGGCGCCCTTGCAGTATATCGTAAAGGCTTAGGGTTTTCAGCTGAAGAGATGGGTGCTTTAGGAAAGCGCGCCTTGGCACAAGGTAAATCCATGACTGAGCTCTCTCGAGAGACAGCAAGTTATGCCATTCAAATGGGCAAAGACTTTGGAATGAACTCTAAGGTTATCTCTAAAGATATGGGCAAGATGATGGCTGATTTTGATAATTTCGGCACATTGGGCCCCAAGGTTATGTCTCAAGTTGCGGTATATACGCGCAAGTTAGGTATCGAGGTAAAAGAATTAACAGGTCTCGTAGATAAGTTTGACAACTTTGAAGATGCAGCTAAGGGCGCAGCACAATTGGCACAGTCGTTCGGAATGAATGTTGATGCCATGAAGATGATGAAAGAGCAAGACCCAGCTGCTCGCCTCTCCATGTTACAGAAAGCATTTAAAGCCACAGGAAAATCTGTGGAAAGTATGAGTCGTCAAGAGCTCAAGATGCTGTCGACACAGGCTGGAATGAGTGCTGAGGCAACGAAGCTAGCCTTCAGTCAAAAAGGCTTGTCGATGTCATACGATGACGTCCAAAAAGCTGGCAGTAAAAACGAAAAGAAGCAGTTATCTCAAGCTGAAGCAATGAGCAAGTTGGCTGATTCCATAGAGCGAGTCTTTGG
>MDSZ01102214.1_pt1 | contig 43571 bp, 86 predicted proteins | sample 811201 | NCBI WGS metagenome assembly MDSZ01 (sample SAMN05326647, study PRJNA326480) | marine metagenome | isolation source: seawater | place: Indian Ocean: North | collected 2010 | reverse complement strand
TTAACTATTATATACATTTCACTCTCCAAAAGTTTTCATCCAAACATAAACAAATAAGCATATTAAAACTGTTGTTGCTCCAATAGTTAGCATGTTTTTTCTCCTTTTAAATGCTTCCAGTCTGCAAGTTTCAAGTTATATCTTTCAATTTCCATACAATGACTGCACGGGTACAATGTTCCGTGAGAATAAAACCTTCCACTTTCACAACCTTTTGAAGTGCACGGGCCTGGATCTTGCGGTTTTTCAATATTCTTACCATAACCCGGCTTTTTAAAAAACAAGACGTGTCGATTATGTTTATAGTAAAGTCTCATAATACCATTCGGGTAGTGAATATCAAGATATGAAGCATCAAGGTCCCCTCTAATCCTATTGTCATCTTCGCCCTTGCCAAAACGACGTGTAAAGTATTTGTCATCTTCAAGCATCTCGTCATAGAGACCTGCATCTCTTAAGAAACCCCATGCCATATTGCGCAAAGTTGAAATATGATATCCGCACCTTGCATTAAAATCAGTCTCAGGATCCCCTGTTCGACCAATGATAATAGGATAAATACTTCTAATGTCAATATTAAGCTTTTCACATGCTTTCATAAAACCTCCAAAATAAAATTTTCCTTGTAAAACTATTATATCATAAAATTAAAACAATTGCTCTAATTTTGTTTTGAATTATTTTTTATAATCTCAATAATCTCTGAGTGTTGTTTTAAATTGTTTAGAATAAATCTATCACCCGCTTCGTCAAATATAACAAGATATATCGAAACAGAGCCTTCTGTGTCAATAATCTGAATTGATGCAAACGCACCAGCTTCAGTTGAATAACAATTAACGACTTGCAATATTGTTACACACATTGACTTGTTTTTTGTAACTATCAAAGACCCAGATTTAAAATCTTTAAACAAATCACTTGCATATGAGCTTATCATATCACTTTTTATTTTTCCTTTTCCTAAATCTATAAGATCTTTATCAGACATTTACAATCCGTATTCAGAGAAGCTTATTGTTCTTATTTGTTTAGAATTTTTACATGTCCACGTCTGGGTACATTGAGAAGTGCTAGTCATCTCCCAGTGCTTTTGATCTTCTTTAAAATCGTGCTTTAGACTTACCTCATTAAGATTTGCAAACCAAAATTTAACATCTGCAATTGCAAGATTTAAAGTCCTATAGACACCAATAAACTGATCAGAGGTGGTATCAGTATCCATTGTTACAACCCAAACTATATTTCCGTTTTCAAGTTTTATCATTTTCACTTTCTTTTCTCCTTTTTTGCAATAACTTTTCCTGTTGATTTTGAAACAAATATTGTAGTTTCAATACCACAAGTTTTGTTATAAGAGCATGCTCTAAGCATCGTAGAGTTTTCAGCTAAAATTTGAAAAAGCTTTCCATCATGTTGTACTATTTGACCAATTAAACTTTTTGACATTATAGCTTTCCTTTGTGGTTTTCATTTCCACCGTTAAAGCCAACGTGACGATGGCGTATCTGGTTGCAATTATTTGTCTTTCTTTTTCCAAATCCACAGGAGTTAAAAGAAGCAACATATGCATCTGCATCTTCTTTCGAATCAAAGGCAACAATACTTAATGCTGCCATCTTGCCTGATCCGTCAATAACCCCTCTGTACCTTACAGCTGTTTCTGTTCCTAGCTCTAAAACACAATCTACACATTCGTTGATGTATCCACCTACTTCTATTTTTGTTTGGCAATATGTGTCAACTTCAGCACCGCAATGTTTGCATTCTCTAAATCTAGGCATTATTTACCTCCAAAGCTATTAAGATTTTGTTGGTCCATTTTATATTCAAAGGGTGCCGCAGATTTCATTGATCTTTTCCAAAGAAGCTTAATTGCAGTACCGGTCTCGTATGTAAATTTATATCTAAATTTATTTTCCATCGTTACAATAATGGTGCGTTTTTCTCCTAGCATGTTGACAGAACCACACTCTTCGAAAATCGATGATATATTGCTTGTTTTTATAACGACTATGTTTTCAGAATTGCACCAAACAGTATGAACGCTATCTTTTCTCTCATAAGTTCTTTCATATGCTTCGATGAAAAGACGATTGTAATCAACAATTCCAGGAACCAGGATTTGTTTGAGTGATTTTTTATTCATGATTCTCTCCTTTTTTGCTTTTTTATGTAATTAAATTATAACAAAATTTAAAATCTATTACTCAATGTGTGTCTTTTATTTTAGTTGTTTTCTCCTGACTATTATTGTAAATTAAATCTCTTAAGCTTAAAAAGGCATCAAGCTCTTTTGTCGTTGAGGCTTTATGAAATTCTATTGTTTCGTTTATCCAGCTATAAAAGTAAGGATGGTCTTCAATTGTCTTTGGCCTATCAATGTTTTCAATTATAAACTGAATCATATTTATCTCACTATTGATTGCTGCAATAAAGCTTTTGGACAAAGCAACATCAGGACTACTGTATGTAAGTGCATTAATATACATGTCTCTTTTTGAAACAAGAATTTCTAAACAAGCTTCCTTTTCCATTTTGCAATAAGAAAAGTGAATAGGTTTCTTTTTCATTTTGCCTCCCATTCCAAGTGTCTAACCTTTTGAGACGACTCATGACCATCATCCCATTTGACACGAACATAAGGTATTTCGTGTCGATCATCTTCAGCATCCATGAACCAAAGATATAAAACAGTACCAGCCATTTTTCCGCCGATAGTTTGAACACGATCACCTGCACTAAAATAGCATCTAGACATATAACTCTCCTTTGTAATATTGTGTTTATTGTAATACTATTGTATCACATTTGATTTTTAAATTACACTTAGTTAGCTTGGTTTTGATACCAGACTAAGCTTTGTTTCTTTGATAATAGTTTCGCTACCGTCTACAAGCATAACGCTGTATTGAGGAGTAAAGAACGTATGAATCAATGTTCTGTGATGATCAGGATATGCTTTGAATTCAGGAGGGTAAGTAGAAATAATTGTTCCCATTAACTTCTCTTTTTTCCCTACATTTATTTTTACAAGCGATCCTTCTTTGTATTTATAGTTTATAGATAGATTGTAGTTAGCATCAAGATTTACATATTCATCATAGTCTATTGAATATGTTCTAATATTATTTGAGAAAAAGTCGACTACTTCTACTAAGTCACTTTTTGTAATTGGATATCCTGGAATATCTGACACGAAGACGCAAGCAAACTTGTTACCTCTTTTAATCGTTATCACATCCCCTACACACAATTGTTGCCAACTTTCTTTCATAAACTACCTTATAATATATATACATCTTTTTTACAAATCTTCCTCAGAAAATTGATTTTTGTTTTTTACTACATTTTCTTTTAGGTCTTCTTCTTTGATTTTAAAAGGTGTTAACGAATAGCTAGTATCACTATTAATTTCGTCAGATGTTAAAAATATATGACATTTTAAAGACTTAAAATAGCACATTAACAACTGATTGTCTCTTCTCCACTGGACAGATACTATTGTTCCTTTCCCGTGTTTGGTAGAGTAAATTGGATCAAGATTTTTAATATTTTCAAAAAACACTTATTTCTCCTTATTGCTTTAAAAAATGAGTATCTACTCTTTTTTTAGAAATGCTTGATTCTTTTTTCTGTTGGATGTATTTTTCATTGCTTGTAATAAAGATTGGAAAAAGAATAGATATAAACCATACTCCAAGAAAAAATATGCTTGTAACAATGTTTTCCATTATCTCTCCTCAGGTTCTAAGTATTCAATTCCTAAGAATGTATAAATTTCTTGCTCAGACATTCCCGATGTTAGATTTCTTTTTGTTGAATCTTTAATGCCATACTGACTCATTGTCCATCCTCTTTTTTTACATATTCTTCTTAGTCGAATATTGTTTGAAGCAGATCCTGTCCACATAAGAACTTGTGAACCCCAGCATTCTTCTGTAGATTCATAAAATTCTATTTGAACGCCGTCTATTAAACCAACTGTTTGTGGTTTTCCATTCTTTTTGAAACCAAACACTTCAGAGAGCCAATGTTTTAAACTATTGTTTTTATCATCAATAAAGACGATATCTAAATCACCGCAAGTATTTTTTCCTCTTCTTGCAGATCCGCAAAGTAATATTTTTTTCGACTTGTCTTTTAGGTTGTTACTGTCGACTATTTTTTTAAACAAGTCGTAAGCATTGTTATTTGTAATTGTTTTTCCATTTAAAGCTTTGCCGCCCATGAGCATTCTCCTTTTATGTTGTTATGTTTGTATTGTTTGAAACTCTTGTAATAATAAGAAAACCTTGACCAGAATGGTCAAAGATGATATATGCATTTCCTTTTTTTGACTTTTTTGTAAATTTCATAATTGATTTGTCAGATCCAAAATCGTATCTAATGTCCTCTTGATTCCAGATTTCTTTATAGCCAAATTCAACACCTGGAACATTAATCCATTCTAGCTTAAACTTTTTTTTCATTCTAAACTCCTGTCAAAAATATTATTTTAATACTTTTATTTTAACACATAAATTAATCTTTTTCACTGGGTGGGATATTAATAAAGGTTAGTTTATTCATAAGTTTTTCTAGTTTTTCTTTATCAGTGTTTTCTTTTTCTATAATGCTTTTATAGAAATCAGACTTTATGTTTATATTTGACTCCTTAAGTCTAAACTTTGCGTTAGTGATTGTGTTTAGTTTTTGTTTAAGCTCATCAATTTCAAACTTAATTTTTTTAAAATCTTCTATGTCTTTTATGTTCATTTTTTCTCCTAGTATGTCATACAATATTCGTCATATATTTGCAGCCATTCATTTTTACTTATACTTGAATATCCTGTCAAGGTTTCAATAGCCTGATGGACATCTTGGTAAATCTCAGTTAACTCCATGACGGCAATAATCTTTGCATTTTCTTCTTTAAGATCTACCTTGCTGAGCCACATAATACATTCTTTCTCATTTTCAAATACCATCATTTCTCCGTATTTTGATTTTTTGCAGCTTCAAAAGCTTCACTAACAGTTAGGCCGCTTGAATTTACAAAGCCCTTACCGTCTTCATATCGGTATCCATCTTGGACTAGTTCTCGATAGTGCCGGATGACAGCATCCACACGGTCAGCGTCTCTGTCATAGAAGCGGTAGTCACCAGCGTCGAGTTTATACTCAGAGTCGATATATTCCCAGCCACCGTAGTACTCGATACTTCTAGGACTGCAAGCTGCAACAAAGCCTTCATCGACTGAAATTAAGATTCTGCCACAACGAAAATCTAGGCCAAGTTCTTCTAAACCGCGTGCACCGATTTCAACGACGTTGCTTTCCTTAACATAACTTTCAACAGCTTTTTCGATTGTTTCTAATAGTTTATACATTTCTTCTCCTTATAACCAACAATGTTCGTGATTTACGACTTCAACAATAACAAGGGAATTGCAATATTCCAGTTTAATAACTTTCCTTGCTTTGTTTTTTGCGTCGTAATAATCTTTAGCCTTTAAGTCTATTTCTTCTATGTAACCGTCTTCGTCTTTACAATATACAGTATAGTTTTTCATGATTGCTCCTCTGTTTCTGTTTTAAGATATGCACCCTCTATTTTCTTAGAGCAGTTTGCACAATATAAATGATCATCATCGTAATTAACATTCTCTGATATTTCTTCATTATAAACTGTGTTGCTTGTTGCTGGGTGATCAATTGGCATAAAGTATTCTTCACCCGCCTCCCAAGATTCGTTGCAGCAATCTCCGCACACGCATTCACCATCAACAACATAGAAAAGTGGATAACCAAAAAAGTTAGGATAGTTTGAATAGTTTTTAAAAGGTAGTTCTTTCATACGTTCCTCCGTACTTATCTTTCACAACAGTCTGGAATATCCCAGTCTTTTGCTTGATTATAGTCAATTTCACCGTTACTACACATCCAGTCAAGCCAGTCATGCCAATGAGTCCGTCTTGCAATATAGTCTGGAACACCATCTTGCTCGTATCTACTTTGAATGTCTGGTAGCTCGTGGTCAATGAATATTTGAATTGCTCCTTCTCTAGACATAGTCATCATTGAACCTCTTGCATTAACCAGCCAACAACATCAGTAGCACCTGTGTATTCTTGAATAAACTCTGCGAGCCCTGGATTTGATTGAATTGTCGATTCAGCAATATCATAAGCCATCTCGTCTGTAATTTCCGAACAGTCTTCAGATATGTTGTTAAGATTTCTTAATATTTGTGTAAAAGTTTCTTTTGTCATTTTATTTCCTCGTTAGCGGTGTATAAGATTATCAGCCCAGTTTTCATCAAATTTTGAAAGCCAGCTATGAACGTCGTCGATAATATATTCAATTTCTCGATCATCAGGTATAGCAAGATTATTTTTTTGTGAATACAGTATAAGCCATTGTTTGACTTCAGAAATACATTTTTCTTCACGTGCTTTAATTGCAAGCGAAAAAAACAATGCCCAGTCACCATAACTGGTAAACATTTTATTCATAATAACTCCTTTTTTTGATTACAATTTATTATATCATTTAATAAAAACTGTTACTCATTGTAAGATATGTTTAAGATCCTTCCATCCTCGAGAAAAACTGCACCCATTTCTTCATAATGATTTTTAATATTTTCAGATTCAATAAGTTCATCGTAATGTGTACCTAGCCTTTGATACCATTCATGACACAAATCATTTTTCCATTCGTTATAAACACTTTCTATTGTGTCGGTAAGTTCGTAATCATATGAATCTTCATCAAGGGGCATTATTTGAGAATATACCATTTCTTCATGAACATAGTGTGGGTAAGATTTTCTATTAAAAACTACTTCAAATTCATCATCATTTGAAAATCCATCACGATTAACTTTTTCTTTGTATATCTTTTCAGAAGATGCGACATTAAGTGTTCCAGTAAATGAGCAACCATCCCCTTGGGATCCAAAGCCTGAATATAGAAATTCAAAGTTTTCAATACCTAAATTACTAGCTTCTTCAAATATTCCTTCTACAATAGGTTCATCCCAATAGTCTGGAGCTTCAAAGTCTCCAATAAGATTATTTTGAACTGGTTCAGATAATTCAGAAAATTTGTATAAAGTTACAGATGTTACGTATGACATTGTTAGCCTCTTTGATTGTAGTAGTAGTTTTTATTAAATTGATATAAATTTTCGATAAATTCGGGATAGTAAATTTGAATATATGAAAGTATTCCCGACAAGTCACCAATACCTATCGATGATTTTTCAGTAACATAAGATCCGTATAGGCTTGAACCTTTTTCCCATGTAAAAGTTTTTCCACCTGTTCCGTTAGCAAGCCATGTAAAAAAGCACATTTCGCTATTTACCCCTTCGTATTGACCAACAATAAGCTTGTATCTTGTCATGTTGGCCTCAAAGATATGAAGTTTTGTCATTTTAGTACTCCTCAGAAGCTGATTCTTCATCATTTCTAATTTCATCGATTACATCCTTGATATCGTTTACAATACAGTTAATAGGATGAACGTAGTTATCATACCAGCTAGGTGGGTACTCGTCTCTGTCACCGTTTAGGTATTTTAAACTGAGCTCTTTTTGTTCGGATTCTGCTTCTTCTAAGAGACTTAATAATGGTTGAAGACCTAAAGATTTAATCTCGCTTGAGCTTAGATCTTCAAGGTCATAAAAACTTCTAATTTCGATATCTGGCATAGCGCCTCCAATGTTGTGTGTTATTATTTATGTGTTATTATTATATCAAATATTTAAATCAAATACTCAAAGTGTGTTGCTGTAACTGTATCGATCTTTTAGAGTTGGAAACTCTGTAAATATTGATACATGATTTGATTTGTTTCCTTTTGCTGATTTAAAAACTTTTTCTCCATCAATACGAGAAATGTATATTGAGTTTTTACCGTAAGGTTTGTTAAGAGACTCGGGATAAGTCATTCCCCAATTATCAATTGATTTTGATTTGCCATGATATGAAATAATATAATCTCCAGCTGGAAGATCACCTCGACGTAATGCATCCTCAGCAAGAACTAAGGCATCATGGGCTCTTGCCATATGGTCTAGTGGGGTTGTTTTTTTATTTAATAAGTTTTTGCAAATTGTTACCATTATTTTCTCCTACTTGTATGTAATTGTTCCGTCTTCACCGTTAAAAATAATTGTTCCATCCTCTATGCCTTTGTCAATTTCATCGCAAACTTTATGAAAAAGCTTTGTTTGATTTGACATAAGCATTGGGCCTTCACGATCAAAAAACATCCAGTTGTGCTCTTTGATTAAATCTCCTTTGACTTCTTCCGGTATTTCTATTTTTTCGCCCAATGTTTCTAGGCGCTCAGCAATAAGATGTGCAACTGTTGTTTTCATTTTAATATACTCCTTTATTGTTTTTATTTTATAATATTTTTTATTCTTTTACTCTTTGTTTTTTTTGTTTCACTTAGTATTTTACTTCTTTCTTTTTCAAGACAATCTTTTTTAAACTCAAAGTAAGAAAACATCATTGAACCAGCAAATAACAAACACAAGGATATGATTGTAGAAGCGTATTCTGGAGGCATTCCAATAAAGACCAGTGCACTAATTATTGTAAAGCAAAACAAAACAAGAAGCATGCCTAGCAAAATAACAAGAAAAAAATCTTTAAACCCACGTTTTAGCCAAGTTGTGTGATGTTTCATTCTGGACTACCTGTTTTAATGTATTTTTTAACTGTTTCAATATTTCTTTTTGCTCTATTTGATTCATACATTTTTTTAAGTCTTGGTTCATAATCCAGGATTTCAAATGTAGAAGCAAGCTCTTTAACATTGTCGCTTGCTATTTTATGCTCTTCAGAGAAGTAATCAAAATAGTATCTAAGCCAATAGGTTAAAGATTGGACAGTGTGCTCGTAATCTTTTCTTTTACAATTTTTTGCTTGCGAAAGCCAAATAGCAATTGCCTCTTTATCACAACCATACAGCTCAACAGGACATTTTCCAGCAGGAGTTAAAAGGTACGTTTTTCTTTTGTTAAAAGTGTCTTCTTCTTCTTGTTGTGTTTGAAATTTTTTACTTGTTACTCTTTTCTTTGGGCCTAGTTTTCTAGCAGCAGCTTTTGCTGCTTCTCTTTCTGCTTTTCTTCTCGCTTTTTCTTCAGGACTTAAGCGTGGACGCCCTCTTTTTTTAGGTATTTTCATTAAAATGTCTCCATTAGTTTAGATTCCCAATATTCATTAAATGCATCTGCAAAACCTTTGATAAATGTTTTATCGCAATCGCTATAGTGAGAAACAATTTCAGATAAAGATTCAAAGTATCTTGCATTTCTCTTGCCTAGCTCATAACCTTCTTTGTATCTGTCCATAAGTCCTCCTTACCCAAAGTAAATTGAGAAAATTTCATTTAATTGTTGTTTGTTTTTTGATCCAACAAAAGTCTCTTTAAGCTCGCCTCCAGAATATATCTCTACAAACGGAACGCTTCTAATTCCTTTTGACATTGCAAATTCTCTATTGGAGTCAATATTTACAGTTCTATAGTCAATACCAAACTCTTCTGACGTATTTTCTAGAACTGGCTTAAGCGTCTTACAAGGGCCGCACCAGTCTGCTGTAAATTGTATTACACATTTTGTATTCTCCGTTAGCTCTTTATAAGCTTGCTCATTTAATAATTCTTTTGGCATTTTTTCTCCTTTTATTTTATTATACTAATATTGTTTTAAATTTTCAATTATTGTAATACATTTAATAAACAAATAATTCCCATAGCTATTGGCATCATTGATAAAAGATATGCACCATTAGATATCATCCATATTGAGAATATTACGTTTATTAAAAAGCAAATAGCACTCATTTTTTTACTGGCTAAAAACTCCATAGTATTTCCTTTTGTTTATTTTCCTGCAAAAACAGGATTAAATTGTTGTGTACATCGTATAAAAGTTGCACATTTGCTTAGCTGTTTAAGAGTAGGTGCACCCACATATGTACATGTTGATCTCAATCCACCCAATAAATCTTTAACTGTACTGTCAACAGAGCCTTTGTAAGGTATTTCAACAGTTCTACCTTCTGAGGATCTATAATTAGCAACACCTCCTGAGTGTTTATTCATTGCAGTATCTGATGACATTCCGTAAAATTGAATAAATTTCTTTTTTTCAAAAATTGGGTTGCCAATTTCTCCATCATCATATACTTCACGCTCAGATGTTTTAAAGCACTTTGTAATAATTTCACCTCCGCCTTCATCATGACCAGCTAGCATGCCGCCCAACATAACAAAGTCAGCTCCTGCAGCAAAAGCTTTTGCCACATCACCTGGACATTTACAACCGCCGTCTGCTATGACATGACCCCCTAAACCGTGAGCTGCATCGGCGCATTCTATAACTGCAGACAATTGAGGGTAACCTATTCCTGTTTGTATTCTTGTAGTACATACGGAACCAGGACCTATACCTACTTTTACAACGTCAGCGCCAGCCAAGATTAACTCCTGGGTCATATCTGCAGTTACAACGTTTCCTGCAATAATATTTACGTAAGGATGTTCTTTTCTAACTTTGCTTACAAATTCAACAAAGTGCTCAGAATAACCGTTGGCGATGTCAATGCAGATCCATCCTAGATTATTAGTTGCAATTATTTCTTTTGCTTTTTCATATTCTTCAGGATTTGTTCCAATACTTACAGCAATATTTGATCTACTAATTTCAGGAGAACACTGATTATACCAATCCTTTGGATTGTTTTGTTTGGTTATGCATGTAAATAAACCCATTCTGGATAATTCACGTGCCATGTTAAATGTACCTACACCGTCCATGTTTGCTGCCATGACTGGTATTCCTCGCCAGCAATTACCACTATTTCTGAAAGTATATTGCCTTTCTAGCTTAACCTCTTTTCTAGAGCGAAGAACACTTCTTTTTGGTCTAATTAATACATCCTTGTAATCTAGTTTAATTTCTTTTTCAATTCTCATTGTTCTTCTCCTAGTAAATAAATTTAAAGCTATTTAAATCTTTAGACTTAATTTCTATTATTGTATTATCTAAAGGCCTGTAGATTCTAAAAGAGTTATCAAATACATTTTTAACAAATGTTAATTCGTCTCTAATCAGCCCTACATTATTATGAGGCATTACACAGGCATAAAGTGTTTTGTTTTTTGATCTAGCTTTTGTATATATTTTTTTTAATTTTTCTATTTCATCTATTTTCATAATTTACCTATTTATCATTTCTAAAACATACAAATGTAGGAAACCTTAAAGACCCGTCAGGAGTTTCCTCTTGATACCTTACTTCAATTATCCTGCCAATGTGACTATTAGGGTCTTCCCATATTTGCTCTCTAATTGTATCTGTTAGGCCAGAACCTACGTTGACTTGTGTGCCTTTATAATCTACCAGGAAAGAGCCTAGTTTTCCAGAATGCTTTCCTGTGCCCTCCTGCAAGGCTATGATTTCGCAATCTGCATCAAAAAAGACTTTATATTTCATTACAGACCAGTCTCTTTTAAAATGATATACAGCATCAGTATCTTTAATCATTATACCTTCATAACCTTGTGCAACCCATCGGTCGTGTGACTCCTTTAAGGCTTTATTAGATGGAAGCAATTCAGGTTCATATCTGACCTGTTTGATATATTTTAGATTTTCTTTTGCATGTGACTTACTTATTTTTTTGTTTAAGATATTTTTTCTATCTTTTAAAGTATTTTTGCCTTTCTTTTCTTTCCATTCTTCAAGAGTTAGATAATCAAATATTGCAAAGTACACATCACTTATGTTTTTATCTTCTTTTCGATAAACTTGGCGCATGAGTTCGGTAAAGTCTGTACTCATAATTTCACCGTCGTAACAGCCATCATCTAGTGATAACAATTCTTTTCCAACCGTGTCATCAAAATTTGTAACAAGCTTGCCCTGACGTGTAAAAAGCTTTGCCTCACCATTTTCTACGATTGCCAGACATCTTATTCCATCTAGTTTAGGTTCTATATAAACCCAATCACTCATTCTTTTTCTTTCAAACTTTTGTGCCAAAGAAACTTCAAATGTCGGAATAAGGTTTGGCTGAACTTTATTAATTGTTTTTGTAGAAACACCAATTGCTAAATTTTTCTTTAGAATCTTTCTCATCCATTTTTCCTGAAGCTCAGAACTTTGCTTAAATGTTTCTTGCATTAATTCAATTGCAGCATTTCCTGTTACTTCTCTTTTTGAGCAACGATCAGCATTTAAAATAAATTCTTTCCATGCGTCTTTTGGATCAATTGGATCTCTATCTTCTTTTTTTGTCTTAGGTACTTTGACAACATGAAAAGATCGGTATGGATTGAATGAATAATTAATTAAAGTTTGAAAGTACAAATTAGAAAAAAGATACACTTTAAGTAATTCTTTTTTTGCATTAGTTCCTTTTGCTTTAGATAGATTTTCAAACATATCCAAAACTTCGTCTTTTATTATTTCCATTTATTCTCCTTTTTCTATATTTTCAATTCTTCTATTTAGATACCAGATTGCTTTAAGCAAATCTTCTTTTTCTTTTTCAGGATTCTTTTTGCCTGCACGAGAGATATATTTTATTGAATTACCTAACAAAAAATCTAGATTCCAAGCTTCGATTACTTTTATTGCCTCATAAGGATTTTCGCTTCCGCCATAATGGTTCGGGTGATTAACCATATTGTTTGAAGAAGTCTTTTCAACAAAAGATTCAATAATCTCTTTGTAGCCGTCAGGCGCCAGTTCCTGTGTTAGAGCTACGAGATCATTAACTGTAGGCTTTATTTCTTTTTTAATATTATCTGCGTATCCACTTATCTTTTCTTTAATAATGCTTTTAGCAACATCGTTTAGAAAAGGATCTTTTTTTCGATCACTCATTAAAATCTCCGTTAAGTTTTTTAATTATTTTTTCTTTTATTCCGTACTGTTTTATTCCTTCATCAGGTCTAATCGTATGAACAAAGCTATCAAGCTTATTCATTGGTAAATCGTCAACAGCAACCCATTTTGAAACATTAGGATGTGTATCAAGCCAATGCTGAATTTCTTTTTCTCTAACTCTGGCATTTATTTTGTAATAATCCTTATACTCACTTGTCTCGTCAAGTATATCAGGATCTTTATTTGAGAAGACGATTGTATATCCTACGGGTTTTTTTATTACACCTCTTTCGAGGTAAAGATCTTGCATCTCAGATAGCTGGCAATATGTTCGCCAGTCTGATGAGACAACTATTTCGCAATCAGTTTTTTTAATAATTTCATTTAAAACTTTGATTGCTTTTTTACAAAAAGGATCAAACTTTTCCCCTCTTTTTTTTGAAGATTTTGAGTTTCTTTTTCCCCATTGTTTTGCAAGACATATAACACCATCATGGTCAAGAAATAAAACTTTCATTATAATCTCCTTAAAGACAAACCAGAAATGTTTTCTAGTTCTTTTTTTATTTTCTTGCAATCATTTTCATAAACTTTGTAGCCTTCTGAGTGGTACTCAAAATATATTTTTGATTGAAAAATAATAAGCTTTGCTGCACCTAATGCATATTCATTATTGGCTGTTATCAGTAGCATTTAAAGCCTCCTTGCAATTATGTTAAATTATATCTATATTAACTGTGATTTTCATTAAAAACTAAAATGGCAGCATAAAATGCTGCCATTGTAAAAAGAAAGTGAAAAATTCTAATAGGTAAAAAATTCTTTACCATTACTAGTTAACCGATAAAGTGTTCCTTCTTGAATTATTATATTATCTTCAATTAATAGATCAATCATATTTTCAACTACTTCTCTTTTTTCTTCAAGTTCTCTTTCAATCTGATTAAAGCTCATAGGCTCTAGCCAAAGTGATGCAACTATTTCTGTTGATAGTCTCTTAAGTTTTCCCATCTTTATCTCCTTTGTATAACTACGTTTGGTTTTAAATTTTTTATAACAGGCATAATAGCCTATTAATAATTATTTTGAAACTTCGTCTAATTCATAGTATCTAACAATTTCAATCCACTTAGTAGAAAAAATTCGCATATTTGAAATATCGACTAAAGTATAATAATCTCTACTTTCTTTTTCTTGAACAAGATATTTTTTACCTGCAGTTCTGCTCCATTTACTACTATGCACCAACAGTGAACCTGCCTTACAAATTTCCCGCTCCTTTCTTTCAAAAGCAAGCATTTCAAGTTTTTTAATCTTTTCATCAAGCTTTCTGATTCTAATCCTGTGTATTTTGTATTGCTCTTTTTCTTTTGGATCTACAATATAGTAACAGTTTCTTGGCGATGGAATGTCCCACCACGATTTCTTGGACCAGTTACTGTACAATTTAACAGACTTTAAAGGATTGTTTTTAATGTAAGTATTTCTTAATTTTAAGATCTTTTTATATTCTTCCTTCTGAGATTCGTTTAAATATTTTTGTATTTTTTTAGCAATATATTTCATGTTTTACTCCGATATTTTTGACAATTTATAATTTTTAACAATTGACTTCCAGTGAACTTTGTAGATTCTACTATTGATATTATTAAACAAAAGATAGTTGTCTCTTCCTGATTGTTCCATTATAAGAAATGACAAAGTTTTGTTATAAGGTGAGCCAGGATTTCTGTATATTATTAGATTTCCTGGCTGACATATTTTTTCTTCCATATCTTCAATTAATTGTAATTCTAAATCTCTAATCTCTTCTTCAACAGTCCAAACCCTATGATTTATTTTTGACTTTAATACATACCATTTAAAAAGTTCAGGATTTGAGTTTTTTGCTTCACTATACGAACAAATATCTCCTCCCTCCCAGTCTCCAGGATCACTTTTAAGTACTTCAACTCTCTTTTTTTTAAGATCACTGTATTGTATTTTTTGATTTTCATTCATAAATTTTTGATAATATTTTTCAATATATTTCACTATTCATCTGCCTCCTCGTAATCAAAGCAAAACTGTATTTCATTTTCTTCAAGTAGCTGTTTTAATCTTTTGTTTTCAAGTAAAAGATCGTCAATTTTATTTTGTAGTTGGATTGTTATTCCAATACCTGGATTTCTTTGATTGTCAACTGGACGACCTTCCTTGTCAATTTTTCCCTTGGCATATTTTTTAAGAAAAGAAGCAATTGACATTCTTTCTCCTAAGGAAAACTTTGAAGACGGGTCTGTTGTTTTTTTAACAACACCGTCTTCGTAAATTTTAAAAATAGGATTTCCTTTATGGACAATGGTTTTTGCTTCAAAAGTTTTTTCACCAATTCTGCCCGTTGCTCTAAAAGATTTTTTAGATATTTTTTCAAATGTTATAATTTCAATGTCTTTCATGATTGTTTCCTGTTTTCAATGATTTTGTTTTTTTCTGCAAACCAAACTGGTATATTTAGTGATATTGTTTCTCCAGGAGAAGCATTATAGTAAATACTATCTGGATAAATAATTTTTCTAGAAACAAAAACCTTTTGACCAGAAGTAAAATAAATTTCAAGACCCGCATGATTCTTTTTAAGAACCTCACCTATTGCGGGAGTACAATCATCAAGAATCTTATCATAAAGGTTTGCCTCCAGGGTTCTAGTTAGCTCTTTGGGAACTAGCTTGGAAATTTCTGGAGGCAAAGATGTAATATTTGCAGCATCTGCCCAAACTTCATTCTTGTTAATATCTACAACAATAACTTTTGTACCCCACTTTGTTTCAACGCTTTTTCTTACTATGTAAAAATTATCTTTAAGTGGCTTAGGTTTTTTTGACCGACTAGTTTTATGACAAAAAACAATTTCTTCAGAACGAAAACCAAACGGTATTACATGGTATGGTAATTCTCTTCGACTAAGCCAAAAATTAATTTCTCTAATTAGCGAATCATACATTTTTATATTTCTCCTTTTGCATCCATATTTTTATTATACAAAAAATAAAATACAATTACTCAATGTTAGAAACAAATTATATCCAGTCATCATCAAAATCAGACTCAGACTCTTCTTCTATTTCAGGAGTCGGTGGGTTATCGCCTTTAGTTTTGCCTTTAAAGTCATCATATGAAAGTGGATCATCTATGCTAACCTCAGTATTAAATGGATCAATTTCTTTTGACTTAAATGAAAAACTATTAAGTCTTGCTATTAGAAAGGTGCATAATATTGTTAATATTCCATACATTGATCCGGCTATTTCAAAGTCTAAAAGGTCGCCGTCCTTAAGAACAAATATTTTTTCATTTTCAAAAGAAAGAGAAAATGCATTTTCCCCTGAATCTTTGTTTGAGATTGTAATTGATGGAAAACCTGATTCATCTTTTTCATTAAGGTCGCAATTCAAAGTAGTAAAGTTTTCTTTTAAATAATCCTGAACTACTTCGTAACATGTATAGACTTCATCTTCGAATAAAGGAACAACTGTATTGATGCCTTCAGTTAAAAGAGAAATAAATGTTAATTTACTTAGAACCATTTGAGACTCCTTTGTCTAGAACAAACGTATATAATGCTTTTGCTGTTTCAATAATACGATCTTCTGTTAAAAGATCTGGTTGGTTTTTATACTTTGACTGACAGATACCTGCAGCAACTTTTAAGACCTCAGATCTAATTTCATAACCTGATTTGTTTGATGACATAAGTCCTCCTGTGTTTTTATAATAATATTTGTAATACTATTATATTATTTTTTAACACAGATTACACAATGAAAGAATAGAACTACTCTTCTTTTTTATCATTGCTCGCATATTTGACTCCCATAATAGTGCCAACAATACTAAATGAATTTGTCAATAATATACCTAACAAATTTGACCAAGTGTTTCCTATGAGAGTAGTGTCAGGGCCTGATCCCTTTGTATAAAGTGCAACAATATATAAAAGTGTTGTAAGTATTCCGACGCCCATAATTACCCACAGAGCAACTTTTATAATTTGCCCCATTAGTTCAAATTGGCTCTTTTTTTGAATTAAATCTAGATCATTTATAGCTGCTTCTTTAGCACCCTCAGCCTCGTCTAAAGCTTTTTTAAGATCAGTCATAAGCTTTTCGTTTTCTACAGCTTTTTCTTCGAGTTTTCTATTTTGATCCTGTACTTGTCTTGTTATCTCTAGCCTTTTCTTTCTCGTAGAGGAATCTTTTTCTTTTGCCTTTTTAAGATAATTTTTAAAATTTTCATCGTCAGATTCAATTACTTTTATTATATTTCCTTCCAAGAATATATTTTTCTCTTCAGACAATTTTATTAATTGATCTATATCTTTTTCACACAAAACTAGTTTCATGTTAAACACTTATTACACTAAACGTACCATCTTCTTCTTTGACTACAAGAAAACCTTCAAAATCGACTCCCATTTCAAGAGCAGTATTTTTAAGCATTAAAATATTATTTATATCGTCTTCATAAACTGATACTTTTTCAAATTCATTTTGTGACAAAAGTCTTGTAAGAACTGCTGGTTTATTTTTTGAGCCTCTGGTGCAATATATCTCAGGATTAATAATTTGATTTGACTCCAAAAAAGAAGTGATAGTTGGCTCAGCCTCAACAGGCCGCGCTGTTATTATAACAATAGATTCGCCTAAGTTTTGTAATGAAATATATCTATTATAAACAGGTTGTATCATCGTTCCTTCTTTTACCCGCTTAAAGGTTCTATGATTTTCCCTTCCTGGTTTTACTAAATTTTGTGATTTGAGTTTTTTATATTCTCGATATTCCGAGGAAGTTAGATATTCTCCTTTTTCACCTCGGCGTGTAATAATAACTCTTGAGTCTGTTTCTGCCAAAGTTTCATCAAAGTCAAAAACATGCAAGGTTTTAGGTTTTTTCAAAGTTTCTAAAACAAGTCTGCCTAAAGATTCTTTAATTAAATATCTTAATTTTTGTTTTGTTATTTTCATGTACGCACCTGTGAAATATGACCATCAACAACAATAAGTTTTCCTTGCATATACTCTTGAAACCAATTAGCTATTTCCTTAATGTGAAATTCAATTTTGTCAAGGTCTCCGTTCTCTTCAAGGCTAAGACCTTCTCTGTTAAAATGAACACCTTTTTGGGTTAAAAGTTCTTGACAAATCATTTCTGCGATAGCATCGTCAGTAGGATAGCGAGTACCTAACTGAGCCTTGGATCCAAAATTCTTTTTTACATTTGAACTGCCTGTAGTCATGATATCGTATACGTATTTTGTTGGATGAAGAGGTCCGCTTAACCCTTTGTAAAAGTCAATATTTGTTAGCTCTGATAGTTTTCTTCTAAACGAAAGACTATCAATAATTGCATGAATTATCATCCAGGGTGTCATTTTATATGTCTGCTGTTTGCTACCAATAGCGTCAGTTTGATAATAAATTATTGTATCTGTATTTTTTACTTTTGATAAATCAATATCAGGTTTTACTTGCTTTAAAAAATTAAAAGCTTTTTCGCCTAGCTTATTAAACGTAACTCTTTTTTGAACACCGCTAGGAAGAAATTCTCTTCTTTTTGTATTTGATACAGTTCCAGGTTTAAAAGAAAAAGAGCCTATTTGTGACAATACAAAAACATTTGCATCAAGATACTTATACCTTTTTTTTGCCTCTTCTTTAAAAGATTTTCCAGTGGCATAGTGTCTTGCTGCCTTTTTTTGCCTTGCTATCTTTTTTTTAGTTTCTTCATCTGCATCCTGAATCATATAAGGAGCTATACCCGACGAGACGCCTCCTAAAAAAGATATATCATCATCAGTTTCACTTTCAATTGAACCCAGGTCTTCAGCAAAAGGTGCCTCTTTAATAATTTGTCTAATAATTTGTTTTAATTTTTGTTGAGATATTTTCATTTATAAACCTTAAACTCGTTTGTTCTATTTGAATATCCGTCATAATCTTTTTTAAACTCTTCAAGACGCGGTTCAATATCATCTGATTTTACAATCCAAAATTGTGCGCCTGCATTAATCGCTTTTCCCATTTCTTCATTGTCAGCTGATGAACTTATAATTCCTATGACCACACCATTGCCGTATTCATAATTAATTTTACGTGTTAGTTCAATTCCGTTAAATGAGGAGCCAACAATATTTAAATCTACAAATACACAGTCAGGCTTTCCTTTTGGTTTTTTCTGCCAAACTTTAAAAAGATCTGCAGCTCTGTCAGCTGATGTCATAGATTGTAGATTTAATGTTATATCCAACAACGAACAAGCATCTTCAAATACTAAGTGAAATAAATTCTCATCATCGACAAGCAAAATAGAATCAATCATTTTTTCTCCAAAACAAAAACAAAAAACTAGAAAAAGGTGTTAGAGTCCCCTTTCTATATCTATTGCGATCATTGTTCCTTTTTCCAGTTTTTCTACATTTACTTTAAATTCATGTTCATTTAAAATTGCAACACAAATATTTAGCCCTAATCCACTGCCACTTTCTTTTTGACATCTTGCCCGAACATAAGGTTTCATCATTTTTTTAAACTGCTCGTTTGACATTCCTCTTCCGTTATCAATAATGGCAAGATGCTTTTTATCAATCATTTTTATTTTTACCCATTTTGTTTTACTATCATTGTACTTTAATCCATTCCTTATAAGATTATCAATAGCTGTACAAAAAAGAGATTCATTAACATTTAGGCTAGGAAGATCTTCAATTAAAACTTGATCTTTGTACGAGGTTCTTTTTAAATATTTATACAAAGCATCTTTAATCTTTATCGATTCTATTTGTAACTCTGTGTCTTGTCTTACTAAGTTTGTAAATTCAAAAACACCTTTATAAACCTGCTGTGTATGAGACAAACCCTCATTAAGGAGCCTTAAGGGAGCTTCAAGTTTAAACTCTTTTATTGTTTCTTTGTTTAGTCTTCTTTCTAGAGATTTTATGCCTCTTGGAATATATGTGTTTATACCGCTATGCATATCATGCCTAATTATTTTTGCAGCATGTTCAAGATATGTATTTTTTTTAATTACTTCTTCAAGAAGCAAGTCTTCTTTGGAGTTTATTTTGTCAAGAAAGTCTTTAATAAAAGATAAAAATACAGGCAAAAAAGAAAGAACAAAGATGTATTCAATAACATCGATAATATAATTCGGCTCGAATATTTCAAAAATAACAAGACTTTGAGTAACTATTAAAAAAAACATAATGAACAAAGATAGTGACAAGCATATTTTTGATCTTTTTTCCATTCTATGAAATTGAAACGTTCTTTTAAAATGGCTTTTTAAAAACTTAACTATCATGAGACACCTTCTTTAATGTTTATTACGATTACTGTACCACTTTCTATTTCATCTACATATACTGAAAATCCGTGTTCTTCTAGTATTGAGTTTGCAATATTTATTCCCATTCCAGTTATCTCTTCTTCAATGTCACTTTTAATAAAAGGCATGCATTGTAAATCATATTCAAACTGTGTCATACCTCTTCCGTTGTCTTCAATTGCAATTTCATTTGGGCTTTTTAAATATATTTTTACACGTTTTTCATTACTATCATTATAAGCTAGCCCGTTTTTAATAAAATTATTAACTGCAGTTCCAAACAAAGATTCATTAACATTTGCATTACAAAGTCTTTCAACAGTAACACTTGAAGAATATGAAGATCTTTTTAAGCTGTTTAAAATAACAGATTGTAAATCACAATCCTCTTTTTCTATTTGAGATTTTTTCTTTACAAGGTTAGTAAATGCATAGACTCCCTGATATACTCGTTGTGTGTGTCTTAGTCCTTCTTGTAAAAGTGTTATACTTTTTTTAAGATTGTATTCTTCGATAACAGATTCAGGAAGCTTTTCTAAAAGCGAGTTTAATCCTCGAGGCATGTATGTATTTATACCGCTATGCATATCATGCCTAATTATTTTAGCTGTGTGCTCTAAGTATATTGTTTTTTGCTGTATGATATTTTTTGCTTTTATTTGTTGACTAATTTCATTATCAAGATCATAAAATGTTTTAATCCAGAGATCGTATTTTGTATTATCTCCTGGCATAAATTCACCAACTCTATAATGTGTTGGAACTCTTAAACCGTCTTTGCATTTAATAAAAATAGTTGTCAAACTGACAGAAACAAGTCTTAAATTAGGATACCTGGATTCGAGTATTGATTCAATACTATTTGTGTCTTCGTTTGCACAAAAGAATTTTGGGCACCTTTTTAATTCAAAAAATGATATTCTATCATGATAACAAAGAGGTTCCCATTTTAAAGAAAACCACTCTCCTTTTTTTGCTTTCATTATCTCACCGTAAAAATGTTTTATTCGATATAATTATTAGTAAAGAAATTAAAAAACGGGATTAATATGCCAAAAATACAAAACATGGGTAGAGCAACCGTAAAGTTTAACGAAGGTGTTATTATTAGCGGTAGTGCAGGAACTGGCGACCATTCACTTGTAGTTACGGGAAGTATACAAACTTTGAACAACATTGTCATTAATGGAAGAATTGGTGTTGGAACTAGTTCGCCCAACACACAGATTCATGTGTCAAATAGCACAACTGACGATCTTTTATTTTTAGAAACTACGGAAGACTCAAACTCTGCTTCACCCGTCATTAAACTAAAAAGAAACAGTTCTTCTCCGGCAAACGCCGACTATCTCGGACAACTTAAGTTTCAAGGTGAAAACAACGCAGACCAAAATGTAACATACGCAAAAATAACAGGAAAGATAGGTTCTGTTACTGATGGTTCTGAACAAGGTATTATAGAGTTTGCTAATATGAAAAATGGTTCGAGTGGTATTACAGCCCGACTCAGACATGATTCTTTGCAGCTAGTAAACAGCACGAACCTAACAGTTGATGGTAACATAGGAATAGGAAATACTTCTCCGAACTTCAAGCTGGATGTTACCGGCGATGCTGCAATTTCTAATTATCTTCACTTAAATTGCCAGGGTACAACTGATCCTTCGTTGACTGTCAACCATGCACAAATATACTCAAAGCTTGTGAACGGCCACGCAGAGATATTTGTTAGTGATTCTCAACAGAACGTGACTCAAATATCACCTCACAATCCTGAAGGTGAGTGGCATTACTTTTCTAGGAACACTAGGACTGGTAAAGTTGTACGAGTTAATATGGAGAAAATGATTCGCAAACTTGAAGAAATTACTGGTGAATCATTTATGGAAGAGTGGTACGAAGACCTAAAGGATATTTAACATCCCCAAATAGCATATTCTATTTCAATTGTTTGGCCTGGTTCGGGAACAGCGTTTTCATTAAAGACTATTGAATTTATAACGGGGTCATATGACCAGCTATTTGAAACCTGACCGTTTACAGTTACAGTTATTGTATTTTCAACTGGATCGCTTTCCTCGATGTTAAAAACGCGCTGTGTTGTAACAGTATTTGCAAGATTTTGCATTTGTTGACCCCAATCTGTTGAGCAAATTGAATACCAGTCACCATTATATCTTTGAGTCATTTCATAGTATCCTGCGCCAAATTCAATATGTCTATTTCTATTTAAATAATAAAAACTGCAACCAGCTGGACTATCTCCAATGACAGCAAAATGTCTCATTAAGCTATTTGATAGTTTAAAATTATCAAAAAAACTATAATAAGAAGCATAACTTCCTTGAGAATGGTCTGGTTCATCGGAAACATATATTATTACCATTGTTGCATTTTCTCGACTATAGCCATTTCCTGGCGCAGCATCTCCTTCAAGAGCATACCTTGCCATCTCTATTCCTTTTTCAAAGCCACTACCATGAATACCGATCGATGATATGACGCTTTGAATCCATTGTACTGGGTCTGGATGTGTTGTATCAATCCAAGAATAGCCGTTGTATTGTGTAAATCGTGCTTCATCAGTTGTAATAACAGCTAAGTGATAGTCTGCTCCTAGACTATTAAACACATTCATAAAAGTACTCATTTGACTACTAAGTTCTTGCTGGAATATGTTCATTGATCCTGAATTATCTATAACAAATAATACGTCTAATAATGATACTTCTTCTTGAATATGTGTCTGATTATACCAGTGTTCAACGTCACCTTCACCATATTGAATAACTTCAATCATTGGTAAAATAGGATCATTGCTTTCTATTCTTACTATGCTTTCATCGTAGCTAATATCTATAGGCGCATAAGAAATAAGAAAGTCAACTTCTTGACCAGGTAAAAGATCCCAAGGTAAAGGCGGTAAGCTTCCCATTTCCATTATGATATCTTGTGGTTGTGTTACCATTTGTGTAACATTGTTAATTATTAAAGATAGATTTCCTTCGTTTCTAATTGTTATTCTTTCTTCATTGTTACAACCAATACTTATTTGACCGTAATCAAACTCCGCAGGTTCTACTGTTAAAACTGGTGCATCACCAAAACCAGTGACAGGTAATTCATACTGAGTTTCATCTTCATCATTAGTTACAAATCTAATTATGTTTTCATTGTTTTCGTAAGTTATTGGAGAATAGTAAATGTTAAACTCTTGTGTTTCTCCGGGTAAGATGGTATAATTTTCTTCTAACTCATCATCAAGATTGTATCTCTCGTTTTCAATAGCTAGTTCCGGATTACTTATAATTAAATCTTCGTCACCTGCATTTATAATTGCAAAAGTTATTTGACCTGTTTCTTGTCCTGATATTTTATGTCCAAAATCTATGACCTCGGGATAAACAACAAGTTCAGGACCTATTTTTTCATAGTTTTTAATTAAATAGTCACTACAGCTTAGTAAAAATAAGACAGCAAAAAAACCCATAATATCCTCCTTGCATATATTTAAGTATGCCGGGAAAATGGGCTTTATATAATATTTATAATTTTTTAAAGATAGTATTGAACTGCAAGAATAGACCAGGCAAGAAATATACTAAGCATAGTCTTTAGTGTAAACATTGATTCTTCCATAAAATACCAAGTCAAAATAGGAAAAATAAAGTATGATAAAGCTGCAGCTAAAAATCTAACAGACCAAAGACTTTCAATGTGCTCGTAAGCAAATTTTGTACCATACCAAAAAAACAAACCTGCAGGCGTTCCAAAAAGTAGTGTTGCCAATATTGCCTTTTCTTTCCAGTAGTCCCAAACAAACTGAGCATTTCCGGCAAACCAACCCATAGTATGACCTAAAATAAAAAAAACAGATGAAAGAAAAATAGGGTGCAATAAAAAATTCATATCAACCTCGAGTCAATTATAAATATCATTCTCAACAAAAGATTTATAATTTTATTATAACATTTTATGCATTTTATTATAATAGTACATGCACTTATATATCATACAATCATCAAATAATGGCTGCTTTAAAATTGGAAGATCTAAGCATCCGTTAAAAAGACTTAAACAATTACAAACTGGTTCCCCATTTAAACTTAGACTAATTCTTATCCTTGAAAATGAAGGCAAACAAGAGAAAAGCCTTCACAAAAGATTTCCAAAAAATGAAATCAATTGTAAAGGCGAGTGGTTTGATTTTGACTTAATAGGTTATTTACCTGACGACATCACAGAATTACTGAATTTAGAAATGGTAAACACCTGGTGGTCAAAATAATTTTATTCATCAGAAACTGATACTGTAATTGTTTCAATACCTGTTACTGGGTCTGTCTTTTTTTCAATAACAGTTAAAAATTTTCCATCCAAGGTAGTAACAACTACTTTATCTAGAGTATTTGTAACAGGGTTGCCGTCAATATCTAAGTCAGGTTTTGGAAATATATCTTTATTTTCTAATTCGACTGTTTTTTCAGGAACGAAAGCTTTAATTTCAATAGAACCAGATGTTCTACTTTTCATTGTTTCAACGCTTTCTTGTTCTTCTTTTTTAGAATTATTACATGCCAAAGCTGTCAATAAAAATAACATTTTCATTTTTAACCCTCTTCAGTTTCTTCTTCAGTTTCTTCTTCGGTTTCTTCAGTTTCTTCTTCGGTTTCTTCAGTTTCCTCTTCAGTTTCTGTTGATTCTTCAGTCTCTTCAGTGCCAGTTTCCTCTGTCGTTTCTTCGACAACTTCTTCAGTTGCAGTATCTTCATCTTTTTCCCCGCATGCCAGGAACATCGTCATCAATAAACTAATCATTATTTTCTCCTTTGTTTGTTTCTGTTTGTTCTGTTTGCTCTGTTTCAACAGTTTCACTATTTGTTTCTGTTGTTGTTTCTTCACTTTCGCTTTTTGTGTTACTATTTGTAGTAGCATTTTCTTTGTCAGAACACCCAAAAGCTAAAAATGCTAACATATATAAATTAAGTTTCATTATCTCTCCTCTGTCAAATGACATAATTTTATATTAAAGTGGGCACTGTAGGATTTGAACCTACGACCAAAGGATTATGAGTCCCCTGCGCTAACCGCTGCGCCAAGTGCCCTTTTAAATGGACGCGGGAGCCGGATTCGAACCGACGACCTCTGGGTTATGAGCCCAGCAAGCTAACCTGACTGCTCCATCCCGCATTAAAAATACATCCAGCAGGACTCGAACCTGCGACCAATTGATTAAAAGTCAACTGCTCTACCATCTGAGCTATGGATGTAAAAAGTACACCGGATAGGATTCGAACCTATGACCGTCCGCTTAGAAGGCGGATGCTCTATCCAGCTGAGCTACCGGTGCAAGTTATAGCAATTTTAAAGATCAAAATGCTTCGGGCGGGACTCGAACCCGCACAACCAAAAGGTCGCAAGATTTTAAGTCTTGTGTGTCTACCAATTCCACCACCAAAGCATATTTAAAATAATAAAATCTTTATTATTTCCTATGTATCTATTATATCATAAAATAATATCTTTTACACATATAATGTTAAATAATATTATTATCTTTTTGGGTCAATAAATCCAAGGTTTGTTACCTTTTCCCATGTTTCACTAGAGTTATGACTCCATTTTACTTTTAATAATAGCCAACTATCTTCCATTTTTTGTTCAATAACAGTTCCAAAATAAACTGTTTTAAAGCCTGATGCTTGCCAGCAATCTTTTCCTATATAATTCATTATCGCTCCTATTCTATGTGACCTGTACCAACAACTGACCAGTACAAATGTACATCCACATAACCGTTTAATTTTTCAAATAAAACCTTTTGATTTGAAAATCTTGTCATATGAACAGCAACAAGACTCCAGACGGGAAAACTAGAAAGATATTGACCTGGTATTGTCATCATACCACTATCACCACCTGAGCACGATACGTAACCAAGTATTTGAGATCCGTCTTGGGAATATACGGCCAGCGTAATATTAAATGTTTCGTTTGTTCCACTTGGTCCCCACCAAAAAGTAGAACCTGTTCTATAAATCGGTGCAGCAAATGCGTACGATGGATCAATATATCTTAGTTCAACTGGTTCGATATAATCAAAACCCCTAATTGAATTAAAGCTTAGCGCATCCCCTTCCTGTGTAGTTACTTTATAGTTTGTATCCCTTTCGTATTGAGACTCAGTAATAAAAGTACTATAAATATTTCCTGTAGATTTATAAGCTTGAAAGCCTGAGAAGTTTCCTTGAATATTTAATGAGTTTCCTGCGTCAATACTATCTCTAGATAGTGTTAAATAGTTTAAGTTTTGTACGCATTGACCTTGTTCAGGTATCCATGTTGGGTGTGACTCATTTAGTTTTCCATGAAAGTCTGCTTTAAATTCTACAGTTATTTCCTGTGTAACACCCATACAAGGCAAACACGCAATTTGTTCTAGCTCCCATTCAATAAGCCCAACGGTTCCACTGGGTTCTTCAGTTTGTAAATCTGTTTCTTGTTCATTACCTGTTTCTATTTCTGTTTCTTGATACGTATCAGTTATTGCAGAATCGTTTTGTTGTTTGTCAACAGCAATGATTCCAACATCCGTTGTACATGAAAATAATAAAAATAATAAGTTTTTCATATGCTCTCCTTTATTTTTGAGTCCACGCGTGAACCAAAATATTAAAGTCACCTGATCCTGGATTTGCGCTACTCCACATTTCGTAAAGACTGTCTGCATCTGTCTTTTTAAAAAAACTATCCAGTCTTCTTATCATGTCTTTTATGTTTTTAAGATCAGACTCTGATAATAGTTCTATTCCTGGCGAGTCATCAATGCTTACAAAGCGTATAGCCTGTTTAGAGTCACCTATTTCGCCTTCTTCAAAATCTACAAAAGCGTAATCAAAATCAAGATAAGGTGATTGCACACTTGTTGAAATTCTCATTTTTAATCTGTGGTCTAATAAGCCTCTTCCGTCATAATCTTTATAAAGATCATATTCAAAAGGAATATTTCCAACGTGCTTTCCTTTGACACGTTTCACTACAGGTACAGCTTCAAAGCCTATATTTTTACACCATTCAAAAAGTCTACGAAAGTACTGGTTTTCTCCTTCACCTCCGTAACCTGGCTGTTGTTTCTCAAGAAATTCTTTAATTACTTTTCTTATTACTTTTCTCATTCGTAATCCCTATAATATTAAACTTTAAAACCAAGATGAATATGATCAGCTTCTACAACAAATTGTTTTAAACTTGTTCCATTTTTTGCTGCTATGGTTTTAACAATTTTTTTAATTGACGCTAAGTCTTCTTTTGATGTATTCTCGTCATAACCAATCAGATCAAGTGCACCGCCATTTAAGTGTGTACCTATTCCGTATTTTGTAGAAGAGCTAGCCCTTTCAACCCAATAGCTTTCAAGATTAGAAAGCCTATGATTTCCTTGATTAAACATCTTTAACAAATATTCCCTAATTGTACTGCGACTAACAACCTTATAATGCTTTGCATTCTTATTTTTGCTTTTTACGAGCTCGACATATTTTTTATGCATTTCAAAAATTGTCAAAGCTCCTTCAGGAAAAACAAAGCCCGCCAAACTTTTTGTAAATCTGGCATTATTAACAGTAGCAACATATGCATCAAAAACAAGTTTATCGTCAGGCTTTTTATACACATTAAGAAAATACTTTCCCAACTCTTGTCCAAGTTTAAAATGCTTGTAAATATCATTTTTAAATGGCCCAAGAAAAACATCTTTGTTTTGTGTAGGTCCGTAGTTATCAACATGACCTCTTCCCTTTTTAGCTTTTTTAAAGCCAGCTTGCTTAAGAGCTAAAACAAGATCGTTACCAATCTTATCTAGATCAATCGAAGCGTCTGACTCTTTAATTAGTGATTCTTTTATCAGTTGTCTTATTAGCTTTCTCATATCATTGCTCTTTGTTTTCAGGAATTCGAATGTAATATTTAACATTGTAGTATCTTTTGTTTGGGCCTTCACTTACAGGAAAAAGTAAAATTTCAAATTTATCATTATCTTCTTCAGGAAAGAAAGCAAAAAAGTTATCCGAACTCCACGGAGAAGCTTCTGCGGCAATTTGAATAAAACGATAGATAGCAATAGCTACTTGCATATCGCTAAAGTATAAATTTACAGAATAGTCTGTTACTTTTGGATGGTCAGCGATTTTTTTAACTTTACTTTTTATACCCGCATTACTGTACAAAGAATAAGAATCAATCATCTCCATAACTGATATTGTTTGATTTATATGAGAAGGATTAGTCGTCAGAGAAGTCATAACACCTCTAAAATTAGGAAGAACTTTTCCGCTTCGTAAAATATAATCCTTTTCCATACGATTGTACAATGATTCTTTAATTATTTTTCTTATTACTTTTCTCATAAATATCTTTCACCTCTATCACAAAGAATGGTTACAACAATTCCTTTAGGATTGTATTTTTTTACATATCGTTCAGCTGCAAGGATATTTGCACCGCTGCTAATACCTATAAGTATTCCTGACTCTTGCCAGAATCTTTTCATTCTATCTATAGCATCCTGGGTTTTTATAGAAAAAGTTTCATCCATAAGGTCTCTATCTAATAAAAAATCAGCGCCATCATTAATTCCTTGAATTCCATGAGTTGCATTGTCCTCTTCAGGCTGTGTAAGAATACACTTAACATGAAGATTATTATCGTCAATAAAGTTTTTAACACCCATCATTGTCCCACCTGTTCCCGAACCATGTACAAATGCACACCATTTTCCAACAAAGTTATTGTTTATATTAGCCAGAATCTCTGGTGCTGTGATAGAGTAATGGCATTCAACATTTAGTGGGTTACTAAACTGCATAGGAGAAAAATAACCAGACCCAACCATTGAATCCCTAAGGGCTATTGCGCCTTGAAAGTTGTTTGGTTCTACTTGAACTATTTTTGCACCAAAAGCTCTCATCATATCTTTTCTTTGTTCGGACATGTTGCAAGGCATTATGATAACACATTTACAGCCAATTGAGGCTGCATAGCTTGAAAGGGCAATTCCTGTATTTCCTGACGTTGCCTCTACAAGAGTTGTAACACCAGGTATAATTTTTCCACCAGCAAGAGCTTTATCACAAATATATTCAATCATTCTATCTTTAACAGAGCCTGTTCTATTGTGTGTTTCAAGCTTGGCCCAGATTCTTTCATCTGAATCTATCGCTATTAGAGGAGTATTACCTGTAATATTCATTGTTTTACCTTTAATTTTTTTCTTTGTTTTAAAACAGCTTTTGCATGTTTTTCTTCTTCAAAGCAATTATCGTGATGAACTGTTCTAAATTTATAATCTTTTAGGTCAACAATACAATATGCATTAATTGATTCAAAAACCTTATACACTTCTTCAAAAATTATTTTATTGTTACTATCAATAAAGTATAAACAATCTCCAGACTTATATTTCATTTTAACTCACCTTCTTCAAGTTCGGTTATTTGAATTATTAATTTATTATTTCCAGCAATAATTCTATGCCAGACTTCTTTTTGAATTAAATAATTAAAACCTTCTTTTAAGATTATAGGCAACTCATTATCAATTTGCAATTGCCAATTATTACAGGATATAATTTTTACTATTCTATCTTTTTTATCTCTATGCCAAATAAACATTTCATTATCTTTAGGATCAAAGACTCTTGTAAAGATGTTTTTTGAAATATTTGTTTGATTATAAGGATTCATTTATGACCGTTTGTTAAATTAATAAAGCTCATAGTCAGAATCATCAAATTCATATTTAGGATCAACATCACTAAAGTCCAAGTCTTCATAGTCAAGTGCTTCAAAATCAATGTCATCTAGTAAAGAGTAGTCATCATCAGTTTCTGTTTGTGATTGAGAGTCGAAATCCTGACCATAAATATCAGTAAAACTAGGTGCGCTTAAACCAATTAATTTTAAAACTTTTTCTAATTTTTGGTGCAGCTCTATTGCCTCTGGTCTAGGTTCTGGAGCAGACTCGTGAAAATCTGCTTCAGCATCATTATACATTGCAAGAGTAAAATAATATTCATCTCCGGCCTGTCCATCTCTTGCTTCTATTCTCATTAAATCACTATATAGTTGGTTAGCTCTATCTTCTAGTTCTCTATTACCGATTGACAAGGGTGTTTCTTTTATTTTTTTAAACAAATCTTCTGCAAGCTCTTTTATTGCCTCTTCTGTTTTGCTTTTGTAACTTTCCATTGTGATTAGTTGTTCTAGGAGTGCAAAACCTGATTTAAATTCATCTTCTTGGTCGCTGTTTATTAAAGGAGATAGTTTTGTGTAAATTTCGTTTTGATTTTTACCACTTTCACTATCTTCGTCGGATTCTTTTAAAATGTTTCTAAAGGATTCTAAAATTAAATGTTTTATTCTTCTTTTTGATATTTTCATATTACCACCATTTATTTCCTATTTGCTTATAAAGGTTTAATCTATTAATCCTAACTTTCTTAGTCGATCTTGTTCGCCGGGATCTCTTTCAGACACCCATGTTCCGTCTAGAGTTACAACTTTACCTTTTTCCAGATTTTTATTTAGCATTTTTATTGTGTGACTCAGATTAATAAATTCTTCAAGTGTCATATTTGCATTTTTTTTCAAGTATTTATTAAGTTCTTTAAAAACTTCTTCTCGATCAGCATCAGGATTTGATTCTAAATAGTCTTGCTCAAATAAATACATTGCTTCAAGTAATGCATGATGCTTTTTTGCCAACTCGTCGCAAGATATTGTCCAAGAAATAGGCAAAACAAATACAGACCCTTTTTTGCTTCCTAGCTTTACTGGTGCTTTTGAAAAACCTGTTTCAAAAGCACCACCGCTAGATGATTCTTTATCATACATCCAAAATGCTGTTTGACCAAAAACATATCTGTGCATTTCTCCAAGCTCCCAATCTTCATAAAATTCTCTAACTTTTTCTATTTCATTTTGAATTCCTGGTATTTTTTCAATTTCCACACCAGGCGTATAAACGAGATCAATACCAGTTGCTGTTAAAGGTGCTACATTGTATTTGTTTTGCTTGTGAATGTACATTAAATTAGACAAAGCCGCTTTTGTTTCATGAGAGGTGAGTGGTACTTCTCTTGCTCGTATATCGTATCTTTTTAATCCTGAATTTGAAAAACCGACCGGACTGTTGTATCCCAAGATATCAACAATGAGTGGAAACGAATCAGGTTTGCTTTGATAGCCGGTATCTTCACCACTGTCAATAATCTCGTAACCTCCTGTTTCCCCTGTATCTTCTTCATTAAGAATTTTATTTAAAGATTCTAAAATTATTTTTCTTATTCTTTGCTTTGATATTTTCATATTACCACCATTTATTTCCTGTTTGCTTAAGCCCAAGGGCTTTTGCGTATCTTGGCAATCTACATGACCACCATCGCGCTGAGGTTTTATCGTTTGTTTCTTTGCATCTGTGTCTAGCTACAAAAGACTTAATTCTTTTAGGATCATCAATCCCTTTGCTCATAGTTCGAGATCCAAAGGTTACACGCTTTACTTTGTTTTTACCTTTCTTTTTAGGATCCCTAACATAGACAACATATTTACCACCCTTTCCTTTAGTGTTTCTTTTAGGTTTATTAAGCTTGACTTCTTTTCCTTGATATTTTGCCTCATAAATAAGATCATGAATAGGATCATCATCATTTAACATTGGTAAGTCTAAAGGAACACTAAACCCACGATATAATTCTGTTTCCCCTATGTCTGTTTCTAATAAAAACTCATCATCAGGGCTTGCAAAGAGTTTTTTATCCAGGTAAAGTCTTCTAGCCTCACTGAATAAATCGTTAAAGGCTTGAGAACTAGGTCTAAAGATGTTTTCTTTTAACATAATGTTATTATCAACATGATGCTTTAAGTTATCAGATATATAAGTTTTGGAATCTGAAAGGATATATTTTCTATCTTCAAATAAAGCTTCTTTAATTAATTCTCTAATCTCAGTCCTTCCGCATTCGTTACAACATTTTTTCATATTAAACCCTATGTACTAGCTACAACAATTTCAATGTCACAGGCAGCAGTGTTTGCCATAGCATCAATTCTAGTTATATTTTCAGCAGAGAAACTTCCAACTACCGAAGCGTTATCAAAAGATCCCGAGACACTTGTTAAAAAGAAAACGTTGCCTGGGTTAACTTTAACCTGTGAATAATGACTATTTCCTTCAAGATGAAGGATTACATAGTTTGTATCGTCAAGGTTTTTTGCTCTAATGTATTTTACATTGTCTGTAACAAATGTTCCGTACACAGATGTGTTATCGCTTCCTGAATATATTTGTGTTCCAGGTGTGGTTGATACAGTTAATATTCTTTTTGAAATTTCATTTATTCCTTCAATTTTAACTTTAGTAGTCGAACCGTGTTCTGATCCGTTAAGATTTATTTTTTCCGTTACTGTTAAAAACAAAGGTGAGCTTGATACTGTTGATGCCATAGTTTATTCCTCGATAATGTATAATTATATTTTATTTGGATTAAATTCTAAAGTTAATACATTTTCTTCTTCGCTTGCAACTTTGCTCTCTAAGTCATCCCATTTAAACATTTCGTATTTATCAAAATCTATTTTGTTAAAATCAGCCACAGTTCCATCTGCTAAATCAAGAATTGCAATAGAAGATTTTATTAATTCTTTTTGAACAAACTTTAAATTATTAAGTGTGGCCTCCTTAGGAAGAACATCTGTTAAGTGATGCCATTGTCCATTCAAATATCTTTCGGCATATCCGTCTACAAGAGAAGCCTCCTCTGAAGATACATAAGTAACAGTTGTTTTTATCTTATAGGGATCAATTCCTGGTATTTGAAAAATACACTTTCTGCAATAGGAGTCTCCACCTAAAATAAATTCAGACTCCATATAAAATTCTTTAATTTCCATTTTCTTCTCCTTTTTCTTTTTCAATTTCTTTTATTGATTCAAAGTTAATTGAATAAGAATCGTCTTTGCTTTTCCATAAAGCAATTTTTTCATTAAGTCTTTGTGCTTTTGTATTATAGGAATCATTTGCTTTGTTTACATTTGTAATGAATCTTTCAACCTTGCAATTGTTAATATAAGAAAGAAAGTCGTAGCAGTATTCAGTAATTTTTGTTTCATTACTTTGTCTTGCCTCTTCTAGTCTTTGTTTATATGTATCAATATATTCTTGATTTAGATTAGTAAAACCACCAACAAGAGGTGTTGCCTTTTTAAATGCAACTTTTTTACTCATTCTAGCTTTACCTCTTGCTGTTTCTGGTGGGTCGCAAAAGTCATCAGCAGTTAATCCTTGAAAATATAATGCTGAGTAGGCTGTCATATCTTTGTTTGTTACAATATAAAGATAGTCTAGTGTCTCTTTATTTTGGATTGTAGCGTAATCTGTTTGCAAAGAATATGATCTTGATGTCGAACCTGATCCGCTTGTAAGCTTACATTCAAGCTCTGTGTCTATTTCACCAATAACAATGTCAGGCTTCCCTGGAGCACCGTCATTTTCTACATTGCTGTAAACGATTGATAATTCATCTGATAATACTTTTTCTTGTATTGCTGACAACAAAGCGTTTCTTCGTCCTGTGTTTTCATTAACATCAATATCAAAGTCACTATACAAATCTTCGAGTCTTGTTTTAAATTCATTGATTTTTAATATTGTGTTAATAATCATTTTTCGTGTAAGATACATAAAAATCTCCTTATTGTTTTTTTGTTTTATTATATAAAATAATTAAATCTATTACTCATTGAGTGAAACAGTACTTGTTTTTATAGTCATTCTCTAATGTATTAATGTGTGTTAGAGTAACATCAATTGTTTCAAGTATTTGGCCATTCATTGAATATACACTAAAAGCCATGCTTCCATGTACTTTTAAAATAATATAAAACTCTTTAGAAGCAAAAGAATATACAAGGTCACCGCGTTTTATTATTTGCATATTTTAATATAGCAATTTAAAACTAATTTTTCAAATAACTAATATTCTCTTCCCATGCGATCGTATATTGGGTGCATTATGTGACCTTCTTTTTCAACATGCTTTAAGCCAAGTGCATGTCCTAATTCATGCTCAAGCAAATTAGGATATGAAAAAACTCCGTATTCAATATAAATTGTTGCAGAATTTATATTACCATAACTAGAATATCTTCTTGTAAATGCCAGAGTGTTTTTTTCTAGCTCGTCATATCTTGCTATTTTAATAAGTATTATTCCTTCTACTTTTTCATTTTTACAAATTGACTTAATTGGCTTTGATTCATAAAAGGCTATTTCAAATCCTTTTTCATCCCAATATTCAGCTGCCTCTTTTATTCTTTTGTTTTCAAACAAAGAATAATAGCAGTTTACAATTATTGGTGGGTTTTTCCAAGAATCTTCTTTGCCAGTCAAATAGCTAGTTTGATTTTTTGCTAAAAATGAAAATGAGAATGAAATAAAAAAAATAGATAATAAAGCAAAGTATTTTTTAAAGCTATACATTAGACACCTCTTTAGGTCTATATTAATATGTATAGTCAATAATCAATTCTTTCCGGAAAGATCAAAGACATAGAAGCTTATTTAAGCTTTTATGTCTGAGTTCTTTACTAAGAATGAAAACGAACCAACAGTTATATATGAATAGTCACTATCGATGTAATTAACAATACACTGCGTTTCGTTTTTTATTTCAATTGGTGTTAAAGAATTTAAATCAATTAATACTTTTTTGCTTTTATTAAAGTTTAAAACCCGTAAATTCTTTAGCGCCAAATATAAATCAAGTTCCAGGGAGAATTGCTTTAGTCTTCTTATTGAGCTTCGCGAAAAAGAATTGCTCCCTGATACTTGGTGCGAGATCATGAGATTGTAATCTTTTTAGTTTTTGATTCAGTGTTATATGGCAAATATACACTTAAAACACCGTTATCATATGTTGCATTTACAGCACTTTTGTTAATTCCTTTAGGTAAATTAAAAGAACGTGTAAAACCTGTTAAATTAAATTCTTGATACTGGGTTTTTCCTACCTCCTTATATTCCGGTCCGTCAGCTTTTACTGTAAAGGTATTATCTTCTACGCTAATATCAAAATCAGATTTAGAATAACCTGGTGCAAGAACCTGAACTGTATAATACGTATCATCGCTATATACGTTTGTACATCCGCTTTGATATCTCATTTTACCATTTTGTGTCCCTTGATCGAACATGCTTGTAAAAAACATGTCATCAAAAGGAAAATAAGAATTTGAATAATTTTTTCTTGTCATTAAATATTTCTCCTTTCAAATTGATTAATTAGATTTGTAACCATAATTGTTTTAATTGTTCCGTCATCAAAATGAATGACAGCATGTGGCATCTTGGAAAATGTTCCATTGCTAGAGCCTGCTTTAACGGGAATGTATTTCATTTCTAAAATAACACCTTTTAAGCCAATGTTTGTTTGTGTTGTAACAACGTCACCTCTTTTCAACATTTTTAACTCCTGTTGTTATTATAATATCATAAACATAATTTTTCAAATGTACACGAAAAATTATTAAAGTATTTCTCCTTTATCATTGAAGAAAATTCCATATTTTTAAATTCATTATAAACAGTATCCTTATTAAAATCACTAGTTTCACTAATTTCTATATGCTCGTCATAAATACAGTGATCATTAGCAAACTCTATTAGCTCTTTGTTTCTTTTTACTATTTTTGATTTTTCTGGATTTTCCATAAGTTGTTTAAATAAATCTTCAGATCTTGCATATTTTTCTGCTGTCTTGTCTCCAAACTTAGGTATGCCAAGAATATTATCAGTTTTATCTCCTCGCATAGATTTCCACCTAATGTAATCATAGTCAGGTGGTTCAATAAATTTCTTTTTAACAGGATTATATAACCTAATTCTTCCTTTTGTTTCCCACTGAAGTATTTGTATGAAGTCTGTATCAGAAGAAACTACTATTGCTTCTCCGTTTTTATTTGCAACCATTTTTGCAATATTGCCTGCAATATCATCACATTCATAATGAGGGTGTCTAACGACTGTTATTGGAAAATTTTCTTTAATCATCGATATTATCTTCTTTTTTTGTCTGTGAAAGTCGTCTGACTGTCTAGGTCTGTTTGCTTTATATTCTCCTAATACTTCAATATTCTTCTGAGGCATGCCTTCTAAAATAAAATAACATTCATCAGGTTGGAACTTCTCGATCAGGGCTCGCAGCGATCTAAAAAACATAAAAACCACTGCATTGTCCCCTTTCGTGAAACCACTTTTTGCTCTGTATATAAGATTATATGCGTCAAGTACAAGTGCTTTCATTTAACCTCCTAGCCGAAAGAAATTCTACTAATTTCTGAGAAACCATTTTGCTTTAATGTTAAAATCATAATATGACCTGCACCACCAAATCTATTTTTATTAACTCTAAGAATTCTACAGCCCATAAGATCTTCATCTTTTTCTTCAACAGATAATGAAATCATAGAATCAACCATGTGCTTTAAAACGTTTCTACCTGCCATGTTTCCATTTTTTGTTACCTGACCAATAACAATTGCATTACAATAGTTTTCTTTGCAAAAGTCTGTAATTTTTTGCAAACATCTTTGTGTTGAAGCTGACGAGTGATTTCCAGGACCTTTACCTTCAGTTAGACATTGCAAGCTATCAATAATAAGAAAGAACGGCTTTTTAGGTTCTTCTTCCATCATGGCCTTAGAGTTATTTAAAAGCTTGTTAACGTCTGTTTCCTGTCCTGCTTTAAAACCATGTCGAAGCTTAAGTCTTTCAACAGTCATTTTTAATTGATATAAAGATTCTTCAGCTGTATTAAAAAGAACATTACATCCATTTCCTGTCATACTATTAGCAAGCTCTAGCATCATTGTTGTTTTACCTGCACCAGGAGTTCCAGTAAATAATGTCACCATAGAAGGTGTAAAACCCTTGCCTCCAATAGCAGTATCAAAATAATCAAGACCTGTCGATATTTTATTTTTTAGCTTAACAGGAACATCAATATCAAAGATATCAATTACTTCTTTTTCTGTGTTTGTTTTAATATTTAGTTTCATTATCTTTCCTTTTTTATTGTTTGTTTTTATTTATATTATAATATAATTTTTATTCAATTACACATTAGTTGAATGACATCTTGATTGATGTATCTTCTCTTGATACCCATGAGGGAATCTCTCCGTGTGGACATATAATCCAGCAACGCTTTTTAATAGCCTTGGTAGGCCGAGGTGCATACCCGTCAGTCATAATAATATATCCGTCAAATTCACCTTTGACTGTTTCAAAGTGATTTGCAACAGACTGGAAACATGTTCCGCCACAGCGGGTTCTATGTGCCTCATATTTTTGATTTTTCTTCCATCTAGTTCTAGATTTTTCATCAACTGTTGTATCAAAATGGAAAACAACAAATTCTGTTTCCTTTGTTAATTCACTTAGTGCAGCAAAGAATAGTTCAATTTCATTATCGCCTACTGATCCTGACTGGTCTATATAGATTGCGATTGTACTTTTATATGATCGTCTTGTTCCTGGGTGAATATACGGATATTTTCTATTAATTCTTCTATGTGTTCTTCGCTTCTCGCCTCGTTGTGTAGTTCCTACAAAATAGTTTAAGATTTCTTTCCAGTTAACAGTTTTTGCAATAATCTTTCTAAGCTCTTTTTGTGTAGATCCGCTAATAGAACCCCAGCCCCTTGAAGAAGAATCAGCCTCTCTAACTGATCTTGCAAGAGATTCTTTAACAGCATTTTTAATTTTTTCTTTTTGCTCATCTGATAAACCTTCACCCCAGCCATCATGATCGTCAAGCGGGCCAGGCAACCCACATCCAGACCCAGATCCAAATTCACCATCCATTTCTTCCATGCCTTTTTGCATGTCCTCAAATTCTTCTTGAAGATCCATGAGTTTTTCAAAGTACCATTCTGAGCTTTCTTCTTTTGGAAAGGAGTTAATTAGTTCATATATCTTTTCAGAAGCTTTTTGCATATTAGGATCAGGTAAACTAGAAATTGATTCAGGAATTGGCATGCCAGGAATTAAGCCACCTTCAGGTAGTTCATGCTCAGGAATCAAAGAGTTAATTGCTAAATCAGTTGCATAATTCCAAATAAGATGCGGATCTCTTTTTCTTTCAGTACAATGCTCAAATATAATATGATATGCTTCGTGTTTTAATAATCCAATTCTTTCTTCGGGTGTTAAGCTTTTAAAGAATTCTCTGTTGTAATAAAACATAATGTTTCCATTTGCAACACTAACACCTGCAGTTGGAATATCATCGTTAGGTTGTTTTCTAAATGCTCTGTAAAAAGAACTAAAGAAAGGCTCTTTTCTTAGCAAGTGAACCAGTGACTTTTCAAGTAATTCGTCTCTCATGATGCCTCTTATTGGTTTGAAGATTTAATAGTTTTAATCATTACTGTTGCAAGCTTTTTGTGAATTTTCTTAGAATTGTCCAAGTTTCCTTGTGCAATAATTTTATTGTAAAAATGAACCAATAATTCTCTAGATATTGACATAATAAACGCAGTAGCATTATTTGATTGTGTCAATGTCCAAGTGTTTTTAGATGCATTGTCAATAAGTTTTTCAACCAAATCGTTTTGAATATCACTTGTAATATTAGATAAAATAGATTTGTTTTCATTATATCGATCGAGAATATCTTCTGCATGTAAAACATTTTCATAGCTTTCAATATATTTGTCAAATGCTGCTGCAGCTTCAATGCCAACAAAGCCCGTTGCAATTGAATAGGTGCCTTCTGGTTTAGTACCCTCAGGAAAGTTTACAAGTTCAGATGGTCTAAGATTTGCATAAGCAAGAGTATCATGAAGTCTTTCCCAAGATGCGGGATTAGGATAAACTTTTGATGGTTCGAATTCACCGTCGTAGTTAAGATGGCTCGGGTTGTTTCTAATAAACTCAATAATAACGCGATCAATATTTGCGCCTTTTGCCCATGTTAACCAATCTTCTGTTGTTGGAACAATTTCTTGAATCCAAAAACGACGCTTAAGTGCTGGTCCCATTTGATTAACCTGGTAGCTAGAACCTTCGTTAATTGCTGCAAATATCCTAGTTTCAGGATGGAGCTTATTACCATTAAGTTCTCTATCAAGAACAAGTTGAAAAGCGCATTGTTGAACCTCCACAGTAGCACGATTGATTTCATCAAGAAATAATGCGACCGGTTCTTCACAAGCCTTAAGAAGCCAGTCAACGGGAAGAAACCTTGTAACACCATCAGATACTTGGGGTAGTCCAATAATGTCACCTTCTGTCATTTGTGCAAGACGACGATCAACTAGTTCTAGTCCATAGTTATCTGCGATTTGTTTAAAGATTTGGCTTTTTCCAACCCCTGTACCGCCTTTGGCTAGGATTGCAATTTGGGGTGGCATATTTGATGCACAGTTAATGAATGTTTTGATGTCCATTATAACTCCTTTAATAATTGTTTTATTTGGTAATTAAATTATATCAAAAAATTAATTCTATTACTCTATGTGAGATTTTATTTAAACTCTTTGAATTATTCTGACTGAAGATGCACGAGCATTAAAAGCACCCGTTGGTCTCCAGACAGTTAAATAGTCGCCTTCGTTGTAGTCAAGAACAAGGCATATTGAAGATGTATCTTTAAATTCATGGTCTTTTGGATTTGTTGTAACAAGATCACCTTCGTTAAAAGAATAAACAACTTTTTTTCTAGGAATCGATCCTTTGTCAATTTGACTTTTAACCGGAGCCCTTCCTTTTGATTTCATACCCGTGTTTATTCCTTGCTTAACCATTGATTTTTTAATCTGACGTTTTGCTTTTTTAGGTATTTTCATTTTAAACTCCTTTGGTTCATAATATTATTATAAAAATAATTTTTAACATTTACACTAAGTGGCAATTGTCAGTTTTGATGTTTAAATAATCAAGTGACCTTTCAACCATTTCTACATTTTCTTCAATGTCATCAAAGAAATAAACTAAAATATTTTCTTGTAAATCTTCTACGTTTTCGTTAATAATATTATTAATACAATCTGCTTTAAGCATTGCTGTTTCATATATGCTAGGCTTAGATTCAGGTGACTTGTCTAATACAGTTTCAATTTCAAATGTACCTCTAAAATCTTCTAATAAATCTTCAACTGAACTTGTTACTTTTTCTTTAACAAATTCTTTTGTATCACTTCTTCGTGCTGTTACAATACAAATATAACAAGGTTCAGGGCTTCCAAGACACTCAACTAAGGTTTCGTAAGGTTTCGATTCAATGATTGATTGAGTTTCATTATCAAACAATGTATTGTCGAAGTCTAGAAATAAAAATTTTCTATAAAGCTCTTTTTTCTTTTCTTTTTGTTCGTTTATTTTTCTTGCAACTTTTAAGTGGTTATTAAAAGATTCAGTTATAAATTTTTCAAAGTTTTTCATTTAGGTTCTCCTTATTTTGTATGCCAGTCAGCACAACCCGATGCTGCCCATGCGTTAGGTTTTACTACAAGTCTAAATTCCTGGTATCCGTTCCATGCTTTTGCATAGTCTGATATTATGCTCGATGAATTTTTAGGATCATCAGATATATCTACATGTACTTCGATTTTAGCATTAGGAAATGTAGCCTTAATATATTTTGCTATTTCAATGGATGTCATAATCTCTTTGCCTAGTCTCGTATATAGGTTTAAAAAATGTCTGCTATCTTGTTTCTTTTTTGAAAAAAAGTAATTTCCTACTTTCTTTTCAAATGAATGAAAACCTATAGCAGATGCAAAAGTAACTTTATCACCTTTTAGCATTGAATCTGTTCCAATAGATATTGGTACACCTAGCTTGACGTATTTTTTAATTTCTTTAATTATTTCTACTTCCAAACCTTCAGGTGTTAACCAGTTCATTTTTTCTACCATAAGTGCTCCAATATTTAAAAACTGCTTTTTCTTTAGCTTTAGCTTCAACGATGATATCTAGATCTTTTCCGTATGGGTTTATCATATCATAAATATAGTCGCTATGGGCACGAAATACAACAGAATCACCTTTTTCTCTTTGAGCACTTTCTGAATAGTGGAGAGTAGGTCTAACATTACCCCAAGTTGATTCTGCCATTTCCAGTGCTTCTTTTTCAGGCATGCCTTCATTGTGACAACGGTGATGATGATAATCAAAAACAATAGGAACATTAGAATGCTTGCAAATTCCATTATATAAATGCTCGGTTGTAAACAAGCTTTCTTTATCATCATTTTCCACAGTTAGCCTTGTTTTAACAGATTCTGGTAAAAGGTCGTAATTTTTAAGCCACCTTTCCATTGCAGATTTTCTGTCGCCATAAGAAGCACCAATATGAATATTTATTTTTGCCCATCTGCTTCTTGGCATTTCCATAATGTCAAATATCTCACCGTGAGTTCGCAAGTCTTTAAATGTATTTTTAACAACGTGCTCTTTTGGTGAAGTAAGAATATTAAAAGGACCCGGATGAAATGAAAGTCTTTGTCCAGCATCTCTTGCAATTTTGCCAGCCAGTTTTAAGTTTTTACATATTTCTTCATAATCAGGCAAGTTGACGAGCTCGTATTCACTTGACCAGGGGAACATACAAGAAGTAATTCTAAAGCACTTTACATTGTTTGTATTGTTCCATTCAATGATTTTAATTAAGTCTGCAGAATTAAGCAGCGCCAACTGTGACGCATAATTAATACCCTTGGTCAGAAATGTTCGTTTTATCATGCCCCTGTTACAAGATATTTTATTTTTTTTGCCAGACAACTCCATATTTATACAAGCATAGCCTAAATTCATATAATCTCCTTATGTAAATGGTTATATGTTAATATTATATTAAAATTAAAATTCAATTACTCTAAGATGGAATTAAAATGAGAAACAATACAGATAAATTTGTAAATAGTCTTTACTCCGAGTTTGTAAATGAAGCAAAGAAAAGTAAAAAAAAGAAAGACAAAAAAGAGAAGAAACCTGATTTTAAGAAAGATCCTGGTCCAAGAAGTGTTTATTATGGTTTTGATGATAATGAAGATACAACCAAAGCTGATTTTCTTCCAACAAAAGTTTTAAAAGGTGAAGTTGACGAAGGTAGAAAAAAGAAAAGAAGTAAAAAGAGAACAAGAAAAAAAGCTTCTGAAAACCCTGGATATCGTGCAGGTAGAAATAAAAAGCAGCTTAAAAGACTCAATAAAGAAACAGACAAAGCAGCTGCAGGCAAATATACAAAAGCTGATTATGAAAGAGAAGATGCAAAAAGGCAAAAAGAATTAACAAAGAAACAAAGAAAAAACTTGCCTAAAAATCCATATACGGGCAAAATAGCTGTAGGGGAATCTGTGGATAGAGAAAAACTAAGAGAGATACTAAGAGAAGCTATAGTAGAATTAATTGACGAAAAGCGCAAGAAAAAGAAAAAGTCTAAAAAGAAAAAGTCAAAAGCTAAAAAGAAAACTTTGTCTAAAAAGACTATGGAAACCTTAAGAAAAAAAGCCAAGGCTAGCGGATATACTGCTAGGTCATTAGCATCAGAATATAGAAAAGGCTTGGGCGCTTATTATACGTCAGGTTCTAGAAAAGGAATGGGCGCACATCAATGGGCTATGGCAAGAGTCAATTCAGCAATTGGTAAAGGAAATCCTTCTTGGGCAAATCTTAAGAGATCTAAAGCAAAGAAAAAGTAATGGATTCTAATAATTTAAATGACATTAGAAGGGTTATTAGAAAGTTAATAGCTGAACATATAGACTTAGAAGAAAAAAGAAAGCATCCTAGGTTTAGACCTCCGCGAAATAAAAATGACAATCCTTGCGGAAAAGGTTTTGCACCAGGTGCTAAAACTGGTGTAAAAACTAAGATAGGACCACAAAGTGGAAGAAGGGTTTCTAATTGCGAAAAGATAAACGAAGCAGATCCTAAAGTAGGAACAGGTAAAAAACCAAAAGGTTCGGGTAGAAGGCTTTATACAGATGAAAATCCAAAAGATACTGTTAGTGTAAAGTTTTCTAGTGCATCTGCAATTCAAAAGACTCTTGCCAAAAAAAGTTTTAAATCTAAAAGTCACAAGCGTCAATCGCAAATAATTAATCTTATACACCAGCGAGCAAGAGCAGCATATAAAAATGCTAAAGACCCTGCTACAAAAAAGAGATTAAAGCGTGCATATGAATATGCAGAAAAAAGGAAAGAAGCTAGCAAAAGAAAAACTCAAAGAATGAGGAAGAAAAAATGAGAAT
>MDSZ01233686.1_pt1 | contig 43611 bp, 43 predicted proteins | sample 811201 | NCBI WGS metagenome assembly MDSZ01 (sample SAMN05326647, study PRJNA326480) | marine metagenome | isolation source: seawater | place: Indian Ocean: North | collected 2010 | reverse complement strand
TTTCACTTATAAAATAGCTAATTAGGATGTAAATCCTAATAATTCACAATAATTTTATTGAGAAAGTGTGACGCTTATAATCTAAAATCAAAGTAAATCAAGCTGTTAACATGTAAAAAAAGCTTAAAAAACAAAGAAATTAGCGGTTTTTTTTGATTTTTTTATATTACTAAATTAATAATTGATAAAAATATGAAAATCTATCTTGTAAAAGCAAAGAAAATAATCTTAAGAAATACAGAGTTTTTTTTACTTTTTTTACTAATATTTTTCGCGATTTTCAGTACACAATTTTATAACCTCAAAAAACAGAAGACAGTCAAAGGATTAATTTCATTAAATGAAAATATTTATTTTCAAAAAAGCCTCGAGCATATTTTAAATAATCTAAAACCCAAATACAAAACAATAAAACACAATGTTACAAGCGGAGAAAGCTTTAATAGTATACTAAAAGACTACGATATTTCGGACAAAGAAATTAAAAAAATAAACACAACTTTGTTAAAGTTACAAAATTCAAATCGTCTTAAAGTAAACCAAGTTATTAAATTTACGATAGATCAATCAAAAAATAAAAAAATCATTTATTTGCTTTATCCAGTATCTAAAACTAAAAAAATAGAAATTAAAAGAAATATTGATAAAGATATTTTTGAAAATAAGGAAATAGTTACTAATTTAAAAAAGAGAATAGTTTTTTCAGAAGGTGTAATCACCCATAGTTTGTATAAATCTGCCGAAAGTTTAAAAATTCCAATAAATCTTATTGTTGAATTTGCAAGAATTTACGGATTTCAAGTAGATTTTCAAAGAGATATAAGAAAAAACGATTCTTTTCAAATAATGTATGAAGTTTTCGAGGATGAAAATGGAAAAATATTTGAATCTGGCAATATAATCTTTGCAGATTTAGTATTGAGAGAACAAAGTAACTCACTATACTTTTTTAAAGATGAAAAGGATGAAGGTCATTACGATCTAAACGGAAAGAGTGTAAAGAAAGCTTTAATGAAAACTCCAATTAATGGAGCAAGACTTTCTTCAAGTTTTGGAATGAGAAAACATCCAATAGATGGTTTTACTAAAATGCATAGAGGTACAGATTTTGCTGCTCCTATGGGAACACCTATCATGGCATCAGGAGATGGAGTAATTGTAAAAGCGAGATGGTGTGGAGGAGGAGGTAATTGTATCAAAATAAAACACAATTCAACTTATTCTACTGTTTATGCCCACATGTCAAAATTTGCAAATGGAATGAAACCAGGTCGTAGAGTCAAACAAGGTCAAGTAATAGGGTATGTTGGCTCTACAGGAAAATCTACAGGACCACATCTTCATTACGAGGTGATTGAAAACGGAAAAAAAATAAATTCTCAAACACTTAAACTTCCATCAGGCAAAGTTCTTAAAGGTAAAAATAGAAAATTATTTGAAGTCGAAAGAATTAAACTCGATGTATTGAAATCGGAACTTATTGTTGGGTTAAAATAAATTAATTACTAATAGTATTTTTTTCTGTCTCTTTGTGATTTTCTAAACTGTTTTCTTTTACTTTATGTGTTTCTAGGTTTTGTGAATTCTGATTAGATTTCTTTTTTTCCTGTTCCTCTATTACTCTTGCAAAATGATCAGCATGTTGAAAATAATTTTCAGATAAAATCTTATCACCATTTGCTAATGCTTCTCGTGCAAGATCGTTATATTTTTCTATTAGCTTTGATGCATTATGATTATTTCTTCCAGGTGATTTTCTATGAAAGCTAGAATTAGCGCTAAAATCGCTTTTAAATTTATTATCACTATTTCTTTTGAAATTTCTTTCATTATTTCTAAAACGTAATCTTCTGTTATTATTTCTAAATGTAACCATTAAATGATTTAGTATTATATTTTTGTACTAACTATGCAACGATCGTTATTTCCGTAATCCTTAATTATTTTGTTTATAAAAAAATTATTATCTTCTAGCTTTTTTATAGTTTTATATCTTTGATGACAACCTATCTCTAATATAAATTTACCATTTTTTTTTATCAAATTTGAAGCCTTACCTATTACCTTTGTAATTTTTGTAAAACCATCGCATCCACCATCTAAAGCAACTTTAGGCTCAAAACAACTAATATCCTTATCCAAATGCTTTAACTCTGAATTTTTTATATAAGGTGGATTAGATAAAATTAGATCATATTTTCCAATAAAAAATTTGTCAATATCAGAATTATAAAATTTAGCTCTGTTGCTTAAATGTTGCAGTTTTGCATTATATTTGGCTAAATTAATAGCTTTTTTTGAAATATCAATACCATAACCAGTAAAATTTTTCCTTTCATGTAATATTGATAGCAATAAGCAGCCTGATCCTGTTCCTATATCCAAAAAATTAAGTTTTTTATCACTTTGATATATTTTAAGAGTTTCTTCAATTAAAACTTCTGTATCAGGCCTGGGTATCAATACGTTTTGATTAACATAATATTTTTGTTTCCAAAATTCCTTATAATTAGTTAAATAAGCAACGGGTTCCCCTCTTTTTCTTCTTTCAACTAATCCCTTAAAATCTATAACGTTTTTTTTACTTAATTTTTTTTTTGAATTAAAAATAATATACTTGCGATCTTTTTTTATAACCTCTGACAATAATAATTCTGAGTCCAAAATTGGTGATTTAATATTGTTTTTTTTCAAAGTCTTTGCTGCTAGCATTATTGAATCTTGAATTATCATTTATTTTAAAGAATTTAATTTTTCCTCTTGAGCATGTAAATTTAAATTTTCCACTATTTCGTCAAAAACTTCACCCTCTAAAAACTCATCTAATTTATGAAGTGTAAGGTTAATTCTATGATCTGTAACTCTGCCTTGAGGAAAGTTATAAGTTCTTATTCTTTCAGATCTGTCACCTGTCCCAATTTTACTTTTTCTTTCTTTGGATCTTTCATCTTCTTTTTTTTGCCTTTCTAATTCATAAATTCTAGATCTCAATATTTTTAACCCTTTTTCTTTATTTCTTATTTGCGATTTTTCATCTTGTTGACTAACTACTATTCCCGTAGGAATGTGAGTTATTCTTACTGCGGAGTCGGTTGTATTTACGCTTTGTCCTCCAGGACCACTACTTCTGAATACATCAATTCTCAAATCCTTTTCCTCTAATTTTACATCAACCTCCTCAGCTTCAGGGAGTACGGCTACTGTAGCTGCAGATGTGTGAACTCTACCTTGGGTTTCTGTGTCAGGAACTCTTTGAACTCTATGAACTCCACTCTCATACTTAAGAGTTGAGTAGATATTTTTTCCTTTTATAGATGCAATTACTTCTTTTAATCCTCCTGCATCACTTTTTGAGATACTTATAAGTTCAAGTATCCATTTTTTTTTATGACTTACTTTTTCGTACATTTTAAAAAGGTCTGAAGCAAAAAGGCTTGCTTCCAAACCTCCGGTTCCAGCTCTAATTTCAATAATAGCATTTTTTTTATCAGCGTCATCTTTTGGCAAAAGAAATAGTTTAATTTTCTTTTCGTTTCTATCTTTTTTTTTAACTAATTCACTTAGTTCACTTTCTGCTAATTCTTTTATGTCTTGTTCGCTATCTTTGTCATTAATAATTTTCTCTAAATCTTTTTTATTTTGGTTAAATAAATCGTATTCTCTTACTTCTTTAATAATTTCGTTTAAGTCAGAGTAATCTTTTGATTTTTCAGCAAATTTTTTTTTATCTATTTGACCTGAGGACAATTCTTTTTCAAGTATGGAGTGCTTAGATATTAGTTCTTCAACTTTTTTTTTTGGAATCATTAAACTTCTTCAATTTCTTTGGCTTTTTTTTCTACTTGACTAACAACTTCAGAAATTATGTCATCAGTTAAAACTTTTTTAGATTGAAGGCCTGAAAGATACAGCATATTATTTCCCTTTCCTCCGCCGGTAATTCCTATATCTGTCATAGCAGCTTCCCCAGGACCATTAACTACACATCCAATAACAGATAAAGTCAAAGGCGTTTTAATATGTGAAAGTTTATCTTCTAAAATTTTAACTGTATTTATAACTGGAAATGCTTGTCTAGCACATGATGGGCAAGATATAATTCTTACTCCCCTATTTCTTAAGTTTAAAGATTTTAATATTTCATTCCCAATTTTTACCTCCTTAACTGGATCGTCCGATAAAGAGATTCTGATTGTATCACCAATTCCATCCATTAAAAGCGAACCAATTCCAATAGACGATTTTATACTCCCTGGTATAAAGCCACCTGCTTCAGTAATTCCTAAATGCAAAGGATATTCACAAACTTTAGAAAGCTGCCTGTAAGCTGCTATTGATAAAAATACATCTGAAGATTTGACACTTATTTTAAAATTATAGAAGTCCTGATCTTCTAATATACTTATATTTCTCTTAGCACTTTCAACTAAAGCTTCTGGACATGGCTCTTTGTATTTTTCTAATATATCTTTTTCCAGCGAACCTGCATTTACGCCTATTCTTATGGAACAATTATTGTTTTTTGCGGCAGAAATTATTTGTTTTATCTTTTTTTGATCTCCAATATTCCCAGGATTAATTCTTAAACATTTTGCACCATTCTCAGCAGCTTCTACAGCTCTTTTAAAATGAAAATGAATATCTGCAACTATAGGAACTGATACATGTTTTGTTATTTCTTTCAAAGCAAATGTTGAGTTTTCATCCGGACACGAAACTCTTACTATGTCAGCTCCTTCGGCTGAGAGATCATTAATTTGATTAATCGTAGATTTTATATTTGTTGTCAAAGTATTTGTCATAGATTGAACTGATATTGGATTATCGCCTCCAACCCTAACATCGCCGACATTAACAACTTTTGTTTTTCTTCTTTTAATATCTCTAAATGGCCTAATACTCATTTTTGTTTATCTAATTCAAATTCTTTATGTAACGCTGAGATTGCTTTTGCTGTATTTTTTTTTTTAATTAAAACTGATATTTTAATTTCTGAAGTAGATATAACTAAAATATTAATATTATGTTTTGCCAAAGCTTGAAACATTCTATAAGTTACACCTGGTGTAGCAATCATTCCAACGCCTATAATTGAGACTTTTGAAACATCTTTATGAACGATTAACTCTTTAAAACTAATTTTTCTATTTTTTGAAATCAATCTTTGTGTCTTTAATAGTTCATCAGATTTTATTGTAAAAGTTAAATCTGTTTCCTTTCCATCTGCAGATATATTTTGAACTACCATATCAACATTAATTGCATTTTTTGACAAAGGTTCGAATATAGATGCAGCAATACCTGGTTTATCTTTTACACCAACAAGAGTTATTTTGGCATCATTCTTTGTAAATGATATGCCCCTAATAACTTTATTTCCTAAAATATTTTTTCTTTTTGTAATCTTTGTACCTTCCCTTTTTATAAAAGAGGATTTAACCTCAATATCAATTCTATTTAATCTAGCATCTTGAATAGATGTTGGTTGCATAACTTTTGCACCTAGAGAGGCCATTTCAAGCATCTCCTCATATGAAATAATTTTTATTTTTTTTGCTTCTTTAAGCTTATTAGGATCGGTAGTATATACACCGTCTACATCAGTATAAATAATACATTTTTGTGCTTTAAAAAACTTTGCACACATGATTGCAGAAGCGTCTGAGCCGCCTCTTCCTAGTGTTGTAATTCTTGTTTTATTATTAATGCCCTGAAAACCGGTTATAATTGGTATTCCTCCTGATTTTAAATAATTAATAATTTTTTTTTTGTTTATATTTATAATTCTTGAAAAACCATACATGCCTTCAGTCAATATTGGAACTTGCCATCCCATCCAAGATTGTGATTTATAACCTAAGTGATTAAGTCTACCTGCAATCAATGAACACGATATTTGTTCTCCAGATGAAACAAGAACATCATACTCTGAAGGAACAAAATTATTACTTATTTGTCTAGATTTTTTTATCAAATCATTTGTAGTGCCGCTCATTGCAGACGAAACTATAATTGGCTTAAATCCTTTTTTTTTATAACTAACTACTATATTGGCTACTTTTTTAATCCTATCTATAGTTCCAACCGAGGTTCCGCCAAACTTTAAAACAATAATTTTCATTGATAAAAATTTTTTATATAAAATTAAATATATTGATAAAATACATCTTAATTGTAATGTCAACTAAGTATGAAAAGTAACACAATAAACAAAAAAGAAATAGAAAAATTTTCTAAAATTGCAGCTGAATGGTGGGACCCTAATGGAAAATTTAAACCATTACATAAGTTTAATCCAATAAGAATACGCTATATAAGAGATAATATAGTAAATCACTTTAAAATTAAGTCTAAATCAAAACCATTAAATAAAATTAGTTTATTAGATATTGGATGTGGAGGTGGTCTTCTCTCGGAACCAATGTATAGAATGGGGGCAGAAGTTGTGGGTATAGATGCCTCTTTAAAAAATATTGAAATTGCAAAGTTACACGCAAAAAAAAATAATTTGAAAATTAATTATTTTTGCAGTTCTCCAGAAACATTAAAGATAAAAAAAAAATTTGATGTAATTTTAAATATGGAAATTGTAGAACATGTAGAAGATGTGAATTTTTTCATAAAAAAAAGTTCAGAGTTATTGAAAAAAAACGGTCTTATGTTTGTTGCTACTCTTAATAAAACTTTAAAATCTTATATGTTCGCAATTTTAGGAGCTGAATATATATTGAGATGGCTGCCAATTGGAACTCACGAATGGGAAAAATTTGTTAAGCCTGATGATTTATTTAAAATATCAAAAAGTAATAGTTTAGAACCTCAGAAATTAGATGGATTAAAGTTTAATATATTAACTGATAAATGGAATATCAGTAAAGATAAATCTGTAAATTATATTGCAAGTTTTAAAAAAAATTAATTGTCTTTTTCTTTTAACCAAGGAATAACTTCTGTTTCAATTCCTTCCTCATTAAGCTCTTTTAACTCTTCGAAGGTAGCTTTGCCGTAAACACCTTTTGTTTTTTGTTTAGTTTTGTAATGTAAAGATCTAGCCTCATAAGCAAAATTTTCACCAACATATTCTAAATTATTTCGGATAAATTTTTGATATTTTTTAATCGTTTTTTTAATTTCCAAAACTTTTTTATCTACTTTTTCTATTTTCTCCTTTTTTGAATTTACAACATTAGGAGACATTAAGCTTTTTTCTATATTAAAAGAGTCACAATTGGGACAATTTAAGTGTTTCAATTTTTTTAATTTTTCATATTCCTTGGAAGATGCAAACCAGCTATCGTAAGATTTTTCACAGTTTTTACAAGTGAGTTTATATTTAATCATATTTATAATTTAGTAAGTAATAATTTTTATTCAATATTTAAGCGATATTATTATGTTCTATAATCACCATTGATTTCAATATATTTTTTAGTTAAATCCATAGTGTAAGCCTCAAAACTTTTTTTACCAATTCCTAATTCTACATATATTTCAATTTTTTTATTTCTCATATATTCTTTTGCCTCAATTTCATTATAAAGATTATATAACTGTCCTTTCTCAACAATTTTTATATCTCCGAATTTAATTAACAACTTATTTAAATTTATATCAACTTGAGATTTTCCAATTGCCATTATAACTCTTCCATAATTACAATCTTCTCCAGCAACAGCTGTCTTGACTAATGGAGAATTTGCAATAGAAAATGCAACTTTTTTAGCGTCCTCAGTTGTTTTGGCGCAATTAACTGTTACGGTTATAAATTTTGATGCTCCTTCACCATCAGCAGCAACTCTTTTTGCAAGATTTAAAAGAACTGAGTGTAATGCGAGGTCAAATTCTTTTATTTTAGGATCATTTATATTTTTTACTTTATGATTTTTTGCTATTCCTGTTGAAAAAATTGAAACCATATCATTAGTGCTTGTGTCTCCATCGCAACTAATAGCATTAAATGTTGTTTCAATATTTTTTTTTATTAATTTTTGTAGAACGTTTGAAGAAATATTTGCGTCGGTAAAAATAAATCCTAATGTAGTAGCCATATTAGGAAATATCATTCCTGATCCTTTTGCAATACCATAAATTTTTACGTGAGTATTGCCAATTTTAGCTTCTTCCATCGCAAGCTTAGGAGTTAAGTCTGTTGTCATAATTCCAAGAGCGGCTTTTGCCCATATATACTTATTTTGTGTATACTTTATATTTTCAACAAGTTCAGAAATATTTGTCTTAATCTTTTCTGTTGGAAATTTTTCACCAATTGTACCAGTGCAACCAAAAAGTATTTCATTAGGTTTTATTCTTTTTGGATTTTCCTCATCTTTTTTTTGCTTGTCTGAGAGTTTTAATGATAACTCATCAGCAATATCTTTAAGACCTTGGTAGCCTTTTTTTCCTGTAAAAGCATTTGCATTCCTTGCATTTACTAAAAGTGCACTAATTTTTTTTTTTTTTAAACTTTGATTCCACTTAATGTTTTCTGAAATTATCTTTGATTGAGTATAAACCGATGCATATTCTGCTCCATTTCTAAAATAAAACATTACAAGATCGTCCCTCTTGTGATTATAAAGATTTGCAGAAGTAGTTGATATTGATACACCATCAATATGCTCTAAATCTTGAAAGTCTCCAAGTTTTGAATTCCAGCTATCAGGGTTAAAAAATCTATTAAAGTTTATTGCCATATTCTTTAAATTAGCTATTTAATACCTATATATTAAATATATAGAAACTGTATATCAAAAAAACAAAAATTAAGATGCTAAATCCAGTCAAAATACTTACAAAACTTTTCAAATCAACTAATCAGAAGGAACTAGATAAAATTCAAAGAATTGTTGAAAACGTTAATAATTTAGAAGAAAAAACTATTAATCTTAAAGACGAGGACTTTCCCAAAAAAACCAATGAGTTCAAAACAAAAATAAAGAGTGGAGTTAGTTTAGATGAAATTTTGCCGGAGGCATTCGCTTTGGTAAGAGAGGCTTCAAAACGAGCAAGAGGAGAGAGACATTTTGATGTTCAAATAATTGGAGGTGTAGTTCTTCATCAAGGTAAGATTGCAGAGATGAAAACTGGTGAGGGAAAAACACTTACTATATCACTCGCTGCCTACTTAAATGCTCTAATGCAAAAAGGAGTTCATATAGTTACTGTAAATGATTATTTGGCAAGACGAGATTGTCAAGAGATGAGTAAAATTTATAATTTTCTAGGACTAACCTGTGGTTTTATAAATAATGATCAAGATGATGTACTAAGAAAAAAAAATTACAATTGTGATATAACTTACGCTACAAATAGTGAGCTAGGTTTTGATTATTTGAGAGATAATATGTCGATTAATAAAGATCAAATAGTCCAAAGAGACCATTATTTTGCAATTGTAGATGAAATAGACTCTTGTTTAATTGATGAAGCCAGAACACCTCTTGTGATTTCTGGAGCTTCGGAAAGTAAAACTGATAAATATTTAGCAGTAGATAAATTAATAAAAAAATTAAAACCTGAAGATTATGAAATTGATGAGAAAGATAAAAACATTCTTCTTACAAATCACGGTATAGACACTGTAGAAAAGATCTTTTCAAATGCAGGTATTTTAAAAAATAATAATTTTTATGATCCTCTAAACTTGAACTTGGTTCATCATGTTAATCAATCTTTAAGAGCAAATCATTTGTTTGAAAAAGGTAGAGATTATATTGTTAAAGATGGAATTTTAAAAATTATTGATGAACTTACAGGAAGAATTCTTGAAGGAAGAAGGTATGGTGATGGTTTACATCAAGCTCTAGAAGCAAAAGAAAAAATCGATATTCAATTAGAAAATCAAACTTTGGCTTCAATTACTTATCAAAACTATTTTAAGCTGTATTCAAAAATATCAGGGTGTACAGGAACAGCCTCTACAGAGGCTGAGGAGTTTTATGAGATATATAGTTTGTATGTTGTAAGTATTCCAACGAACAAAAAAATGATTAGAAAAGATTGGAATGATTTAATTTTTAGAACCTTAAAAGAAAAAGATATTGCTATAATCAACAAAATAAAAGAATGTAACGAAAGAAAGCAACCCATCTTAGTTTTTACCGCAAGTATTAATAAATCAGAACATTACTCAGATCTTCTTAAACAGAGTAGGATTGATCATATAGTTCTAAATGCAAAAAATCACGAGAGTGAAGCAGAAATTATTGCAAATGCTGGAACAAAAGGATCTGTAATAATTACAACAAGTATATCAGGAAGAGGGGTAGATATTAAACTTGGTGGAAAAGATAACAAAAATGAACAAAAAAATGAAATTAAATCTCTGGGAGGCTTATTTGTAATTGGAACCGAAAGAATGGAATCTAGACGGGTTGATAATCAAGCAAGAGGTAGAGCGGGACGTCAAGGTGATGAAGGAAACTCTATATTCTATGTAAGTTTAGAAGACGATCTAATGAGAATATTTGGTTCTGAGTCAATGAATAATATATTAGAAAAACTTGGACTAAAAGATGGAGAAAGCATAGATCATCCTTGGATTAATAAGGCTCTTGAAAGAGCTCAACAAAAAGTAGAGGCAAGAAATTTTGATGTAAGAAAAACACTTTTAAAATTTGATAACGTATTAAATGACCAAAGACACGTAATTTTTTCACAAAGAAACGAAGTTATTAAAAGTGATAAAATATTTAATTATTCAGATGAATTTTTATCTGAAATTATAAAAAATTTAATTAATATAAAAAATGAGAATATTGGAGTGCCAAAAAATAATGAGTTTTATAAACAATTAAAATCCATTCTTGGTAAAAGCTTCGATGAAGGCGAAGTACAAAATCTAATAGATAAAAAAAATGAAGATATAAAAACAAGTTTAACTGAAAAATTTAAAGAAAAAAGAAATGAAAGAATCAAATTTTTATCAGAGAAACAAGCCCAAGAGTTAGAAAGAAGGATTTTTTTACAGACTATAGATCTTAATTGGAAGTCACATATTCAATATTTAGAGCAGTTAAGACAAGTGATTGGATTAAGGTCTTACGGGCAAAGAGACCCTCTAATAGAATATAAAAAAGAAGCCTATAATTTATTCGAAAGCTTGTTAAATAAACTTAAATTTGATTTAATTACGATTTTAATTAATCTCAGAATTGAAGAACCAAAAAAAGAAACAGAAGTTGAAACGAAAAAAATAGACCCTAGATATATTGGAAAAAAGATGAGAAGAAATGAACCTTGCTTTTGTGGTTCAAAAAAGAAATATAAACACTGTTGTGGTGCTTTATAAGAAATAATAAAAAATAAAAATTGAAAAAGTTAAAAGCCCAAAAATTAATACTTCTCTTTTGTTCTGTCTAAATAATTTTTCTACTCGAGTCAAAAAGCTAGTATTAATGCTAAGACCTGTTTCACTTGAGGATTTTCTCGTAAAACCTTTGCTTCTGCCTATCGATAAAAATTTATTCTTTCTTAAGTTTATAACCTCATCTCTACTTAAAAAAATTAAATCATTTAAACTTTTTTGAATTGAGTGTCTCACATTTTCCAAGGTCAGATCTTGATCTCTATGGGCTCCACCAACTGGTTCGGCTATAATTTCATCAATGATTTCTAAATCTAATAAATCTTTTGCGCTTAACTTCATTGCTTGTGCTGCTTCTAAAGTTTTTGTTGGATCTCTCCAAAGAATTGTAGCACATCCTTCCGGTGAAATTACAGAATAAATAGCATTTGAAAGCATAAGAATTCTACTTGATGAAGCTAATGCTACAGCTCCGCCCGATCCTCCCTCGCCGATTATGACTGATATTGTCGGTACGCCAAGTTTCATGCTACACTCAATAGTTTTTGCAATCGCCTCTGCTTGACCTCTTTCCTCTGCTCCAACGCCTGGATAGGCCCCTGGTGTATCTATAAAAAAAACTATTGGAATATTAAATTTATCAGCAAGTTTCATTAATCTAATGGTTTTTCTATAACCCTCAGGCCTCATCATTCCAAAATTTCTCTCTATTCTCGACTCTAAATTTTGTCCTTTTTCTTGTCCAATAACCAATACAGATTTACTATTAAATTTTCCAAATCCTGCAATTACAGATTTGTCCTCACCATAAAACCTATCCCCGGACAAAGGTATGAATTCTGTAAATAAGTTTTCAATAAAAAATTTTGATTTTGGTCTATCTTCATGTCTTGCTACTTGCGTTGTTTGCCAATGATTTAAATTTGAATATACATCTTTAAGCTTTTGATCTATCTCGGTCTGAATTTTTGTAATTTTACTAGTATCAACCTCTGAAAGTCCTTCTTTATTATATGGATCTTTTAATTTATCTAACTCGTTTTCTAAATTTTTTATCTCCTCTTCAAAATTTAAATAATTTCTCATGTTTATTACCACTATGTTTATATGATAAAAAAAGGCAAGAAAATGGTAAAATTTCTTAGTATGTAATAAAAAATTGCCGACAGGTGATCAAATAGCTATAATAAATAAAATCACTGTATTATTGAAATAAATTATATGAAGGAAAAATATATTAAAATAATAAACCTTTCTGTCTCAGAAAAATTAGCAAATTTTATAAATAAGGAACTACTTCCTGGAACGAATGTTTCTCAAAAAAGATTTTGGAAAGGATTTGATGATTGCATCCATGAACTAACGCCCAAAAATAGAAAACTGCTCCAAACGAGAGAAAGAATGCAAAAGGCGATAGATGCATTTCATATTGATAGAAAAGGTAAAAAATTAAATTACAAAAATTACTCAAAATTTTTAAGAAAAATTGGTTATTTAATAAACTCCGGACCTAATTTCAAAATTAAGACAAAAAATTTAGATAAAGAAATAACAAGTGTTTGTGGTCCACAGTTAGTTTGTCCAGTCTCAAATGCAAGATTTTTATTAAATGCAGCAAATGCAAGATGGGTCAGTTTATATGACAGTTTATATGGAACAGATGTAATCCCCGAAACTCATGGAGCAGTAAAAGGAAAAACATATAATCCAATAAGAGGTAAAAAAGTTATAGAGTATGCTAGAGATTTATTAGATCGCTTCATACCTTTAAAAAATAATTCTTGGAAAAAATTACAAACAATACCTCAAGTAAAAAATCATAAATTAAATTTAAAACTTAAAAATCCAAATCAATTCGTGGGATATAATAAAAAGTTAAATAAACTTACATCATTGCTTTTTATTAATAATAATCTTCATATAGACATTCTTTTTGATCAAGATGGTAAAATGGAAATAAATAACCCTGAGGGAAATCAAGATATAATAAAAATACATGATATTTTTATGGAGTCTGCAATTTCTACTATTTGTGATCACGAAGATAGTGTCGCTGCTGTAGATGCAGAAGATAAGGTGCTTGGTTATAAAAACTGGCTTGGATTAATGAAAGGAAACTTAAAAGCAGAGTTTTTAAAGGATAGAAAAAAAATTTTTAGAAAATTAAATCCTGATAGAAATTATATTTCAAATAAAGGAAAAAAAATTCAACTGCATGGTAGATCACTTTTGTTAAATAGAAATGTGGGGCATTTAATGACTAATCCTGCAATACTTTTAAAAGATGGTTCTGAATGTCCTGAGGGAATGCTTGATGCTTTTATTACTTCTCTTGCTGCTCTTCATGACTTTAAAAAGAAAGGAAACTCTAAAAACAATTCTATTTATATTGTTAAGCCCAAAATGCATGGACCTGAAGAATGTTTATTTACTAACTTAATTTTTGAAAAAGTAGAAAAAATTTTAGGTTTAAAAAAGTATCAAATTCTCTGTGGGATAATGGATGAAGAAAGAAGAACTACAATTAATTTAAAAGAGTGCATCAGAGCTCTTAAAAATAGAGTTTTTTTTATTAATACTGGTTTTTTGGATAGAACTGGTGATGAAATTCATACCTCAATGGAAGTCGGTCCTATGCTCAAAAAAGCAGACATGAAGTCTACAAAATGGATTAAAGCATATGAGAATAACAATGTAGATGTTGGATTGGAATGTGGTTTTTTAGGAAAGTGCCAAATTGGAAAAGGAATGTATCCAGCCCCAGACTTAATGTCTGATATGATGAAACAAAAAATTATTCACCCTTTATCTGGAGCAAATTGTGCTTGGGTTCCATCTCCAACTGCAGCAGCCCTACATAGCCTTCATTACCATGAAGTGGATGTTTTTAAAAAACAAAAAGAGTTTTTAAAAAGAAAGAAAGCAAAAATCTCTGATCTTCTAACAATACCAATTGCTAGAAAACCAGATTGGACAATTGATGAGATTACAAAAGAGTTAAAAAATAATGCACAGGGAATTTTAGGATATGTAGTCAGGTGGATTGACCAGTCGGTAGGTTGCTCTAAAGTACCTGATATTAATGGAGTTGGTTTAATGGAAGATAGGGCTACTTGTAGAATAAGCAGCCAACATATTGCTAATTGGATACATCATGGAGTTTGCAGTAAAAAGCATGTTTTAGAAATAATGAAAAAAATGGCAAAAATCGTGGATAGTCAAAATCTTAAAGATCCAAGTATGAAAGGCCATTCAGCTTATCAAACAATGGCAAATGACTTCGACAAATCAACTGCGTTTAAAGCCGCTTGTGAACTTGTATTCCATGGTAAAACACAGCCTTCTGGATATACAGAGCCAATATTGCACTTAAATAGACTTATTAAAAAAAATTAATCAATATTATTTTCAGTTTTATTTCTATTTTTAAAAGCTGAAAATAAAGTTCCATCATCTAAATTTTCAATCTCACCACCTACTGGTAAACCTTGGGCAAGCTTTGAAATTTTGACATCTACACCCTTTAAACTATCTATAATATAATAAGCTGTTGTCATCCCTTCTACAGTTGCGCTTGTTGCAATTATGATTTCTTCAATGTCGTCTCTCTTGGCCCTTTCAACTAAAGAGCTTATTAACAGGTCTTCTTTTCGTCTTCCAACTGAAGAAACTGTTCCTCCCAAAATATGGAAATAACCTTGATAAATATTTGAACTTTCTATAGACCATTGATCACCAATTGTTTCCACAACGCAAATTTTGTTGTACTTTTGAGTAATATTTTCACAATTATTACACCCTTTTAAATTAGATTTTAGAGCTCCACAGAATTGACACCTAGAAATATTTTTTAAAACTTGAGCAAGAATATTTGCAGTTGGTTTTAATATTTCTTCTTTATTGTTTATTAATTTTAAAACTATTCTTTTTGCAGATTTTGGTCCAAGTCCAGGTAACTTTGATATTAATTTAACTAATTCTTCTATCTCATTAATATCTTTCATTTTTATAAGGGAAACTTTAATCCAGGAATACCTAGTCCTCCTGTTGCTTTTGATATCTCTTCAGAAGTTTTAGTTTGCAATTTATTTTTAGCATTATTGTGTGCAGCCATTATTAAATCTTCAATTATGGTCTTATCTTCCTTTAAAGTCTCTGGAGAAATATTAATTTTAATAATTTCACCATTGCCATTTAAAACAACATTTACAGAGTTTGATCCAGAAGAACCATCGACAGTAATATTTTTAATTTTTTCTTGGCTTTCTTTCATTTTGGCTTCTAATTCTTTTGCTTGAGCTAAAATTTTTGAAAAATCATTCATTTTTTTCACTTTCTATTTTTAAATTAACATCAATTATTTCTGCATCTGGAAATGTTTCTATTACATTTTTATAAACATTGCTTTTTTTGGTTTTTTCTAACAGTTCTTTTTTAAAGTTAAGCTTAGTTTGACTCACAGTTAAATCACCTTTTTTCTTCGTAAGAGAAATTATCCATCTTTTATTAGTCCATTCATAAAGTTTTGAAGATAATATTTTTACAAATTCCTTGTCTAAATCTTGGTTAAATGAAATTTCAATTCTTTGTTCGTCGAAACTAACCAAATTAACATTTTTTTCTAATTCATATTTTAATTTAACTTCTTTTTTAATTGTACATAAATCTAAAAGATCATTAAATGAGTTGATTTTTATTTCTTTTTTTTTTTCTTGATTTTGTGTTTCCTCGTCCAATTTTTTTTCTTGTACCATATTCTTAATTTGACCTATCGCTTTATTTTTTTTATCAAATAGATCATCCTGTTTTTTTTTATTTTCAATATTATCATTTTGAAATATTGCATTTTCATTTTTTGATTTTTCATCAAAATTTATTATCTCTTTTAAATGGATCAATCTAATTAAAAACATTTCAATAGATAAATTTTGATTTAAAACAATTTCTATTTCCTCCAATGTCTTTATTGTAAATTGCCAAAAAAGTAGGAGTGCTTTTTGGTCAATTTTGTTTGATAAAGTTTTTATTTGATCGTACTCCTCATCATTCAATGAGAACTGATTTCCGTCAAATGTTAAACAATTTATATTCTTAAAAAAATACAGTAATTCTAAGAAATCATTTAAAAAAACTTTAGGCTCGACGCCTTGATCAAAAACAGATCGATAAAGGTCTAATACTTCTTTTTCTTTTCCTTCAAATATTAATTTGAACAAATTTATTAATTGAGATTTATCAAATAAACCAAAAATTTTCTGAGCTTTTTTAAAACTTAGCTCTTCGCCATCTTCTAAACTTATCAGAGCTCTATCTAATAAAGACAATGCATCTCTTACAGATCCTTCTGAAATTTTAACGATAAGTTTTAAAGCATCATCAGATACTGCTCCTTTTTCTATATCTTTAATTTTTTTTATATATTTAAATAATTCATCAGAGTTAATTCTACTCAAGTCAAATCTTTGACATCTTGAAATTACAGTAACTGGTATTTTTTTTATTTCAGTGGTTGCAAAAATAAACTTTAGATACTCTGGTGGTTCCTCTAAGGTTTTAAGTAAAGCATTGAATGCCTGCTTACTAAGCATATGGACTTCATCAATTATAAATATTTTATACTTTGCTATGGAAGGTCCATATCTTGAAAATTCAATCAAATCCCTCACATCATCGACACCAGTTTTGCTTGCAGCATCCATCTCTAAGACATCTATATGATTTGACTCTGATATAGATTTACAATTATCACATAAATTATTATTACAAATTTTATCAAAACCTTTTATGCAATTAAGTGATTTGGCAACTATCCTTGCTATCGTTGTTTTTCCTACCCCCCTTATTCCTGTAAACAAATATGCATTTGGAACCTTGTCATATTTAATAGAATTACTTATAGTATCAGAAATTATTTCTTGACCAATTAAATCTCCAAAAACCTGAGGTCTATATTTTAGTGATAAAACTTTTAAATTTTTATTCATTTTAATAAAGGAGACTAGAACCTGAATAACTGTCTCTACGATTGCTTCTGTTAAGATCTAGTCGGGTTCAAGCAGCATTCACCTCTAGCCTCCAAATGTATTATAACAGTAATAAATTCTATACTACAATATTAAAGTATTTTAAAAATTTAACGATCTCTAAATTTATCTGCTGGAAAAACACCTAGAACGTGAAAATCCTGACAATGAAGACCTAGTTCCTCAAGAGATTTTTGTACTTTTGGATCATCAATATGACCGTCCAAATCGCATAAAAAGAAATATGACGAGAATGAATTTTTTTCTGGATAACTTTGTAATTTTGTTAAATTAACACCGTTTATCGCGAAACCTCCTAAAGATTGATATAATGCAGCAGGTTTACTTTTTAGTTTAAACAGAAATGAAGTTATATATTTTCCATTTCCCAATTCTGGTTGTAAAATATTTTTTCCCATTATTAAAAAACGAGTAACATTTCCTTTTTCATTTTCTATATTTGAGGCAATAATGTCTAATTTATAAATTTCTGCACTCAATTTTGAAGCAATAGCAGCATCACTTTTGTTTTTAGTCTCAGAAATCAAAGCAGCTGATCCAGCAGTATCAGCTCTTACATTCTCATTAATATTATTTTTTTTTATAAACTCTGAACATTGAGACAAAGCTTGGGCATGAGAATAAACATTCTTAATATTTTCTAATTTTGCACCTGGTAATCCTAATAAATTGTGTTCGATTATGTGAAAATGTTCATTATAAATGTTTAATCTATGTTTAAAAATTAAATATTCTATACCTATGTTTCCTGTGATCCTATTTGACTCTGGAATAATTATTCTAATCTCGCTATCTTCATCTGCTCTTCTAAAACATTCGTCAAAAGTTTTACATGCTGAAATTTGAGAATTAGGGTATAGCTCCTTTGCTGCTAAATGTGAGTAAGCACCAGGAGAGCCCTGATAAAGTATTTTCATTTCTTAAGCTTATACTCCATATTTTTTTTTAATGCCAGATAATCCTCCATAGTATCGACTCCAATAGGTGAAAATTTTGCTAAACCCACATTTATTTTAATATTATTTTCAAGTGCCCTTAATTGTTCTAAACGGCTTACTATTTCATTCTTAGTTTGTTTTAAATTTACAAATTTTTGTAATACTTTTATTTTAAAAATATAAATTCCTACATGATGATAAATATTTTTATATTTATGTGACAAGTCATCTCGACTAAAATCTAAAGCAAATGGAAAGTTATTTTTATTAAGTTTTTCTCTTAAAAAAACCTTAACAATATTTTTATTTGACAGCATAGATTTATCATTAATTATTGTTGCCATAGTTCCAATGTCTGAGTTATGATTTATCATAAGCTTATTTAAATTTACTATATCATTTGATTCAATGTTTGGCTCATCGCCTTGTAAATTTAAAATATAGTCAGTATCTTTTACATTTAAGTTGTTAAAACCCTCTAGGATACGATCACTCCCAGATTTATGGTTTTTACTTGTTAAAATTGCCTCTCCACCATTTTTTTTAACTTCATTTAAAATTTCTTCATCCTCAGTGCAAACTACAACTCTGCCTATGTTGGTTTTTTTTGCTTTATTGAAAACATGTGAAATTATTGGCAGGTTATTTATTTTTAATAATGGTTTACCTGGCAATCTTGAAGCTGCCATTCTTGAGGGAATTAAAATTATTGTATTTGGCATTTTTAAACAGATTATTAATTTTTATGCGTCTAACAGACGCAAAATATTATTTTTAAAAACTAAGTAATTTTTAAAATATTATGTTATACGTCCAAATAATTATAAATAAAATGGATTCGTTCGAAATAAATAAAATAATAACGGCAATTTTCTTGGTTGTTTTGCTTGTTTTTGGAGTAAATAAAATATCAGACGTAATTTTCAAAGTTAAAAAGCCAGATGTTGAAGGATATAAGGTTGAAGTAAAAGTTGGAAGCTCAACTGCAACACAGGCAAGCTCAGATAGCGAAGTTGATATTGCTTCTTTGTTGGCTTTAGGAGACATTGAACATGGCAAAAAAGTTTTTAAGAAGTGTGCCGCTTGTCACAGCATTCAACAAAGTGGAGGTAACAAAATTGGACCAAAGCTCTGGAATGTTATGTTTAGACCAGTTGGAGCAATTTCAGATTATAAATATTCAAAATCTCTAATTAGTTATAAAAAAGAATGGTCGTGGGAAGAAATGAATGGATTTTTGCTTAAACCATCAACCTGGATTAAAGGAAACAAAATGGGGTTCGCTGGACTTAAAAAAGATAAAGATAGAGCTTCAGTAATTTTATATTTAAACCAAAACAGTGATAGCCCGAAATCAATTCCTTAATTTACCAAAGCAATATAATAAAATACTTTTTTGTACATAAATTCTGTTTTGCGCCTGTTGAAAAACTTTACTTTGTCTACCTAAAAAAACATCATTTGTCACCTCAGTCCCTCTTGGTAAACAATGAAGAAAAATTGCATCTTTTTTTGCAAATTTCATAATATATGATGTTATTTTAAAATTCTTAAAATCTTTTATTTTTTTAGCTTTATTGACCTTATCATTCATAGATATGACTTTATCAGTAAATATAACATCACTATTTTTTGCTGCTAATTTAGAATTGGAAAATATTTTAATTTTTCCTTTATTTTTATTTGCCCATTTTAATAAGCTTTTGTTTGGTTGATATTTTTTTGGACAACCAATATTTAACTTAAATGAAAATTTTACAGACGCTTCAATTAAGCTATTTAGAACATTATTTGAATCACCTATCCAACAAATCTGTAATTTTGAAATTGGTTTTTTTTTTATTTCTTCAATAGTAAAAACATCCGATAAAACTTGTGTTGGGTGTGAATTTGGAGATAATCCATTAATTAGTGGAATGGTCATATTTTTTTTCAAAGTACTTAATTTTTCTTCACTATCAGTTCTAAGCATAAAAGCATTTCCAAAAGTAGAAATTATTTTTGCTGTATCTGTTAAGCTTTCACCTCCTTTACTTAGATGAAGTTCGTCAGTTCTTAAAGTTAAAGCTCCCCCGCTAAGCTGTTTGATAGCGATATAAAAACTTAGTCTTGTTCTTAAACTAGATTTTTCAAACATCTGAATTAATAACTTCCCCTTTAAAGGCTGATCTGGATCTGAATCAAGTGTATTAAGATTTCTTCTAAGCTTCTTTCTTTTTTTTGCGTCATTTATTATTTTTTTTAATTCCCTAATGGGAATATCGCGCAAATTAATAAAATGTTTCATTATTTTTTTTTAATTTTATTTTCGCATACCTGTCTGATAATTTTAAGAGCAAGATCTATTTCAGATTTTTTAACATTTAGAGGTGGTAATATTCTTACAACATTTTCCGCAGCTTTAATTACAAGTAATCTCTTTTTTTCTAATTCTTTTATAAATTTTGCTTGATCATTAAAAAGCTTTATCCCAATTAATAAACCCATCCCTCTTATCTCCTGAATTATATTTGGGTGATCTCTTTTAATTTGATCGAGATTTTTAAAAAAATATTTTGATGTTCTTTGAACATTTTTTAAAAAGTCTTTTTTAGTAATCTTGTCTAAAACTGCATTTCCTATGCTCATCGCCATAGGGTTTCCACCAAAAGTACTGCCATGAGTTCCCGCGGTCATACAGGATGCAACTTTTTTAGTCATTAAAACTGCTCCAATTGGAAAGCCCCCTCCTATACCTTTTGCTATTGGAACTATGTCTGGTTTTACTCCTGCATGTTCAAATGCAAAAAATTTTCCAGATCTTCCAATTCCACACTGAACCTCATCTAATATTAATAGTAATTTTTTTTTGTTACAAAGTTTTCTCAAATATTTTAAGCATTTATTAGGTATCGGTTTTATTCCTCCCTCGCCCATTACGGTTTCTACCATTATTGCAGCTGTAGTATTTTTAATTTTATTTCTTAAATTTGGGAATCTCGGCTTAAAATCTCTAAACTGAATATGATCAAACCCTGGAACCTTAGGTCCAAACCCTTCTGTCATTTTTTTTGAGCCACTTGCATAAATTGTTGCCAAAGTTCTTCCGTGAAATGAATTTTTAATACACAAAATTCTATTTTTATTAGGCTTACCTTTAAAATAAAAATATCTTCTTGCAATCTTTATAGCTGCTTCTGTTGCTTCAGCTCCAGAATTTTGGAATAATACATTATCAGCAAATGTTAGACGCTTTAATCTCGAAGCTAATTTTTCGCCCTCAGGTATTAAAAATGCGTTTGAAACATGCCATACTTTTTTAGATTGTTTCTGCATTTCTCTCACTAAATATGGATTTGAATGTCCTAAAGAATTAACTGCAATACCTTGAACAAAATCTAAATATTTTTTTCCATTTGTCGAGTATAAGAAGCTACCCTTGCCTTTTTTAAAAGCAATTTTTCTTCTATTATAATTCTTAGTTAATGCACTCATCTTAATTTATGATTTTATTTTATAACCTTTTTTAAAAAGGTAAAATGCCACAAACCATGTTACCAATGAAATTACTGACAAATATATTAGTCCAAATTTAATTGATCCATCAGAGCTGCCTAAAAAGCCATATCTAAATCCATCTATCATATAGAAGAAAGGATTAATAAGGCTTATTGTCTTAAAAAAAACTGGCAGCTTATCAATCGAATAAAATACTCCACTAAGAAATGATAATGGAGTAATTACGAAATTAGTAATAGTCGCTGTATGATCAAATTTTTCTGCCCATAATCCTGTTATAAAACCTAAAGACCCAAGAATAAAAGAACTTAAAAATCCAAAAATAAATATCATAAAAATATTATAAAAATTTAAATCAATAATAATCGAAAAAACAGCTATAGATATAATTGCAATAATTAAACTTCTAGTAACTGCAGCTAAAATAATAGCAAACGTGACCTCAATAGCTGATAAAGGAGCATACAACATATCGACAATATTGCCTTGCATTTTGCTGATCATAAATGAGCTTACAGAATGACTGAAGGACTGACCTATGAGACTCATTACTATCAATCCTGGAGCCAAAAAACTTATAAAAGAGTAGCCTAGAACATTACCTCTATCATTGCCCAATGCTAAACTTAAAACAGAGAGAAATAGTAGACTTGAAATTAGTGGTGACAAAAGTGTTTGAGCCCATACTACAAAAAATCTGTTTACCTCTTTAAGGTATAAGTTGAGTGCTCCTATCCAATTAATTAGACCAAATCTTCTTATGCCGATTTTATATTTATTTTGTAATTCAACCATTGGTAATAATTCATATAATCTTTTTTTTGAGTATTGTTAATAAAACAAAAAAATAAGTTGTTTTTTTTAATTAAATATGAACATCTCTATATAGTATTTAAATTATAAAAATACACTAAATATAGTATTTATGAGCTGGACTGAAGATAAAGTTGCAAAACTTAGAGAGCTGTGGGGCAAAGGAAATACTGCTAGCCAAATTGCAGAAATCATTGGAGGAATTAGCAGGAATGCTGTAATCGGGAAAGCACACAGACTTAACCTCTCGGCAAAAATTAAAACTAGAGTTCCATCAATTAATCAAAAAAATGATAAATTAAGTTTGAACGATAATCAAAATAAAATTTCTAGGAGAGGAAGAAGAAATAAATTTAGATCCCTGATAATTGAAAAGGATTTTGAGCCTGAAAATCCAAAACAATTGGAAGAGTTAGATGAAACTGTATGTAAATGGCCTATTGGTCACCCGAATGAAAGTTCTTTTTATTTTTGTGGAAGAAAATCTTTAAAAGATTTTTCTTATTGCAAACTTCATTTGCTTTATGCTTTTCAACCTAAAGGCAAGAAAGAAGATGCAAATGACAAAGATACTGAGGTCCCTCAATTTATAGGTAGAAAAATTAAATCTGCTTAATCCTATTTTTTAGATCATTTTTTTTTTATTTTATTTTTAGCTTTGATCCCTCTGATTACAGCTTTTATTGATAAATAAATCACATAAAGAAGTATTAAAATTATTAGTAAATAGACCAAATTATTTATCATATCTAGTTATTTTTATTATTTTCAATTTCGGAATATTTACCACGTTCTCTCCAGTTAAAACTATATTTTTTAACAGAATTTTCAAATAATAATTTACTTGGACAACCAATATCAAAATTGGTTAATCCATTTTCAGATTTAGTATTCGAATATTTTAGTAAACGAAGTTGATCAAGTGTTAATAATGGATTTGGGAAAAGTTGAAAAAAAGAAGCTGAAATCTTAGCCAAAAATAATGGCATTGGTAATAAGACTCTTTTTTTTTCGATACATCTTAATAAAATTGTAATTATTTCTTTAAAAGAAAATACCTCTGGTCCAATCGCTTCGATTTTTTTTGAAGTTAATTCTTTGGATATTATAAAAAATATAAGCTCCGCAACATCAGACGCATGAATAGGAGTGAATTTTGTTTGTCCTTCATAATACAAAGGGAAAATTGGTAATAAATTTAATAATGTCATGAACTTAGTGGTTAAGGAGTCTGATACACTAAATATAAGAGATGGTTTGACTATAGTAACTCTGGAAAAATTATCTCTTACAATCTTCTCTCCTTTTATTTTACTTTGTGCGTATTTGCTGTCAGTAGCTTTTTCAATACCTAGAGCGCTTACATGAATTAACTGTTCAACATCATATTCTTTACAAAGATTAGATAAAATTTTGGGAAAATTGACATGAATATTTTCAAAAGAATTTCCTTTATTTTTTTCGCTTAAAATACCAATGAGATTAATTACAATTTCTGCCTTTTTAACTAAACTTCTCATTTTATTTTCATCAAAGATACTTCCTTCTACAATATTTAAATACCCAGCATTCGCCAAAGGTTTGAGACGGTACCCTTTTTGGTGAGAGTTTCGTGTCAAAACTGTTATAGTAAAATGTTTTGATAAACGCCTGCATAAAAAAAGGCCAATTTGACCACTACCACCAAAAATTAAAACATTTTTCATTATAATCTTAAAATAGACATTATCCGTTTGTATTTATATATATAAATTAAATATGAATAATAACATAAAAATTTTTGAAAATGACATACCACCAGAAATTGATTTATCAAAAGAAAAACTTATTGGCGTCGATTGTGAAGCACTTGGCTTGACTCTTGGCAGGGATCCCTTAACTTTAGTCCAGCTAGGTTTAGCCTCTAAAAACTTTTATTTAGTTAAACTGAACCGAAAAACCTATGAAGCGCCTAATTTAGTAAAAGTTTTATCAAATAATTCAATTGAGTTTATTATGCACTACTCTAGACAAGATTTACTTTGGTTAAAATATCATTTGAAAGTAAAGCCTTTAAAAATTTTTGATACAAAAGTTGCATCAAAATTAGCTAGAACAATGTCAAACATGCATGGATACAAAGATCTCGTTAAAGAATTGTGTGGAAAAGATATTTCAAAAAAAGAACAACAAAGTGATTGGGGCAACCCTAATCTCTCATCTAAACAAATTAGTTATGCTGCAGCTGATACTGAACACTTGTTTGAAATTAAAGATAAATTAACAGAAATGCTTAAAAGAGAAAAAAGATTTGAACTTTTTAAAAAATGCATGGATGTTATACCGTCTCTGGTCGAACTGGAAATATCAGGTTTTAAACCATCAATATTTGAACATTAATATATGTAATGAAAAAAAATAATTATAAAAAAATTGCAAAAGACGTGATTGATCTTGAAATACTTGCACTTAAAAAATTAAAGAATTCTATAAATAATTCTTTTAATCAAGCAGTAACTGCTGTTGTAAAATGTCAATCAAAAGTAATACTATGTGGTGTTGGAAAAAGCTATTTGATTGCATCTAAAATATCAGCAACCTTATCTTCGGTAGGATGTCCATCTTTTTCATTAGCAGCCAGCGATTGTTCGCACGGGGATTTGGGCAGTATATCAAAAAAAGATATTTTAATTTTAATAAGTAATTCAGGAGAAACTCAAGAGCTAAAACCTGTAATACAATTTGCAAATAGAAATAAAATAACTTTGATAGGCATTGTTTCAAAAAAAAATTCTACACTTTATAAAGCTTCAGATATTAAACTTTTTATACCAGAGGTCAAAGAAGCAGGACTTGGTATTGTGCCAACAAGTAGTACTACAGAATCTTTAGCAATCGGCGATTGTTTAGCGGTCGCAGCCTTAAATAAAAAAGGATTTAATAAAAAGAACTTTAAAAAACTTCACCCTAAAGGATCTCTTGGAGCTCAACTCAAAACAGCAGAAGATTTAATGATTAAAAAAAAAGGCATTCCATTCATTAATGAAAATTCAAATATGAAAAATGCCTTAAGTATAATAACCAAAAAAAAACTTGGTGTATTAATTGCTATCAATTCACAAAAATTAACCACAGGTATTATCACTGATGGCCAAATTAGAAGATCGACACAAAAAAATAATAATTTAAAAAAACTTTTGGTAAAAAATATTATGACTAGGAATCCTATAAGTATTGATAAAGATACTTTGGCTTCGAAAAGCTTATCGATAATGTCCGATAAAAAAATTACAAGTTTATGTGTACATAAAGATAATAAAAAAACAAAGACTATTGGATTACTTCATATTCATAATATACTTGACGCGAATATTCAGTAAATGAACAAAAATACAGCAATACAACTTTTATTATTTACCTCAATTATTGTAATCTTTTTATTTATATTTTTTAAATATTTTTACCAAAATAAAAAGAAAATAGAAAGTTACACAGAAAATCCTGAAATACTTAAAGTAGAAGAAAATACTTCAAATATAATTATGGATGTTGAATATTTATCGAAAGATGGATTGGGAAATATTTATAAGATAAACGCTAACTCGGGTAAAATTAGCCCTGATGATGAAAATTTAATATTACTAGAAAAAGTGAAAGCTATAATAAAAATTATTGGTTCTGAAGATGTAGTTATTTATTCTGATTTTGCTAAATATAATAGCTTAAATTATAATACAAAATTTTATAATAATATTGAAGTAATGTATGCGGAACACAAAATAAAGTCTGAATATTTAGATTTTTTATTTAACGAAAATCTTGCTATACTTTACAAAGATATCGTTTATACAAATTTAAGAATGAAACTATTAGCTGATAAATTAGAATTTGACCTAATAACAAAAAATTCAAAACTTTCAATGAAAGATAAAGAAAAAAAAATAGAAATATTTTATACGGAATAAAAATGGCAGTTATTAAAAAATTTAGGATTAAAAGTTTTAAAAAAAATACACCACTTATATCGTTTAATAAGGTATCTATGTCCTTTGGTAAAAGACAGATTTTAGACGATGTAAGTTTTAAAATCAATGCAGGTGAAATTGTAGGGCTACTTGGGCCAAATGGCGCTGGAAAATCAACAATATTTAATATTCTTACTGGTTTAATAAAACCTAATTACGGAAAAATATTTTTCGAGTCAAATGACGCAACAGATTATCCAATTTATTTAAGAACTAGAAAATTCAAAATTGGTTACGTCCCACAATACGGTGGTTTTTTTAATGACCTAAGCCTCAATGAAAATTTAAATGCAATTGCTGAAATATTAATTGAAGATAAAACCAGTCGATCAAGCAAAGTAAATAATTTAATAGCAAAATTTGAGTTGGATAATGTGAGGGAGGTTAAGGCAAAATTTTTATCTGGTGGACAAAGAAGAAAATTGGTTATTTGCATGGCGCTATTAGGAGATCCTAAAATACTTCTGTGTGATGAAATTTTTGCGGCTCTTGATGTTCTTACTATACAGATGTTAAAAGAAATATTAGTAAAACTTCAAAATGAGAAACCAAATATGTGTATAATTGTTTGTGAGCACCAAGCTAGAGAGCTCTTATCTGTAGTAGATCGTGCAATGATTTTATCTAATACTAAAATTATTGCCCAAGGAACTCCATCTCAACTTCTTAATAATCAAAATGCAAGAAATGCTTATTTCGGAGAATTTTTCAAATTTAATTAAGTTTCATAATGCCGAAGTATGTTAAAATAAATAAAAAAATTAAGCCATTCAATAAAATAATAAATATACCAGGAGATAAATCTATTTCTATAAGATTTATATTAATGGCAGCGATAGCAGTTGGAAAATCAAAAGCTTACGGATTGTTAAAAAGTGAAGATTGCAATGCGGCTCTCAAAGCTGTGACTAAACTTGGTGCTAAGGTTAAAATAGTTAAAAATTATACTGAAATAAATGGTCTCGGAATTAATGGATTATCATTTAAAAATAAGACAGTAATTAATTGTCAAAATTCAGGTACATTAATGAGATTAATTGGTAGTTTAGTTTGTGGAATAAAAAACTCAATTATCTTAATTGGAGATCATAGCCTTTCGCAAAGACCAATAAGAGTAATGGAACCTCTTAATCTATTTGGTGCAAATATTAAATCCAACAAAAATAAATTACCTTTAGAAATTGAAGGAACTAAATTTATTAGACCAATTAAATACAAAGAGACAAAGGGTTCAGCTCAAATAAAATCGTTTTGTTTAATATCTGCTTTAAGTGCCCCAAAAAATTCTATATCAACTATTATCGCAAAAAGAAGTCGTGACCATACAGAAAAACTTTTTAAATACCTGAAGATTCCTATTAAGATTAAAAAAAAAGGAGAGTACGATTTTATTGAGGTTAAAGGTGGACACCAACACAATGGATTTGTTCAAGAAATACCAGGTGACATGTCAAGTGCATCTTTTTTTATTTGTTTAACTTTATTATCTAAAAATTCTAGTATTATAATAAAAAACGTAAATATAAATAAAACAAGAAGCGGAATAATTTATTTGGCAAATAAAATGTGTCCTTCCTCAATTAAATTTAAAAATAGAAAAATAAAGTATGGAGAAGAGGTTGCAGATATATACGTAAAAAGTGCTAAAAGTTTTAAAGCAATTAATCCAAATCCACTAATTAGTAGTAAAGCAATTGATGAATATCCTTTAATTTTTTTATTAGCTTGTAAATCAAACAAAACTTCGTGGTTTAAAGGTATAGGAGAACTCGCCCTAAAAGAAAGCAACAGACTTAAAGTTTGTGCAAATTTTTTAAGACAAATTGGAATAAAAGTTATAGAAAAAAAAGATAGTTTAAAAATTTCGGGTAACCCTAAACTCAAGATTAATAAGAAAATAGTTATTAAAAATTTTATGAAAGATCATAGAATATTTATGATGGCGTGTATTGCGGCACTTACATTTAATGGTACTGGAGAATGGTTTATAAATGATAAAGACTCAATTAAAACTTCTTTTCCATCATTTTTAAATATAATTAAAAAAGTTGGAGCAAAAATAAATTGAAAAAAAAAAGTAACCTAATTACAGTAGCAATAGACTCACCAGCAGCAGCTGGTGCAGGTACACAAGCAAAGTTAATTGCAAAACACTACAACCTCCTTCACCTTGATACTGGGCGTATATACAGGCTTATAGGCAAAATTAAACTAGAAAATCCAAAAAAATTTAATATCTCTCTAATTAAAAAAAAAATTAAAAGTTTAAATATAAAAAAGTTACAAGATAAAAGTTTGCTCTCTGACAAAGTTGCAATCTCAGCCTCAATAATAGCAAAAGATAAAAAAATTAGAAATATTGTACATAAATTTCAGCAGAAATGTGCGTATACTCCTCCTATTAAATATTCAGGTTCAGTTTTAGATGGCAGGGATATAATTACAGTTCAAATGAAAGATGCTATGTTTAAATTTTTTATAACTGCTGAGCTTAAAACGCGTGCCAGAAGAAGATTTAGAGAATATAAAAATCTTGGAAAGAAGATTTCTTATAAAGATGTTATAAAAAGCCTTAAAAATAGGGATAAATCTGATCGTTTCAGAAGATTTGGACCCTTAAAAAAAACAAAAGATTCAATATTGATTAATACAACTAAACTTAGTAGAAAACGTTGCTTTAAAAAAATTAAAGCTATTATGGATAGGAAATTAAGAGTTAATGGAAATTTATAAAGAACTAAAATCACCCGCATCAAAAGAATTCGAGAAATTACTTAATAGTCAGCTTTCAAAAACAAAAAATATCGTAGAGGGAAAAATTATTGACGGTAAAATAACCAAAATAACAGAAAAATTTGTATTTATTTTTATTGAGAATCTAAAAAGTGAACCAATGTTAGATATAAATGAATTAAAAAGTATGGGTTTGCAGGATAAAATTAAAGTAGGCGAAAAAATTTCTGTTTTGCTTGAAAGAATAGAAGATAAAAATGGTGAGGTAATCGTGTCTGCATCTAAAGCTCAAAAAATTAAAGGATGGGATAAGTTAGTTCAAGCATATGAAAAAAATGAACCTATAAATGGAAAAATTACTTCAAAATGCAAAGGTGGAGTAATAGTAGAACATTTGGATACTGGATCCTTAATGTTTTGTCCAGGATCACAGATTTCGGATAAACCACTAAAAGATATTTCACATTTAATGAATGAACCTCTTAAATTTGCATTAATTAAACTTGATAAAGTAAGAGGCAATGCGTGTGTTTCTAGAAGACAAATTATTAATAACAATAAAAAAGGTGATAAAGCAAAAATAGTTGAAAAATATAAAGTGGGAGATGTTATAAAAAACGCTACCGTAAAAGGCTACAGCTCATTTGGATGTTTTTTTGATGTAAATTCTGAACTTGATGTATTAGTACATTTACAAGAAATAAGTTATTCTAGAGTTAATCATCCCGATGAAGTTTTTAATATAGGTGAAAAACACGATTTATTGGTTATATCTGTTGATAAAGAAAAACTACAAGTAGGTTGCTCTATAAAACAATTATCTCCTGATCCTTTCGAGCATATATCTAATTACGAACTGAATAAAAAATATAAAGCGAAAGTAGTTAAACTTATGGACTTTGGTGCTTTCTGCGAATTAGAGCCAGGTTTAAGCACTTTGTTGCACTCTAGCGAACTTAGTTATACAAAAAAAAATCCTTCCGCAAAAAAGATGTTTAAAATTGGTGACGAAATTGATGTGTGTATAACAGAAATTGATAAAGACAAAAGAAGAGTTGCAGTTTCCTATAAATTAACAATGGAAAATCCTTACGAAGTTTTAGAAAAAAAATATCCAGTTGGTAGTGAAATAGATGGAATTATAAGTAGCTCTAATGAATACGCAATTTATCTTAGACTTGGTGATTTTGATATTGATGGTTTTCTTCACTGCAACGATTTAAGTTTTACAGGAAATCCTGAGGAGGAACTTAATAAATATAAAAAAGGTGATAAGCTTAAAGTAAAAGTTTTAGAAATAAAAAAAGACCAACAAAAAGTCAGAGTTGGATTAAAACAAACTCAAAAAGATCCCCTTGAGTGGTTCAAAGGTAAAAATATAAATGACACAATTACTGTAAAAGTTATATCCTCAGACAATAAAGGTTTAATTGTTAAACCGGAAGGATGTGAAATGAATTTTAATATTAAAAAATCACAAATAGCTATAAATGCTGCAGACTCAAGGCCTTCCAGGTTTGTTGGAGGAGAAAGAATTGACGCGGCTATAGCAGAACTAGATATGGAAAGAAGAAAAATAAGCCTAAGTATTAAGCTTTTAGAAGAGCTACAAAATAAGGAGGCTGTTACCAAATTTGGATCTGAGGCTAGTGGAAAAAATCTGCCATTCAGCTCACTTTCTGATAAACTAAATAAAAAAACGAAGGAATAATTAACAAATTTAGTGATTGTCAAATCTAAGCTTTTAAAACAGATATCAGACAATTATCCAAATTTTTTTAGAAAAGACTTAGAAAAGTTTTTGAATATTTTTCTTAATGAGATCATGAGCTCTTTAAATAGAGGCGAAAGAGTAGAATTTAGAGGTTTTGGAACTTTTTCATCTCACACTCAAAAGTCAAGAATTTCAAGAAACCCTAGAACTGGCGAAAAGGTTCATACGCCACAAAAAAAAACCATACATTTTAAAATGGCAAAAGAATTATTTACAAAACTAAATGATGATCAAAAATAAAATTTTTATAGCGTGTGATACAAAAAGTATTAAAAAGGTCCAAAAAATAATTAAAAATACTACAACCGATAAGTTCAAAGTTGGCTATAAGTTTGGTTTAGAGTTTTTTAATTCAAAAAATGGAAGGTCTTTTATATCAAAAATAAAAAAAAAAATTACTTTCATTGACTTAAAATTATGTGACATACCAAATACATGCATTTCTACTATAAAAGCGATAAAAGATTTAAAAATTAATTATCTTACAATTCATATTAGCTCAGGTTTTGATGCATTAAAGGCATCAAAAAAAGCCTGTGGGAAGATCAAGTTAATTGGCGTTACAACACTCACGTCTCTTAATGAAAAACACCTAAAACAAATTGGATATAATAAAAGTTTGAATAACTTGGTTATACATCAAGCAAAACTTGCATCTAAAGCGATGCTTGATGGTATCGTATGCAGCCCACATGAAGTAAAAAACGTAAAAAAGATTTTCAAAGGGGAAATTATAACCCCGGGTATTAGATTTAACTCAAAATTTAATGATCAAAAAAGAGTAATGACTCCTAAACAAGCTTTAAAAAATGGGAGTGATTGGTTAGTAATCGGTAGACCAATTACAAAAGGAAATATAAAAAATAATTTAAAAAAATTATTGAAAGTTATTAATTAATAATGGATGCAAAAATATGTGGGATAAAAGATCCTCAAACCTTAAAATATATAATTAATCATAAATATCCCCCAAAATTTGTAGGATTTATAGTCAACTATAAAAAATCAAAAAGATATATTGATTATAAAAAATTAAAGAAGTTAATTAGAATAAAAAAAAAAAAAGTAAAGTTTGTAGCTGTCCTTGTTAATCCAAATAATTATTTTTTAGAAAAAATAAAAAATTTAAATTTTGATTACTATCAACTTTACAAAGTTAGCCCAAGAAAAACAAAAAATATTAAGAAAAAATATAAAATGAAAATAATTTCAACGATAACTGTAGATAAAAAAAATGATGTTGAAAAATATAAAAAGTACTTAGCTGTTTCAGATATTATTCTTTTTGATAGTAAAGGATATGAAAAATCCTTGAGTTTTAATCATAGATTTTTAAATAACTTGACTAATATAAAGACCAAGATGTTAGCTGGAAATATTAAGTTTAATGATAAACTTGATAAATACTCTAAAATAGCAGATATTATTGATATTTCAGGAAGTTTAGAAACATTTGGAACAAAAGATATATCAAAAATAAATTTTTTTTTGAATAATATAAATAAAACTAAAAATGAAAATTAAAAAAAATATACCTCTTATTGATCAACATGATACTAATGGATTTTGGGGAGGAAAATTTGGTGGAAGTTTTATTCCCGAAACCTTAAAAAAGCCAGTAGAAGACTTAACAAATTTATTTCAAAAATTAAGAAAAGATAAAAATTTTATAAAAGAAAGAGATTATTATTTTAATAGTTGGGTAGGAGCGCCTACCCCTTTTGTAAAATTGGATAATTTAACAAAACATTTAGGCGGAGCTCAAATTTGGGCTAAAGTTGTATCAGAAGCAAATGGTGGAGCTCATAAAATCTATAACGCAACTGTTCACTGTCTGATCGCAAAAAAAGCAGGTAAAAAATATGTTGTAGGTGACACCGGTGCTGGTTACGCTGGAAAGATGTTAAGTATGGCTGCAAAAAAATTTGGACTTAAGTGTAAAATATTTATGGGAGCAAAAGATATTAAGAGGCAGAAGCCAAACTGTGACGCTATGAGAAAAAATGGAGCGGAAATAGTTCCTGTATATACAGGCAGTCAAACACTAATTGATGCTGTTAGCGAATGTATGAGATATTGGGTCTCAAATTGTGATACTACACACATGTGCGTTGGTTCTACTGTAGGACCTAATATTTTTGTAAAAATTTGTGGGTGGAGCACATCTCAAATTTCAAGAGAGCTAAACCTGCAAATCAAAGAAGAATTTGGATCAATCCCAAAAAAATTAAAGCTATTTAACTGCGTAGGAGGAGGTAGTTCAAGTTTTGGTTTTTGGAATGAGTTTATGCACTATGATAAAAATCAAGTTGAATTTATTGGGGTAGAAGCAGGGGGTCCAAAAAATTCAAAAAAACACGCAGCCCCTTTAACCGAAAATTCTAAAATTGGAGTATTGCACGGAGCTATGCAATATGTTGTACAAAATGCCGAGGGACAAATAGAGGAAACAGAGTCAATTTCTGCTGGTTTAGATTATAGCGGTGTGAGTCCTTTACACTGTTTTTTAAAAGACTCAAAGAGAGCCAGGTATACTTCTGCAACAGACGAAGAGGCATTAAGTGCTTATGAACTTGTGTCTTCTCTAGAATCGATTAGTCCTTCTTTAGAACCCAGTCATGCTTTTGCAGAGGCAATAAAAATTGCTCCTAATTTTAATGAAAATACTATTTTTTGTGTGAATTCATGTGGAGACAGTTACAAAGACAAGGATATTATAAAAAGTAGATTAGGAAAATATATTAGATGAATAAAAATATTAGTTTAGCTTTTAATAAATGTAAAAATGAAAATAGACCAGCATTGCTTACATATACTGTTGCTGGAGATAATAACAAAAATAAATCAATTGCAATACTGAAATCTATTTCAAAATATATAGATATTTGTGAAATTGGTTTTGCTCATAATACACCAATTGCAGATGGTGGACAAATTCAAACAAGTACTCATCGTGCTTTAAAAAATGGAACAAAAATAAAAGATGTTTTTCAAATAGTAAAAAAATATAAAAATTTTAAAAACTCAAAACCAGTAATCTTAATGGGCTACTACAATATAATTTGCCAGTATGGCGAAAATAAATTTATTAGTTCCTGTAAAAATGTTGGTGTTGATGGTTTGATAGTTGTGGATTTGCCTTACCCTGAAAACAAATTTTTTGCGCAGAAATGTAGAAAAAAAAAAATTAGTTTTGTTCAACTTATAGCACCAACAACTTCAAATCACAGAATGAAAAAAATAATTAAAGATTCACATAATATGATTTATTATATAAGCATGCTATCGACTACTGGTGGAAAACTTAAAGTCTCACCTAAAAGATTGTTGAAAAATTATAATAAAATAAAGAGAATTAATAAATCTAAAAATTTAGTCATAGGTTTTGGGATAACTATCAAAACTATTGAGGCTTTAAAAAAAGCTGATGGTTTAGTGGTAGGAAGCGCATTATGTAAAGAAATAACTAAATCCTTAGCTAAAAGACAAAATCCTGTCACAAATGTGACTAATATTGTTAAAAAGTTAAGAAATAAAATATCATGAATTGGATAACAAAAGTTTTAAAATTTGGTGAAAAGATTAAAACAGCAATTAAAAAAAGGCCTAGTAAAGAAGAAATTGAAAATAGTAAGTGGACAAATTGCTGCAAAGGTCCGATTTTAAAAAAAGAATTAGAGGAAAATTTGTGGGTCTGTAGCTCTTGTAATAAACACCATAGAATTAATTGTAGACAAAGATTTGATATTATATTTGGAAATAACAATTATGAAATTTTAGAAACTCCTATAGTTCAGGACGATCCGCTGAATTGGGAAGACTCAAAGCCTTATAAAGATAGGTTAAAGTCTGCAAGAAAAAAAACCGGCCAAGAATGTGCTGTTATGATAGTTAAAGCTAAAATAAATAATATTAATGTTACAGCGGGTGCCTTTGATTTTGCATTCATTGGAGGATCGGTTGGCGCATCTGAAGGTGAAGCAATTATATATGGAATTCAAAACGCTATAGATAATAAACAGCCATTTATTCTATTCACTGCTTCTGGGGGAATGCGTATGTTTGAATCTTTGATTGCTTTATCCCAAATGACAAGAGTAACTTTGGCTGTAAATGAATTAAAAAAAAATAATTTACCATACATTGTTGTTCTAACTGATCCAACAGCAGGAGGAACTACAGCATCTTTCGGTATGTTGGCAGATATAACTTTAGCTGAACCAGGAGCGATAGTTGCATTTGCAGGTAAAAGAGTTATTCAAGCTACTGTGAAGGAAGAACTTCCGCCTGATTTTCAAACTAGTGAATATTTAAGGGAAAAATGTGGTTTTATTGATTCAGTAATTGAAAGAAAAGATCTCAAAGAAAAAATAGGTTCCATTTTATCAATATTGTTAAAAATAGATACTAGTGTAAGTTCAGTTTCGAATGATGAAACTACAGAATCTAATCTTACAGCTAGAGAAGCATCATAAAAAAAAGATTGATTTAACTTTAGATAGAACATTCAATCTTTTAAAAAAATTAGGAAATCCACAAAATAAATTAAAAAATGTTATAAATGTAGTTGGCACAAATTCTAAGGCAAGTATGGCCCATAGCCTTAAATCTATTTTAAACCAAGCAGGATATAAGTGTAATTTATATACATCTCCACATCTTCAATCCTACTCTGAAAGATTTATATTTAATGATAGAAAAATTAAAGAAGATGATCTTGTAAAATTATTAATCGATGTAGAGAAAATATTAGGCAATGATAATGCAAGTCTTTTTGAGATTTTAACTTGTGCATTTCTTAAGTTTGCTGAAAGTTATAAAGAAAATATAAATATTATTGAAGCTGGTCTTTTTTTTCAATTTGATAGTACTAATGTTTTTAAAAATAACCTATTAACTTTGCTGGGACTAATTCATACAGATCATACACAATGGTTGAAAAATAAGACTATTGACGGGATTATTCATGAAAAAACATCTAAACTTTTGGAGTCAAATATATTTATTAATAGGCAGCTAAATGAGGATATAAGATTCAAAATAGAAAAAGCTCTAATGAAAAATTTATCAAATAAATATTTTTTTGGGAAAGATTTTAATATTTCTAAAACTGAAAATAGCTTTATTCATTATCAAGATAATTTGGGAGAAATTTTACTACCAGAGCCAAATCTTTTAGGTGATCACCAATTATATAATATAAGTACATCTATAGCGGCATCCCGAAAAATATTTAATATTAGCGAAGAATATATAAAAAAAGGTATTGTTGATATTAATTTGAAAGGTCGATTAGAAGAAATAAAAAAAGGAAAGTTAAAAAAACTTATTGGTCAGAATAGATTAATTATTGATGGAGGTCATAATGAATCAAGTGCAATTTCTATTTCAAATTGGATAAAACAACAAAATCAAGATGTCCATCTAATATGTTCTATGATGAAAGACAAGGATCATAAAAAATTTATAAACCATTTCAAAAATATTGTTAAATCAATCACTTTAATTGATGTTCAAACTCAAAAAAGTATGATTTCCAAAGAGGAGTTTTATAAAAAATTGGAAGATTTAAATATAAATATAGTTTTGTCTAAATCCATTGAAAGCGCCATCAAATTAAATTCTAAGTACCAAAACTCAATTTGTTTGTGTATAGGTTCGCTCTATTTGGTTGGTGAAATATTAAACTTAAATTAAATATTTTGTTCAATCCAAGACTTTAAGTCTGACTTAGTTGTGGCTCCGACTTTCGTGGCTTTCAATTCTCCGTCTTTAAATAATAACATAGTTGGAATTCCTCTTACTCCATATTTTGTGGGAGTATTTGGCTCGTTATCAATATTATGTTTAGCAATAGTTACTTGGGCTGACATTTCATTTGAAAGTTCCTCTAAAACAGGACCAATCATTTTACATGGTCCACACCACTCAGCCCAAAAATCTACAAGAATAGGTTTAGATGACTTCAAAACCTCTGTATCAAAATTTTCATCTGTTACACTTATTGTGGTCACAACTCTTATATATAAATTTATAGAATTTATTCAATTAATTAATTTTCAAAGTTAAATATTTTCATATTTTCTTTGAATTAACATTACAAAGTTATTTAATTCATCAAGAAATTTTAATTTTTCATCGTCATTTTCGTTTGAATATTTCTCCCTCAAATTGTCGCACTCATGATAAAATTCTTTACATGTCCACCATTTTTCTTTTTTTTCACTTAAAATACGTTCCGCAATTTCTTGCTTAATATCTTTGAACATTTTACCTGGTAAAACTTCAGGTGATTCTTGGTAGATGATTTTTTTTCCAAAACTAATAAGTCTTTCATCGTCAAATTTATCTAACAAAATTAGTTTTTCTTTCCATGAAGCAGCATGCCATTTTGGAAAAAGAGCTGTATCTTTATTTGAAGTAAACTTCTTATAAATACTCTCTTCAGCTAAAAGATCTTCCTGTGATTTTGACTGTTCTTTCTCTTCAGCTATTTCTCTTAAGGCGGTCATTATATTTTGTGAAAATTTTTCATTATTTTTTACTAATTCTGCTCTTTTGTAAATTAAATTAATACTGATTGCACTATAAGGTTCTTCTTTAATTCCATAACTTGGATCTAAAATTATGGGAGCTTTATTAGATCTAATTGTTCTTAAAAACTTAGGTGTTTTTTTCATCTCTAATTTAAGATCATTAATTGATAGATTTAACAAAGGTTCTACATCAACTCTAAGGTCAACTGCTTGTCCCCACTGATATATTGGGTGAATACAATATTTTGGGTGTAATGGTGCACAAAGATATAGCCTAGATTTTCCATAAAAATATTCATTTAAAGTTATTATCTTTTCTTTTTTAAAAATAGTTTCTGTATCTAATTTATTTGAGGTTTTTAAAAAAGAGCTCCAAGTTTCTGGTTGTTTTTTTTTAATTAATCCTAATATCTTCATGGTTAGTTCAGCATCAAATAGAGCTGAATGTGCACCAGAAGATTCGAAGCCATTCATTCTAGATAAGGACTCTAATTTCATTACAGCGTTACCTTTTGCATTAATTTCTGTTTTTAAAATACCTTTATCAACTGCGTAAGCTGCTCTTGCTATATTTAATCCGTCATGTCTCTTGTTTGGAGAGGAATTTGTTATATAAGGATATCTTATTCCTTTAAAAAATTCTTTTCTAATCATTTCATCATCAAAACCTATATTTGACCAACCTAAAAATATTGCTGGGCTCCATTTTTTAAATATTTTTTCAACTTCACCAAGCATTTGATAGTGGCTTAGATTGGCTTTTGTTAACAAATCGACTCCAGTTTTATTAACAATTAATGCCATCGCCTGAGGTATTTCGCCCTCTGGTAACCTACATCTAAAATTAAATCTATCTTTTTCTTTAAAATTTTCATCAACTAGAATTCCTCCAATTTCAATGATGCTTCCAAAATCAGTCGATGAAGAAGAGCTTTCGATATCCCAAATAGCTAGATTCAATTTATTTCCTTTATTTTTTGCTTATTGTTAGGGAGATTTATAAATGTCTCGCATCTAAACAAGTAGCAAGTATTATTGTTAATATATAATATTTATTTAAAGTCAAATCTTATCTATTAATAATTTTGTAGAACTGCTCAACTCTTTCAAGAAATTTATTTTGATAATTTATAAGAACGTTTCCCTCAATTGTGAAATCTTGAAATAATCTATCGACAGTACAAATTAAAATTACTCCTTGAGTAATTTTTGAATTGTATACTGTATTATGTGCGAGAGAATAAGCGCCAATTTGTAAAAAATATTCCTCAATATACTCCTCTTTTTTTGGTTTATTACTTTGTTTAAAATCTAAAATTGACTCTTTCCCATCATAAATTCCAATACAATCTGCGGTTCCAGCATACTTTCCTGGAAAATAAACTGTAGCTTCTGCCCCCCAAACCTCCGTAAGTTTATTTTTTAAACCATTATCAATAATTTGATTAGCCATTTTTTTTGATCTTTCCTCTTCCTCAAGCAAATCTAAGTTTAATTTTCCTAATAAATATTGCTCTATATAGAAATGCATAGAGCTACCTCTGCTAGATGCTTCATTTTTTATTCTATTTGCTTCTTTGTGCCCTACTCTTTGTTTCCACGCCTCAATAGCTGCTTTATCTTCTTCGCTTTGAGTTATTTTAAGTATAGTTGTAACGCTAGGTAAATTTGATCCATCTAAGCTATAATGTCTTGAGCCATTAATTAAAGACCGGGTAGATTTTGGATATGTAAATTTATTATTCCATTCCATAGGTTTGTTTATAAAAGCATTTGGATAGAAATTAAAATTAATTTTTAAGCTGGTTTGAACGTTCACCAAATTTTTCTACATTTTCTGACTTAGTGGCAATTTCAACCTGTTCGGGATCTTTGATGTTTTCTAATATTCTAGTAATTGATCTTGCGTCTTTACCGAAGCTATCTACAACAGCCATTGACTCTTCAAGTTTTTTTCTTAGAACCAAAATATTATCAAAATGTCTAGAAAATCTATTTGTTATATTTTTAAGATGATCATAAATTTCTGTTGCATGTTTTTGTACTTGAAGGCTTTGAAATCCCATTTGTAAAGATTGAAGATAACCAGATAAATTATTTGGACCCATTATAGTAACCTTATATTTCTTCATCAATTCTTGAGTTAATAATTCTTTAGTGATCGGGTCTTGATAATTGACTAATTCTAAAAATAAACTCTCAGTTGGAGCGTAGACAATCGCGAAGTCAACAGTTTTTGGGGGAACTATATACTTTTCCATAACACTCTTTGCCTTTTCTTTAAAAGCTCTTGCAAGTTTTGTTCTTGCGTCAGAGATTGCTTTTTTATCATCATCTTGGTGAGCATCTTGAATAGCCTTGAACTTTTCAATAGGAAAGTGGCTATCTACTGGGACTAAAATTCCATCTTGGAGTTTTATAGCAAATTCAATATTTTGACCTGTATCCTCTTTCATTTTAACGTTCGAAAGATATTGTGAAGATGGTAATAAATCTTTAATTAAAGATCCTAAACTGAACTCTGCTAGAGTTCCATATTTTTTTACACCAGCTAAAATTTTATTTATTCCTTTTTGGCTTTCATTTAAACTTTCAACTTGAGAATTAAATGCAGCAACTTTTTCGTTAACAGATGTCAATGTTTGCGTCATATCTCTTGTTACATCCTTTGATAGTGAATTAAATGAAGCTGTCATGGTGTTAAATGAGCTGTTTATACTCTCTTTCAAATTGTTTATATCTTGAGTATTATCTCTAGGTTCTTGTTTGTTTTTTCTATCAGAAATTAATAAGTACATAACAATACTTACTAAAATTAAAATTATATATAGTAACGAATCTTGCAGCATTACTATGATAATAAGTTTAATACTCTTTTAATTCCAATCTTTTTTAGTGAAAGTTTTGATAACATTAAACAAGCTTGAGATTTAAGTATTTCACCATCCTTTAGAATCCTCAAGTTATTAGCTTTCAGAGTTGCTCCGGTACTAGTTATATCAGATATAATTTCAGCAGTTCCAGTAAATGGTGCAACTTCGGTACTTCCTAGACTCTTTACTATTTGGAATTGGGTTACACCCTTTGAATATAAAAATCCTCTAGTTAAATTTTCATATTTTGTTGAAACTCTTAGAAGTCTTTTTTTCTTTTTTTTAAACTCATCTGCTACCTCGTCTAAATCTAACAAAGTTTGAACATCAAGCCATAAATCTGGAATAGCCAAAACTAAATTTGCTATACCAAAATCATATTTTTTAATTATTTTAATTTTATTTTGAGTATTTATCTCACTTTCTTTTAGTAGATCTAAACCAGAAACACAAATATCAACAGTGCCAATAGATAGTGCATCAATACATTCTCTAGCATGAAGGTAAATTATTTTAATATTTGGAAAGTTTTTAATTTTTCCAAATAAATCTCTCTCACCTCTTTCAGAAAATAATTTAAGTTTTTTTCTTTTAAAAATATTTAAAGTATCTTTTTTTAATCTTCCTTTAGATGGAATGCCTATATTAATAATATTTTTAATCATAAATACATATTAACTGCTGCACCGACTGCAGATATTTTTTTTAAACCAAGATTATTAGTAAGTTCATCATATCTACCTCCAGAAATGAAATTTTTGTAATTTTTTTTTGATTGAATATCAATCGAAAAAATTAACGAGCTATAAAATTCAGAATTGGTGACATTTGAAGTTAAAAATTTAATTTTTATATTCTTACTTTTAAAACTTTTAATTGGAAAATAATCTTTAGACACAATAATATTTAAAGCATTTTTTTTAAAAAAATTGTTTAATACTTTTGATGCCTCTGAAATATCACAATTAATTTTTAGAAACTCTTTAATTATTTTTGTGTTCACTCTGCCAGTTGCTGTTATTCTTGGATCTTTTATTTTCGTATCAAATCTATCTAAAATTTCTTTATAAGTTCTACCTGCTACTTGATTTAAACTATTAAATTTTCTCATCTTAATATATCTAAATTTGTCGGCTTCTACAAAAACTGGATCAATATCTAAATTGGTCTCTAATCTTTTCAGCAATTCGTTAAAATATTTTTGATTCCAATAATGTCTTTTAAGTCTTCTTTTCCATCTTAACGGAATGTTAAGTTTGTCGATTAATAAATAAAATAGTTCTACATTTCCTATTTTAAGAATTGCTTTTTTAAAATTTATTTTTTTTAAAATTTTAATTGATGTATCAATTATTTCTTTATCCTCTTTTTTCTTATTTTTAGAACCTAAAATTTCATAACCTATCTGATCTTTAATTATACTATCTCTGTTATTATATGTCTTTCTAAAAGCTTCTCCAATATAACACACCTTCTTTTTACTATTAAATTTATTTTGAACATACCTTAGCACAGAAGAAATAGTTAGGTCGGGTCGTAAACAAAGTTCTTTTCCATTTAGGTCATAAAAAGAAAATATAAATTTTCTGAAATTTTCACCAGATCTTTGGAGTATGTATTTACTTTCTAAAACTGGTTCTAATTCAATGCTTTTAAAACCCTTGGATTTTATAATATTAAGAATTGTTTCAGATAATTTTTTTGGTTTCATTGATTAAATTTTCAAAATTTGTTGATATTTCTTCACCAGTTCTTAAATTTTTTAATTTTATTTCTCTATTTTTTATTTCATTATCTCCATAAAAAATAACACATGGAGATTGAATTTTGTTAGCATACTCCATCTGTTTTTTTAAATTACCATTCCCAGGATAAATTTCTGAGCTAATATTGGCCTCTCTAAGTTTGTTTAAAATTTTGATATACTCGCTTATATTATTTTGATCGAATAAACATATAATTACCGGATTTATTCGACTTATGTCAAAATTTTTCTTTTGCATAAGTGCATATACAAATCTATCAATACCAATCGATATTCCTGTTGCAGGACTATCTATATTTCCAAAATTACTAACAAGGTCATCATATCTACCCCCTCCACCAATTGAACCAAATTGAATTGTTTGGCCATTTAAATTTTTAACCTCAAAGTTTAAATTTACCTCAAAAATTGGTCCCGTATAATATTCCAGTCCTCTTATAATTGATGGATCAAATTTATAATTAGTGAAGTTATAAGCCTTAAATATTTTTATAATTTCTTTCATATCTTCAGTTTCAGGAGAGTCATTTTTTAATGTATCCTCAATAATTTTTATTTGATCACTTTTAAGTTTTGCTCCTTTTGTGTAATCTCCAGATTTGTCTTTTCTACCTTCTCCTAAAAGCTTTTTAACTTCATTCCATCCTAATCTTTCTATTTTATCTAAAGCACGAAGAGTTGCTAAAATTTGCTCTTTTGAATTAACTTTCAATTTTTTAAATAGTCTGTCTGTTATATTTCTTGAAGATATTTTTACTGTAAAATCATTTTTATTTAGTCCACACTTTTCTAAAACCTCTGATATTAGTACGCATAATTCAGCATCAGCCTGTAAATTTTTCGTACCAACATAATCTGCATCAAATTGTAAAAATTCTCTAAACCTACCTGGTCCTGGTTTTTCGTTTCTCCAAACAGTACCAAGTTGATAACGTTTAAAGGGTTTAGGAATTGAATTAAAATTCTTAGCAACATACCTAGCCAATGGTGCTGTAAGGTCATAACGTAGTGAAATCCATCTATTTTCGTCTTTAAATGAAAAAACTCCCTCTCCTGGTCTTTCTTTGTCAGGTAGATATTTCCCTATACTTTCAGTATATTCAAAACTTGGAGTTTCAAGATATTGAAATCCATATTTTATCATTACCTCTTTTATTTTAGAAATAACAAAATCTCTAATTAAGAGTTCTTTTTCTTGTCTATCATCAAAACCTGAAGGTAATTCCTTAGGAGGTTTTAATTTTTTTTCTTTTTTCATTTTTTGGTACACGGGGACAGATTCGAACTGTCGACCTTCGGTTCCACAAACCGCTGCTCTAACCAACTGA
>MDSZ01043173.1_pt1 | contig 43638 bp, 43 predicted proteins | sample 811201 | NCBI WGS metagenome assembly MDSZ01 (sample SAMN05326647, study PRJNA326480) | marine metagenome | isolation source: seawater | place: Indian Ocean: North | collected 2010 | reverse complement strand
TTGATCAAAAAGTGTCTTGGTATATTGAAAATATTACAAATGATGATGGTGGATATAATATTTCTGAAGCAACTGATGGATTATTGGAATTAAATTTTCCAATTCCATAAAAAACGACCCTTACCTTACAAGGAAGAAGTCACAGGTTCAAATCCTGTGGCGCCCACAAGGGTATTTCAGAAATCTTTACATATATATAGTAAAAAGACATATAAAAGACAGACACTTTGGCAGATTTTGTTTTGAATCAATTATTATGAAATTATGAAATACAAAAAAGATTTAGGTGGTTTATTTGTTCTTTCAGGTTTTGTTTGGCAAGTATTTAGCTTTTTTCGCTCTAGCTACACTCCAACTCAAGTAATTCTTGTTGTAATATTCGCGTATATTGGAATTCGTTTAACTTATTTCGTTTATTTTAAAAATAACAATGAAAAATATTAACATAATACTTCCTGTTTATAATGAATCTGAATCTATTATTTTATTCTTAAAATCGCTTGAAAAAAATATTGAAAACTTAGATTATCAGTTTTTGATTACATTAATTGATGACGGATCAATAGATACAACATGGGATGATGTTTACAATTTTGAATTTAAATCAACTAAACTTAATCTTCTTAAAATTAAACTGCTTAAAAACTTTGGACATCAAGCAGCCTTGACATGTGGACTTGAGCATTTCAAGGGTGATGCCTGTATTTTAATGGATGCAGACTTTCAAGATGATCCAAAATATATAAAAGAGCTCATTAATGAGTGGGATAAAGGAAGTGAAGTTGTTCTTGCAAGAAGATTGAAAAGAGATGATGGTTTTATAAAAAATATTTTATTTGGTTTGTTTTATAAGATTCAATATTACCTCTCAGATGTTAAAATTCCTAAAAATGTTGGTCACTATAGTCTAATGAGCAACAAAGTGGTTGAAAGAATAAATATGCTTCCTGAAATAAATAGATATATCAATGGACTTCGAGCTATAAGTTCTTACAAATATACTTTTGTAGATGTTGTCAAAAACAAGAGAAGAAGTGGAAAATCAAAAATGAGTTTTAAAAATTTATTTGATTTAGCACTTAAAGGAATTTTTGATTACAGTACAAAACCAATTAGATTAATCGGATATCTAGGTTTGATTATATCAATTGGAAGTATTTTATTTTCGATTATTGTTTTTGCTTTATCACAATTTTATGGTGTAAAAGTTTTAAATTGGGATTTTGGTTTATCATCAATTTATTTTTTATCAGGTTTACAACTTCTATCTTTGAGCATTATAGGTGAGTATATTAGAAGTATTTTTACTGAAATAAAGAAGAGGCCAATATATATTGTTGATCAAATTATAGATTAGCTGCAATAATGCAAATAACTTAGATCTATTTCTGAACCTCTTAAATCAATACTTTTCTTATTAATTAACTCGCATGTAAAGCCATTAAGATTTATGGATTTACATATTGAATTATTTTTACTTGGTCTATTTATTGAAGCAACATAAAATTTTTCAAAATCTTTATCATTACTTATCTCATCAATGTAGTTAGAAAAAACTTGTTCAGGTCTACAAAATAATAGTTGTGTTTTTAGGTCAATCTGTTCCATAGAATCTAAAATTAAAGACTTACCAGACAAACCCCAGTAATCAGTTTCCCATTCTCCACATCCATTCATATCTTGGCAGGAATATGTAATTCTTTCTTCGTCTACTAATTCATTAAAGTAGACGTAATTAAAAGGATATAATGAAGATTGTGAGCTAAACATATAAATAATGGAGATTGTAATCGCACCAATAGATACTAATTTTATTTTTTCATAGTTTAATAACTCAGATAAAAAAATAGATGCAATGTGTACAAAAAATGGTATTAAAAATAAATATTGCCTTATGCCATCATAAGCTAGGGGTTGTGAAATTGAAAAAAAACTAAATATTGTAATTACAAAAAATATTGAATACTTTGTAAAATTATCAAATTTACTTTTATTGAAGAGTATGTAGATTGTTCCTATTACAAAAAGAAAAATTATATTTATTGGAAGCTTGTAAATAAACCATTCAATTAAGTAGCTTCCCGGTAAGTTTTGTGCATCTAAACTTTTTCCATTAGTTAAAACTTCTCCACTCCAATCAGATAAGAGAAACTGAGTTTCTATTGCTCTAATAAGCCACATTTTTGGATATCTCCATGCCGAAGGGGTGAAAATAAAAGTAATTATTGAAGAAATTGAAAAAATTAAAATTAGGTTTGTAAAGTATTTTGAAAGATTGTTATCATTTTGAAATTTATCAAGGTTGAACAAATAAATATTCAAGCATAAGAACCCGATAAAAATAATTGCACTGATTCTAATTAAAAGAAGTGATGAAAATCCTAGAGAGACAATTAATAAAAATTTTAAATTATGATTTGATTTTTTAAAAAGATTTTCACTTTTATCAAACAAATAGATAGATAAAAAGAAAAATATTATTGAAAAGGGGATATCTTTTATGTTAAAAAATAAGTGACCATAAAAACTAGGAATCAGAAATAGAAGTAATGTAAATATAACTGTGTAAAAATATCCATAAACTTTTTTATTAAACTTTATGAGTTGATAAATTATTAGAATGATTATTGAATTAAATACAAAAAATCTTGTTATAGTATCTAAATCAATCGAATTAATAATTTCATAGAAATACAAATTTTCCAGGAATGTTTTAACTAATAATTGGACTACTCCAAAGTTGCTAAAAATATCAACAATAATAGGAAATAAATAGCCGTAAAACTCTAAATTATAATTGAAATTACCCAAATAAGGATTGTTGTAATCAGTAAAAAAAAGAGAAACTTTTTCATAAATTATTGGTATTGTTTCAATATATCCTGCATCATCCCAATATGTACCTAATGTTGATAATCCTTTTAATTGAATTACTAAAATAAAAAGGAAAACAAAAAATTTAATGAAATATAAATTCATTGTTTTCATATTTTAAATTATAAGTTTAATTTTTATACTCAGATTCTATTTGTAAAAAATTTTTGTATTAATTCAATAACATATTCTTGTTGTTCTTTTTTGACTCCTGGCCAAATGGGTAATGATAAAATCTCTGTAGACGCTCTCTCTGAAACAGGGAAACTTTCTTTGTTGTTATGTGCAGGAAGAGATGGTAGAGTTTTTGGATAATAAACAGCTACAGAAACTTCATTATTTAATAAGTAATCTTTTAACAAATCCCTTTTGTTCCTTCCAATTAGAATTGAATAGTAATTGAAGGTAGAATTTTCATTTTCAAGTAAATTTAAATTTTCAATTTCTTTTAAATGTGCATCATAATATTTACCTGCAACTACTCTATTTTCTATCCATTGGTCAATTTTTTGTAATTTTAATCCTAGGATTGAAGCTTGTATGGAGTCTAGTCTTGAATTATATCCAAAAATTTCGTTGTTATATTTTGTTTTAGCTCCATGATTTTTATACATATTTGCCCTTTCAGCAAAAATATCAGAATTTGTAGATATTGCACCTCCGTCACCATATGCTCCAAGGGTTTTTGTGGGGAAAAAAGAAAAACAGCCAATATCTCCAATCGTTCCCAATTTTTTTTTGTCTATTTCACTACCAAATGCTTGCGCAACATCCTCAACAATTTTTAAATCATATTTTTTTGCAATATCTAATATTTTTTCCATATTTGAAGGATTGCCGAATAAGTGAACAGGTAAAATTGCTCCAGTATTAGGTGTAATTTTTTCTTCGATTTTTTTTACATCAATATTACAGTTTGCAATATCTATATCTACAAATATTGGGATTAGTCCTGCTTGAACGATAGCTTCAGAAGTTGCAAAAAAAGAAAAAGATGGAACAATAACTTCTTTTCTTTCTAACTCTAGTGAAAGCAAACTTATTAAAAGAGCATCTGTACCATTCCCAACTGTAATTATGTGTTTGGTATTTAAATAATTTTTAAGGTTTTCCTCAAATCTGTTGACACTTTCTCCACCAATAAATTCTCCTTTTTGTACATGCTCAATTAACAATGATTCATAATTATTACCAAATAAATCTAACTCATAATCAAAGTCAATGAATGGTACCTTCACTGTTCTCCAATTAAATCTTTATTTTCCTGAACATCAAATAATATTCCAAAGAAAAAGAACAAAAAGAATAGAACAAAACTTAGGCTCAAAGCAATCAAATTTAATTCTGTGACATATGAGTAATTTACATAAGTCGAAATAGCTCTATAAGCCGTAAATGGAATCGGTAAAAAAAGCATTAAAAATGATAAGAAATAACTTAATCCAGCAGGACTTAAGTTTTTTTTAATTAACTTTTTAAACACTCTAGAAAAAAATAATCTTACTAACAAATAAATTAACTTAGGTACGAATGTTATTAATCTAATTCCACTTTTTTCTTCTCCATAATGTGGTTTAACATCAACATCAATAACCTTTGCGTCACATAAATTTAACATGTAAAGTAAATGACCCGGATATCCATATCTTTTGATTAATTTAGAAATTTCTAGTTTTGGTAATATTTGTAAATTTAACGCAGTGTAACCCATTTGAGGATCCATAACGTGATAATATCCTGAAGCAAATTTAGTTAACAAAGTCAATAAAGTATTTCCAAAAAATCTGTGTTTTGGCATAATATTTTGAACATCGTAATAATTTAATCTATTTCCTTTTGCATAATCAGCATTTTCATTAACCACAGGGGATATCAACTGTTCAAAATCTTCTGGTAAAGCTTGAGCATCACCAGGCATGACAACACCAATATCATATCCTTCTCTAAATGCATACTGATACCCATCTATCAGAGCCTGACCTACACCTAAGTTTTTTTCATTATTCAAGATAGATATCTTTGTATTATTTTTTTGTAAACTCTCAACTATCTCTAAAGTTCTGTCTCTTGAAGCATCGTTTATAACAATTATTTTTTGAACAAAAGTAGGTATTGAATTTATGGTTTTCTCAATTAAGTTTTCTTCATTGTAAGCTGGAACTATAACTGCAATATTCTTTTCATTCATATTATCTTCGCATTTTAGTACTGCATTCCTCTAATACATTGACTACTTTAAGTGCATGATCTGAATTGTTAATCTCAATTTTTCTTTCATTTATCCCTTCAAGAAAATATTCTGCTTGATTTTTAAGTGGTTCTTTGTTTATGATCTTTACTTTTTTGTATGAGTGTTTGTTTATATCTCCACTTTTTAATATTTTAGTTTTATATATTTTTAGTTTGTCTTCATCAGTATCCGAAAATACTATCGAGCCTTTATTCCCAACAACTATAAAACGTTGTTCTTTGAAAGGGTGAATCCATGAGACAAAAATATGTGATTTTATTTTATTTTTAAATTCAAAAAGAGAAAGGCTTGTGTCTTCTATTCTTGAATTGATAATTTTCATACCTTGAACTTCTGTTTTTATTATTTCTGAATTTACAAAATCTAGCATTAATGAAATATCATGGGGGGCAAATGACCATAATACATTTTCATAAGGTCTTATTTTTCCCATGTTTAATCTATTAGAGTAAATCCATTTTATTTTTCCTATTTCACCTGAGTTAATTAAGTCTTTCATTTTTAATACAGCAGGATGGAAGTGAAGCTGATGTCCTACCATTATTAATTTATTATTCTTTTTTTCAATATTTATCAATGACTTTACTTGGCTTGATTTTAAAGCCAGCGGCTTTTCTACTAATATATCGACTTTTTTCAGTGCTTTTTTTGCTATTTCATAATGAGTATCAGCCGGAGTACATATTATAATTCCGTCAACTGCATCAATTAATTCATCAAGATTATCATAGAACTTATAATTTTTATCTTTTTTCAAACTTAATTTTGAATCAAATATTCCCTCTAAAACTCCTAATTCATGAAACACACGTGCTTGATTTTTTCCCCAATAGCCGAATCCAACAACACCAACTTTAGTTTTTCTCATAACAACAATTATATATTGGAACTATTATTGAAAGTAAATGTCATATATTAATAAATTTGCTGTTGTAGACAAAGGTGCCAAAATAGGCTTCGATACAAAAATTTGGCATTTTACCCATATAATGTCATCAGCGGAAATAGGAGACAATTGTACGATTGGTCAAAACTGCTTTATTGGAGAAAATGTAAAAATTGGAAACAATGTAAAAATACAAAATAATGTTTCTGTTTATGATGGTGTTATTATTGAGGACAATGTATTTGTTGGACCAAGCGTGGTTTTTACAAATGTAAAAGTTCCAAAATCCAATAAACCAGTAAATAAAGACTACATCAAAACTATCTTAAAAACTGGCTGCTCAATTGGTGCAAATACAACAATAATATGCGGAGTTGAAGTAGGCGAAAATTCTTTTGTGGGTGCGGGTTCAGTTGTAACAAAAAATATCACAAAAAATACTATGTGGTTTGGTAATCCAGCTAGAGAAATAAAAAAATTGGATAATTAAAAATTTTGAAAATTTTATTTATTACAACATCTTTTCCGTTTGGAAAAAATGATATTTCAGGAAAATTTATTAAAGACCAAATATTAAACTTGAAACAGATCTATCCAGATATAGATATTACAGTTTTAACTGGTAACAAAAACAAATTTAAAATAAACAAAGATACAGATTTATATGATTTGAAAGTATTTAGATATTTTTTCAAAAGTATGGAGTTACTTGGAAATGAAGCAATAAAAATTCAAATAAGTAAAAATAAACTAATTTTATTTTTAATACCGTTTTATTTTATTTCTCAATTTTTTAATGCATTTAGAATATCAAAAAAAAATAAAATTAATTTGATATATGTTCACTGGTTTTTTCCTCAAGCTTTAACTGCGTACTTTATAAACATAATTAGAAAAACTCCATATAAAATTACAATTCACTCTTCTGAAATTGAATACTTTTTAAAATATTTCAAAAGTTTAGGAAAAGGTCTAGCAAAAAAAATAATCTTAAATAGTGATGGTGTTTCAACAACCTCAGAAGAAGTTTATGAAAGTTTGAAATTAATTTTATCAGACGACGAATTATCAAAAATTAATGTCCTCATATCTCCAATGGGAATTAACTCAAAACAATTAGACGAAACAAGTGAAATTGAAGTTCAGGGTGTTGATAAAACTAATAATATAAAAAATTTATTATTTATTGGAAGATTGGTAGAAAAAAAAGGAGTGATGAAGCTTTTAGAGAGCTTTTCAAATTTTTATCAAATTAATAAAAATTACAATCTTTTAATTGCTGGGTATGGGGAGTTGGAGAATCAAATTAAGGATTATATTTTAAGAAATAAATTTCAAAATACTATTAAATTTCTTGGCAAGGTAAACGATGAGCAAAAAAAATATCTCTTCAATAATTCAGAAATATTAATTGTCCCTTCCATACAAACGAAGGATGATACTGAAGGGATGCCAGTTGTAATTGTTGAGGGCTTATATTACGGAAAAATTTTGTTAGTCTCTCAATATACAAACTCTCATTCCGTAATTACGCATAACCGAAATGGGTTCATTTTTGATATTGAAAAAGAAGATGATCTACTAGATTACTTAATATATCTTTCAGAGTTGGGCCAAAAAGAAAAAAACGAAATAAAAAATAAAGCAAAACTTTCATCAATTCAATATAGTTCTGAAGAGTCTTCAAAATTATATTATGAATTTTTATCATTAAAAAATTAATTCATTAAATACAGTCAATATTTTTTCTACTGTCTCTTTTTAAATAAAATAAGATTATTGACTTAGAGAAGTATAATTAAATAGATTTGTCAAAAACTTTAAAAAAATATAAATTTTTAATTTTTATTTTGATTATTTTGTCAATATTAAAAATTGATTTTCGATTCAAAGATGAATTAAATTGCTGTAGTGACGATTTTGATTACTTTATTCACTCTGAGACAATTGTGGAAGATTTTGATTTTGATTATTCAAATCAACTTGAACAATTAGAGAAACAAAGATTTTATAAAAATAACAAACCTGCGCCAATAGGATTTGTCGGGACTGGAGTTTATTCAGCTCCATTTATGTTTATAGGTATAGTTTTTGATAAAATTTTTAATTCTATTGGTCTTAAAAATACAAATTCAATAGTTAGCTACAAATTACTTTTTTATTCATTTTCATCTATATTTTATTTATTTTTTACTGTTAAATATTTGAAGGATTCTTTAAAAAAATTAAATATTGATTACAAAATTCTAGATTTAACTATTTTAATTCTTGGTGTTGGTATTTCTTATTATGCCTTTGAAAGATATAGCATGACACATGTTTACGAAGCATTTAGCTTAACTATGTTAATTTATTTCTCTATAAAATTTTATCAAGATAAAAATAAATCTTCAGCTATTTTTATACCTATTTTTGCAGTACTTGGATTCAGTGTGAAATGGGTTCACTTTTATTTTTTTATTTTACCTTTAATAATTAAACTTATGTTTTTTAGTGAAAATGAGTCTAGACTAACAAAGTTAAAAGAGTTCTGGATATCTTCTGTATTGTCTTCTAGTGCTTTCCTTTTCATCAATAAGTTGATTTATGGAGTTTATACAATAAACCCTTCTTACGTTTATGTTGCAGACACTGAAACTAATATAAAAATTGAAGACCTTGATGGCTTTTGGCGAAACACTGTAGAAATTTTATCCGAATTTATAAATAGATTTATGATTATTCTTTTTACACAAGAGTTTGGCTTGCTGTGGTTTTCACCAATAATTTTTGTTGGAACAGTTTTATCAATTATTTATTTAATACAATCTTTAAAAAAAAATAGATATGAAATATTTGGAGCTTTTTTATTAAGCCTTAGTTTTGCTCAGGTAATTTTTATTACAATTTTGTGGAAATCGCCTGGCTCTGCTTATGGTTTTAGATATATCTATAACTTGTTTCCATTAGCTATTATTGTCTACTATTTTTACAAATCTAAATACAAATTTAAAAGATTACATACATTATTACTTTTTATCTCATTATTTTCATTCATATCGACTTTGTTTTTTGAGTCTACAGAATTAACTCAATTATCACTTGAGCCCGAATTAAACTCTTTTGGAATTATGTCAAGATTTACAGAAAGGTATTATTTAGAAGGTTATTTAGGATCTTTTCTTGAAATAAACTCATATTTGAAGTTATTCGTTACTAGTTTTTTAGGAGCTATAATCTTAAAAATATTTTTACTTTTTGTAACTCCTGATTCTGTTTTCAGTTTTCTTGATTCATTAGGGCTTCCTGCTGACAATGAGAACTTTGTGAATTTAGTATCTGATCTTCAATATATAGACATATATTATTTTTTAATTGTGTTTCTATTGATAATTATTTTGTATTATTACTTTGACAAAAAAATAATCAATTAGTTCTTATTTATAAATTTATCGATACCAAATAGTAAAAATAAACTTACAAAACTAACAATTCTTAAAACTACACTGAAGACAATTATTTCACTTGTAGTTATTCCATGTAGACTTTGAAAGAAAATTAATGAAACTTCAAGAAATCCTATATTTCCTGGTGTTATTTTAATTAAATTTACCATACTCAATAGGCAATGCATGACTAATAAAGAATATAAGGAGATATTAAATCCAACACTACTCATAATTATTTGATAATAAATTATCGAAACTGAGAGATAAACTACTGAAGATATAATAAGTTTTCTTACATTTTCTATATCATTTTTAAAATACTGGAAGCCTATAAGTAATTTTTCTATAATGTCACTTAAAATATTAATTTTTATTTTCTCTAACTTGTATGAACTTATTATTTTTATAAATATTAAAAGAGCAATAATTATTAATAATAAAAATAGATTAATGTAAATATTATTTTCAATCAAATTTTTGTTAATAGGTAACGTTACTAAAAAAATAATTACTATATAAAAATAATTTAAGTAAAAAGCGTATGCAGTATTTATTGAAAAGTTTTCGATAATGTTTAGATCATATTTTTTTTTAAGATAATGAATTTTATATCCTGCTCCAATATTTACAGGACCACTTAAATTTATAGCAGCGCTTCTTGATACTATTTTTAATGATTCAGTTATAGATAGTCTTATTTTTGAAAATGAATAAATATCAATATTAATTTTTGCCTTTATTAAATAAATGATAAAACTGATAAGAAAAATAAGAAATATATTAACTATTTTAATTGAAGTTATTTGATTAAATACCTCTATGTTTTCCTGTAGATAAGAATAAAAAGCGAATAAAAAAAAAGTTAGAAAAATAAAGCTAACGTAATTTTTAAAGTTATTCATAAATGTTGTTCAGATTACTATGTTATTACTTAAAAATTGTTTTACTAGAACTTATTGATGAACTTTAGCACTATTACAAATAAAAATGTTTATAAAATTACACTAAAATTATATTGATTTTAGGAGAATTTTTTAAAAATTATGGTTTTAAAATTTATTAGAAAACAATTAAAAAAAAGGCTTCCACGTGTTTATAAAAAATCTTTTAAATTACGAAGTTTTCTTTTTAAGGTATTAACAAAAAAGCAAAATATTAATTTAGTTAGTGAGTTTTTTGAACATTCACCAGGAGGGAGCGGCGCTCCTGATTTAATAAATAACAATATTCTCTATAATATTAAAAATATCAGCTCTTCCTTAAATTTACTTATCAAAGAGCCTAAAAAAGTAAGAAAATTCAATGAATTGAATTATGATTCAGACCTCGCAAACGAATTAATGACATTATTTGAGAAAAATGGATCAGACAAACATTTGCATAACTACCATCTGATATATTCATACATTTTTTCAAATTACAAGATAGAAAATCTACTAGAGATAGGATTAGGGTCAAATGATGAAAATATTTTATCTAGCATGGGTGGCTATGGTACCCCAGGAGGATGCTTAAGAACTTTTTCTGAAATATTAAACGATAAAGCAAAAATAGTTGGATTAGATATAGATGAAAGCATTTTATTTAATGAAAAGAACATTCAAACATTTTATTTTGACCAATTAAATTTGGAGCATATAAATAAATTTTCACAACAATATAGTCGATACTTTGATTTATTAATTGACGATGGACTCCATTCAAATATATCAATGATCAACACTATACATTTAGCAAAAACAACATTAAGAGAAAATGGCATACTTGTAATTGAAGATATTTTTCATGAGCAGTTAAATTATTTAAATATTGCTTTTAATTTATGTCATGAAACTTTTGAGTATGAAATCTATTCCCTCGACAAAACCTACATAATAATTGCTAATTTGAAAAATAAATGAAGTTTAATAAGAAAAATTTATTTCATTACTTCTTATTTAGTTTTGCCTTTTTGAACTTTTTATTTGTTTTTTGTATAAAACTAATATTTAACAAGTCTTTAAAACAAAATGTAGTACTTACAGGGCATAAATTAATAGGAAATTTAGAAGTACTATTCAAAAATCAAAAAAAATATTCGAAAGAAATTTACTTTATAACTCTAAACCCGATCTATTTTCTTAAACTGAAACAAACGTATCAGTCCTTTGGTTTACAGAATAAAATCTTGTGCGCATTACTACCGTGGCATATTTGGAAATATTTATCAAGTAATGTCTTAATTGCTTCACATGGTGTCTATTTTCATTCTTTAATTGTAAAATTTTTTAAAATTACAACAATATTTTGCGGACATGCCTTAGACGGTGTTTATCCAGTAATCAAAAATAAAGTAAGCAAAGCTATAAAAGATTTACAGTTATACGAAGAAGTTTGGATGTATTCAGAATTTGAAAAAGAAATGTACTTGAATAATTTTAAATACAAAAAGAAAAATCTTGTTGTGAATGGTTATTCAAGACTAGCTTATTTATATGAAAATAAAGAAAAACAAAATACACTTAAGGAAAAACTTAATTTAAATAAGAAAATAATTTTATATGCTCCAACTGCAAGTCGTAATAGTCAAAAATATATAAATTCTATATTCTCACCTTTTAGAGTAAAAAATTTAATTAATTTTGAAAAATTCCTAAAAACTATCGACGCAGTCATGATTATAAAGCTGCATCTTAACGACAAACTCTCATCAAAAGTAAAAAATTTTTTAGATAAATCTAAATATTTAATACAAGCTGAAAAAATTAAGCTAGATTATGATTACGATCATCTAATATTAAGCGATATTTTAGTAACTGATTATTCAACTATTTATACAGACTATCTTGTGTTAAATAAACCAATAATATTTTTAGCCCCACCAGATCCAAACGAAAACTGGGAATATACAGAAGTAGTTAAGAATAAATATATAAACAGATTAAGTGACTTTAACCAATTTACTCGAGAAATAATAGATTGTTTAGGAGAAAATAAAAAGGGAATTAATAATCTTCAACTAAGAAATATGATTTACAAAAATTTAGAAATTAACAAAATAATAGATGATTGCTTTATTTCAATAGATAAGTATTCAATTAATTAATAAACTTGGTTCTATTTTTTATAATTCTTCTGATCAAAGTAAATAAAAAATATTAAATTAAATTCCTAGACAAGAATTACAATGTTTAAATTATTTTTTGAAAGGGTAAGATTAAATAGAATATGATTTATTGCTTTGATATTGATGGAACTCTTTGTTCAAAAGGACATGAAGATTATAACGATGCAGAGCCTTTTTTAGAAAGAATTGAAATTGTAAATAATCTTTATGACGAAGGAGACAAAATTATACTGTTTACGGCAAGAGGAGCGTCAACAGGAATTGATTGGAAAGATTTAACAAAAAAACAAGTGAATGACTGGGGCTTAAAATATCACGAATTAAGATTCGGTAAGCCTCATGCTGATGTTTTTATTGATGATAAAGCAAAAGACTTGTTCAGCTGGTTTAATCTAGACTAAATAAATAATTAATTTTTTTAGATAAGATGCTTGAGTATATTATCATTATTAAAAAATCATGAATTTTAAAATTTTAGATTGCACGTTAAGAGATGGTGGATTTCATACTAAGTGGGATTTTGATAATAATTTAGTTGATGCATACATTGAAAATGTTAACAAACTCAACATAGATGAATTAGAAATAGGTTTTAGATTTACAGAAAAAGAGGGTTGGCTCGGTAAATTTGCTTATACGACTGAAGAAACTCTTCAAGAATTTAATATAAGAAAAGATCTCAATGTTGGTGTAATGATTTTTTCTGGAGAATTTGTAGATAATGGAGAGTTTAATTCAGAATTATTTACCAAAATTTTTCCTTTAAGTAAAGATAAAAGCAGAATTGATTTTATAAGAATTGCTACATACCTAGACAATCTTGACTTTGCTATTCTGATTGCTAAAAAATTAAACAATCTCGGATTTCACTCATCGTTACATCTCATGAAAATACACGATACTAAAGAAGATGAATTTTTAAGAATTGCCAATAAAGCTGAAGAAAATAAAATAGATAGAATATATTTTGCCGACAGCCTGGGCTCCATGTTTCCAAATGATATAGAAAGAGTAGTAAAAAGTATTAAAAAAGAATACAATGGGCCAATTGGTTTACATGCACACAATAATTTAGGACTTGCATTTATAAACTCAGTTGCTGCAATTGATGCAGGAGCTACATGGGTTGATGGAACTTTAACAGGCATTGGAAGAGGGCCAGGAAATACTAAATTAGAAGAGCTATTATTGCACTATTTTGAAAATGATGATGAATATAATGATGATTTAATTAAATTATTAGAAAATCATTTTTATCCCATACAAGATAAATATAAATGGGGAAGCAATCCTTTTTATTTCCTAGCTGGTAAATACAATATCCATCCATCTTATCTACAAGATATGATTGAAAATGATAAGTTTGATAGAAAAGATATACTCTCATTTTTAATGAATTACCAAGATTTAGATAAAGAAAGTTACAATCCAGAGATTGAAGACACTGTAAGCATTCATTATTCAAATTTTGAGGACGGAGATTTGAACATTAATAAGAGTTTTGGAAACAAAGATATTTTGATAATTGGCTCTGGCGAAAGTGTAGATAAATATTCAAAAGATATTGAATTGTTCATTACAGATTTCAAACCATTGGTTATACAACTAAATAAAGGAGGGGTGATAAGTGAAAATCTAGTAGATTATAATTTATTTTCGCATCCACAAACAATCAAGTACGAAAACGAAAATATTAAAAATTCAACTGGATCTATAATTATGCCTCCAAATTCAATTAGTTTTGAATTGAAAAATAAAAATGTAAAATATTATGGATTGAAAGTTGAAAAAGACATATTTGAGTCAAATACAACAAACTGTATCGCGCCTAATTCATTAGTTTTATCTTATGCGTTGGCAATAAGTGGTGCCTCCCCTGGATCCAACATATATATGGCAGGTATTGATGGCTACAACAACAACCCCAATAAAAATAGTGAAATAGCAAGTACCTTAGAATTGTATAAAAATAAATATCAAGAAAAGAATTTAATTTCCATAACACCAACATCGTTCTCAATTAATCAGATAAGTCCTCATAAGTTAATCAGAGATAAAATTTAATCTATGAATCAAGTCGGTCTAATTCCAGCAAGGCTTGGTAGTAAGCGTTTAAAGAATAAACCATTAGAAATGATTGAAGGATACCCAATGTACTTTCATGTTTTTAAACGTTCAAGTCTAAGTCATCTTGATAAAGTTTATCTTTGTACCGATAGCAAAAAAATTGAAAAACAGGCAAGAACATATAATATTCCCACAATTTTTACGAGTTCAAAGCATAAAAATGGAACAGAACGTTGTGGTGAAGCATCAAAAAAACTAGGATTAAAAAAAAATGATTTAATTTTAAATATTCACGGAGACGAACCTCTCATAGATCCTCAAACAATAAATAAAGTAATTAAATTTTTTAGATCTAATAAATTTGATATTGTTTTTCCACATCTTTTAATGAAGAAGCCATTAAAAAATAACTTAAATTCTGTAAAGATTGTTACGAATCAAAATAACAAGGTTGTTTACATGAGTAGAAGCCTAATACCAAGTGACTATAATGAAATATCTCAGATAAAAAAACAATGTGGACTTACAGCTTTTACTAAAAAGTCTTTAGATGTTTACAATTCACTTAATCCTTCAGTAAATGAAAAAATTGAACAAATCGAACTATTAAGAGCTGTTGATAATAATTTAAATTTAGGTTCAGTCTTAATTATTAAACCAAGTATGTCTGTTGATACTGCTCATGATCTCAAAAAGGTAAGAGAATTAATAAAAGTAGACAAAGTTAAAAATAAATATTTATCAATTTCTGATTAATGAACAACGATACAAAAACTGTAATTTCTAAAATATCTGTATTAATGAGCGTTCATAATGCTGCAAATACAGTTAATTTTGCAATCGAAAGCATCCTGAATCAAACATATTCAAATCTTGAATTAATAATCATGGATGATTGTTCAACAGATAATACATATAAAATTTTAAAAAAATATGAGAAAAAAGATAGCAGAGTAAAGTTATTCAACAATAAAGAAAATTTAGGTCTAACAAAATCATTAAATATTTTGATTGACCACTCAAATGGCAATTTTATAGCAAGACAAGATGCAGACGACTATAGCCTTCCAATGAGATTTGAAAAACAAATTAAATATATTGAGAAATATAAAATTGATGGGTGTACTACTAAAACTTTTTTAAAAAATTCGGTTCAAACAACACCAAATTTATCAAGATCATTATACAAAAAGTTGATACTACTTTACAAAAATCCTTTTATCCATGGAACTCTAATGGTAAATAAAGAGGTATTGAATAAAATTGGAAATTATGATGAAAAATTTTATTATGCACAGGATTATAAATTAATGAGTGACCTTGTTAATGATAATAAAAAAATAAAAATTCTCAAAGACCCCTTGTATATATTGAATACAAAAAACAATATTTCAACGAATAAAAAAGATGAACAAGCATATTTTGCTAAATGTGTTCAGAAAAAACTAAATCCATAAATGAAGAAAAAATTACAAAGATTTGTTAGGTTGATAAATATATTTCTATTTAAGAAAGAATTGCCTGAAAAAATATCATTGTACTTTCACAATATTGATGATGTAACCTTAGAATCAATTAAGCAGTTAATAAGAATTTTTAAATATCAGGGTTACAAGTTTGTATCTATTTCAGAATTTAACAATCATCTAAATGATGATTCCAAAAAATTAGTTGCATTGAGTTTTGATGATGGATTTGCCACATGGAAGAATTTATTGGATTTTTTTGAAGAGCATGAAGTAATAGTTACTTTTTTTATAAATTCTATTATTTTTACAAATGAAGAAAAGTCATCTTACTTAAGAAAAATTGGGTCTTATAAACTTGAAGATTTAATTAGCACAGATGATTTACAATTATTAGCAAATAGCAGCCATGAAATAGGGGCGCACACTCATAATCATGATATATGTAAGTCACTTTCAATTGATGAATTTAAAAAAGATATAGAACTAAATTTAGAAATATTTAAAAAATTTGGTATAAAACCGTCATCTTTTGCTATTCCTTTTGGGATGCGAAGATATATAGATAAAAATCAAGTCCTCATTTTGAAAGAATATTTTAAAGTTATTTGCTTTGGTGAACCTGGAATGCTTTTTAAGCAAAATTCAGGCTTAATTGAAAGAAGTCCCTGGATTGAAGATGAGAATTATAAATTTAATTTAAATAATATTTCAACTGATACTTTTTACTTTAATTTCTTAACTAAAAGAAGTGGGTTAGGTTAATTTTTTTGAAACGCCTATATAAATAGGTTGGTGATTTTTAAAATCATCTTCAAAAATATAAATACTTGATGAATAGTTATTTTTTTCTTTTAAAAATTTTTGATATGCTGAATCTTCAGCAATATTGTCACTAATAATAATTTTCGGAGTTGTGTTACTTTCTAATAAGAAATTGAATAGTGAGTCTTCACTATTTTTTTCATGAGTAGTAGATAACAATATTGAATTACAGAACTTATCGTAATCAAAATGCTTTTTCAGAAAATCCGTTGTGTCCATAAAAAATAAATTTATATTATCTTTATCTAACGATTTTTGACTTTGGTATAGACCTCCTTTTCTTTTGTTGGAATCAATCCCATAATATAAAAATTCGATCTCCTCCTCATGTTTTTGATATTTACTTAAAAGTAAAGGGAGCCTTCCTTGATTAAATCCAAATTCATAAATAAATTTACTATCAATATTTTTCAGAAGAACTAAAACTAAAATTGTATAATCAAAATTTGATTTGAAATTCACATCAACAGTTTTTGGATCAAACATGCTAAAAGATGGCTTAATAGTTTTTACGCTATCTGCAAAACTAAAGATTTCTTTTAATTGATCTTTATTAATATCAAAATCTTTGCCTATATTTTGTATAAGAAATAACTTGTTTTTATTTGATAATTTAAATGAAAATGAGGTATGTTCTTTGTAGAACAATAGCCAAGAATACATGTTTCCTATCTTTATCAATATTGTTTTATTAACGTAATAAAATCGTTTACAAAAATTCGCTAGACTCAATAAAAATCCATGAATATATTTCATTTCATAATTATATTAGAATTTTTAAAGTCTTGATTGAGTGATATTATTTAGTAAGGAAACATGTTAAAAAAAAGTGCGCCTATTAGATTTTTTTCAAATTCAGTCGGATTAGTTTTCCAAATTTTAACTATATTTTTTACTACAAAATATTTGGGGATATACCAATTTGCATTATGGGGTGTTGCGAATTCTTTAATATATATTTTTTCCTCTTTGAATCAATTTGGGTACGTACAAAACATAGAAAAATTTTTTCCAAACTATGATGACAATTTAAAAATTCATTACTTTTCTAAATTTTTTAAAACTTTGATACTTATGCTTCCAATATGGTTATTTATTTTGTATATATTGAACACTGCAAACTTTTTTGAAAAGTACAACGCAGAAAATATTTATATTTTTATTTTTTTACTTTTATTCACAATTATCTGTGAGTCATTAATTAGTATTTATAATCCATTTTTTATTACTTTGAACAAAAGTGAGTATTTTGATTTATCTAACTTATTGATTTCAAAAATAGTAAAATTTTTTGTTTTTTTATATTTATTATTAAACAGCTTTAGTGTCTACTACCTTCTTCTCTTTAACCTTGTTTTGAGATCTCTATTTTTGATGGTGCTAGTGATTAAAACAAATAATTTATTTAAATCTTTTTATAAAACTATTTTCAGTGTTAAATTATTTTCCAACAAAACTGAAAATTTTAAATACAATGTATTTGCTTACATCGATAAAACTCTATATGTATCATTTATAAATTTTTTATTTTTAATTTGTACAGTATTTGCAGAAAATGAAGCTATCTCTCATTTTTCACTGGTAATTCTAATCGTTAATAATCTAAGACCAGTTTTTGATTCGTTGCCAAGTCTTCTTACAAAAAGAGTATCTGAGCTCACATTTAAAAACTTTAAGTCGAAAAATTTTAGAAAAAATAACTTGTTTACAGTTTCTATAACTTTTTCTTTTCTAATAATTGCAACTTATTTACTTATATCAAACAGCTCAATATTGGAATTCTTCTTAGGTGATTTTGAAAGTGGTATTTTTAAATTAATATTTTTATCAGTTTTTGTTTCTGCGATACATTCTTTTTATTATCCAATATATTTAGAAGTTTTATACAAAAATAATGAAGTAAAGTTAGTAAGATTTAATTTACTAAATTATTTTTTTTGTACAATTCTTTATTTCTTTTTAAGCAACAATTACACATTAAATTTTTTATATATATTTTTAATTTATGAAGTATTTAATATCATATATATATTTTTTAAATTTAGAAATATTGCTAATTATAAAATAAATTTAAAAAGTGAAATAAATTATATTTCACTTTCTATTTTTCCAGTAATGATAATTATATTTAATTTAATTATGAATATAGAAATTAATCAGATACTGATTTTTATATCAATTAGTTGCTTGATTGTTGATGTGATACGTTTTTTAAAATTAAATAAATTATTCTTTCATAAAAACAGGTAGAAAAAAATAAAAAAGAATCGGAAAATGTGCATTCTCCATCGATGCATCAAAAAAAGATATTATAAGTAATGGAATAATGTGGGAATAAACTGATATGTTTTTGGATTTGTAAGTTAACAAAAAATAATAAAATAAAATATAAATTATTACCTGAAAACTTCCTCCTCTTGCAAAAATATTGACTAAAAAATTATGTACATGTTCATTAAGTCCATCACGACCTTTACGATCAACAATAGTCATTGCGGGTATAGTCTCTTTATATCCATATCCAAATAAGGTTCTTCCCTCTTCTTTAAGATCAAAATAAACATCTTGCCAAATTTGCATACGCCAATTTATATTTCCGTCAGTTGAAAATAATCTATTGTCTCTTGAATAAAATGAGAAAAATGCATCAACTTTTGTATCTTTTTGACCGGTTAGTTTAGAAACGACTCCAGAAGATCCAAAAAAGCTAAATTCGGATGAAACTAAATCTTCCACATCTAAATTTATAACATGAATGCTTGAAGTTATAAGAATTATTATTGTTAATAAAATAGTTAAAATATATCTTCTAAAATTACCAAAAATTATCCTTCTATTTTCAAATATTTGTAAAGATATAAAAAATACTAATGCAATAAATGAACCTCTGCTTTTAAATAAGATAAGCGGTAAATAAAGTGCACTAACCATAAGAAAAAAGTCTAAAGAATAAGTTTTAAGTAATGATAATTTATTATTTAATAGAACAACTATTACAAAACACAACATGAGGCTAGAAGCTTTGTTGAAATCCCACTTATCGGAATAATTATTAAAAAAACTGGTAAATAAATTTGGATAATTTATTGTTGACAATACATACAAGTAAACTAATGATAAATTAAGAATTATTAGGTGCATTCGTTCAAAAGTAAAATTTTTAAAATATATGTATCCGATGTATAAACATGAAATTGCCCAAAGATACGAACTTGATTTAAATGTGTAGGTGCTAGTAATATCTGAATTGCTTAAAATAAAGGAAATTAAGAAAGAAATTAATATTAAAAAATTAATATAAATAACTTTGTTGCCAAAGTAGTTCTTTAATTCTTTGTTTTTAAAAATCAATAAAGTTGTTCCCAATAATGAGAGTAAAACTAGAAATTCCCCTACCCTGAAACCAAAAATATAAATACCAACAAATGATCTGCCAAATAAAAAAATTAAAACTATAAAAGAAAAAACTAAGTTATTAAATATTTTATTTCTGAGCATAGTTAGTATTTTACTTCAGTTGATTTCTTTTTTTGAAAATTTAAAATACCCTCGGTTGTAACGTAAAACAAAAATATATAAAAGAATAAGGATTGATGATATAAAAATGAGTCACTTTTAAATAAATTCGCTAATAAATAAAATATTATATATTTATTAAAATTTCCAATTGTTTTTCGTCTTTTAAAAATACGTGTAAACAAAAGCAATATTAATAAGATTATTCCAACTAACCCAAAAAATACAAGTAAAGAAAGTAAAGATGAATGTGGTAGCAAAAGTCCTTCTAAAGGTTTTATTTTAATGAGACTGTAATGGCGGGAAAGGTTATATGGACCTGTTCCAAAAAGAAATTCCATAAAGTCCACTTCGTAACGAGCTATAAATATTCCCCAGAGTTCAGATCTATTAATTAAATAAGCGATAAGACTTATTGAAGAAATGAAAAAACTAAAGATACCTTTTTCAAGAGTATTTTCTTGAAGGTATTTAAATGCGGATGAAGTATTTTCAGGTATAGAGTAAAGTTCTGATTTCTCTAAAAGAACTGTGGATGTATATTGAAATGCATAACCTGTGTTGTCTAAAGCGAAAAAATAAAAGATTAGACCGCTAAGAATTATAAAGATTAGATAAAATTTTCTAGAATTAAAATTTTTAAACTCAAGCAAAAAATAAATTAGTGAAATTGATACTAAAACTAAAACGGATCTGTTGTTACTTAAATATAAACCTGCGGAAGACACAAAGAAACCAGAAAGCATTAACTTTGAAAATTTTCGATTTTTAAAATAAAAGTAAATCAAAAATAGAAGAGTAATGCCAAAAAATTCACCAATAGTCTCGGCACTGGGAAAGAGCCCCCTCCAGGCAACTTTATTTGAAAAAATATCATAAAGTAATAAATTATTTTCAGTAGTTCCTCTTTTATTATGTCCAAACAAATAGAAATTCAAAAAATTAAAAAATGGGAATTGTGATCCTATAATTCCTAAAAGTAAAATTGTCATTGAAGAAAGACAGAGGTTATTGATGAGTTTAGGTAATTCAAGTTTAGAAAAACTATTTTTCAAAATATAAATGAGACCAAGAAAAATAATGAATAGTTGAAACGAACTAAGAATTATATTTTCAAGTGAGTAAGTTAAATTAATAAATCCTCTTAATTTATCAGGATCAAAATAATATTTTTCAATATCTTTGAAATTTAATATATAGATAATTGAGTAAAATATTGGAATAATAAAAATTTTTATTTTTTTTTCAGATAGAACAAACACCATCCCATAGAATATAAGAAAAATAGATATCAAATTAATATTGAAACCTTGATAAATAAAACTAAGTACATATAACCAAGGAAAATAGTTTATTAGATAGGAACTATTATTTAAAAGATGATTCTGAAAATAACTAATTATTATAAAAAACATAACAAAAAAATAAATTTTTCCTCTGTTAGAAGAAATATCAATTAAATTCAGAGTTTTTTCATAATATCTTGAATCTGAGCTCATCAATTGTGTTACTAATACAGAGGTTGTAACTGTTGAAATCAATTTAATTTTATTACTAATATTCTGAGTTGAATTTTTTTCTATATTCAAAAAAAATTTCAATAAAAATCCCCATAGAATACTTTGTACTATCAAGTTAACAATTCCATTCAACCCAACTGATATATAAAATTTGTAATTATCAATAATTGTTAAACCTGAAATACGCCCGAAACATTCGATGGAAGAATATTCATATGGTGTGAACTTATAGTGGTTTTGATAAATTGATTTTGGATTTTTTAATAAAAATTCAAATAAAGAAACTTCACAAGGATGAATTTCATAAAAAGTTACATCTTCCTGAGATACAGTCTCTGGATATATGTCATCAAAATAGTTTGCATTTAAAGAGAAAGTACACAACAGTAAACCTAAAAGGATTAATGTTGTTTTTAGAATTTTTTTAAGTTTCATTAATTTTTTTTATTCTTAATAAAGCTAATCTAATAATATAGGTAGCTACAACTACTGCAATTAACCAATTCTGCAGTAAAATTTCATAATTTTGAATTGGTAGAACATCCCAACCACCCGTGACATAATTTTCACATTCTACAAAAGAATTAACTACTACTGAGTTACCTTCTGAGTCCCACACCAATCGTGAAGGGAAGTTTGGATCATTTTCAAAAACAAAATTTGGGTTATTTTCAAAAATAATTTTTTTAAAATTTTCTGGAAACTCTCCACATATTTCTATAACTTTATTCATTATTTAATTTGCTATTTAACAATAATAAATAGCGAAATTATATTTGTTAGTTAAAACAAAATTACTTATTTAAAACTTATAATTAAATTAGCAATGACAATACTTTATTTTTTTTCTTTTCGAAATTCTTTGAAATCGTGGAGTAATGCAGGAATTTTAAACAGAGAGCTTGAAATATTTAAATTGTTAAACAGCAATTATGGTTATAAATTTATATTTTTTACATATGGACAAACAAATGACAAAAAATATATTGAGGGTCTAGATTTTATTAAATTAATTAGTTATGGAGATTTATTTAATAATGCTAAAAAAATAAAAGTTATAAAGACACTTTATTTACCCTATAAATTAAAAAAGTTGCAAATTGATTTTGATTTAATACAACAAAATCAATTAAATGGTTCCTGGGTGTCGATAATTACAAAAATTATATTTAAAAAACCATTATTTATAAGGACAGGATACAGCATGTATGAGTTTTCAATTTTAGAAAACAAATCATTTTTAAAAGTTTTCCTATATAAATCGCTTACTTTTATTTCACTGTTTGTTTCAAACATTTATAGCGTTTCAAGTCAAACAGAATTAAACAGTATTAACAATAAGTCAAGAAAACATAAAGCAAAAATTAAGCTAATCAGAAACTGGTCAAATTCTTTGTCTGAGAAACCATTTTCAGAAAGATATGATAATAAAATTATTTGTGTAGGCAGACTGGTTCCTCAAAAAAATTATAGTAAATTGATTTATGATTTTAAGGATAGTTTAGACAACTTTGAAATAGATATTGTTGGTGATGGTGAAGAAAAAGAGGAATTAAAAATATTATCAGAAAAATTAAGAGTTAAGGTAAATTTTCTAGGTAGAATTGAAAATTCTGTTCTAAAGACTTTATATCAGAATTACAAATATTTTATAAATTGTTCTGAGTTTGAAGGAAATCCCAAAAGTACGATAGAAGCTATGGGTGCTGGTTGCTTGGTTTTAGCAAGCAATATAGAAAACCATATTGAACTTATCAATGATTATGAAGATGGAGTTTTATTTGATTTAAAAAATTCTAATCTAATGGAAATAATCAATTCCATTTCTAATAAACAATCTCAATATATAAGTGTTAACGCTATAAATAAAATTAATAAATCTTTTAAAATAGAAAAAATTTTAAAAGATTATAACCATATTTATATATCACTATCAAAATAAACTAAATATAAATATTTAAGTGAAAGTATTATAAAATTATGAAGATTTTAGTTTTTGGTAGTAATGGCTTGGTTGGCAGCTCTTTAGTTAATCAAATCAAAAAAAATAAGGAAATAGAGCTATTTGCTTCTACCAGAAAAGATACTGACTTATTTAACCCTGATCAAACAAAAAAAATAATTAGGAACTTTAAACCTGAGATTGTAATAAATTGTGCAGCTATGGTTGGGGGGATTGTTGCAAATAATTCCTTTAGATCTGAATTTTTAATAAATAATTTAAAAATAAATATCAATATTTTTGAATCTTTGATTGATTTACCAAAAACTAACATTATAAACCTTGGAAGCAGTTGTATATACCCATTAAATGCCCCTAATCCAATAAAAGAAACTTATTTAATGGAGGGAAAACTTGAACCTACAAATTCACCCTATGCAATGGCAAAATTAACAGCTATTGAGTTAGGTGATGCTCTTGAAAAACAATATGGACATAAAGTGCTAGATTTAATGCCAACAAACTTATACGGTCCAAATGATAACTTTTCAAGTGATAAAAGTCACGTAATACCAGGTTTAATTTCCAGAATGCATGAATCAAAAATTAAGAATTATGATCAATTTTACGTTTGGGGTTCTGGAAAACCTCTTCGTGAGTTTTTATATGTTGATGATTTAGCTGATGCAATAATGTTTCTAATTAAAAATGATGTAAAAAGTGGAATCTATAATGTAGGAAGTAATGAGGAAATAAGCATCTCAGATCTAACAAAAATAATTAAAAATTATGTTAAATATGAGGGTGAAATTTTATTTGATCATTCGAAACCTGACGGAAATCCAAGAAAGCTACTTGATTCATCAAAATTGTTTGATCTTGGTTGGAAACCAAAATATTCACTTGATAAAGGTATTAAGTTAACTTACCAATGGTATGTAGAAGATTTAGTTTGAAGAATTTTCCCAGGTTGGTTCCAAAAGATTATTCTCGATTAAAACTTTTTCTCTTTCAGCTAGTAATAAATCATTTTCAACCATTGTCTTAACTAAAGTTGAAAAGTTTACCTTAGGAGACCATCCTAAGTCTTTTTGAGCTCTTTTCGAATCTCCAAGTAAATAATTTACTTCATTAGGTCTAATATACTTATCCGATGTAACAACATAGTCTTCCCAGTTCAACCCAACCTCTTGAAATGCGATCTCGGCAAATTCTTTAACTGTGTGCGATTCCCCTGTTGCCAATACCCAGTCTTTAGGTTCATTGTGTTGCATCATTAGATACATTCCCTCAACATAATCTCCTGCAAAACCCCAGTCTCTTGATGCCTCTAAATTGCCTAAAGTAAGTTTTGTCTGTAATTTGTGATAAATCCTTCCAACAGCTCTAGTTATTTTTCTTGTTACAAATGTTTCACCTCTGAAGGGAGATTCGTGGTTAAACAAAATTCCATTAACAGCAAAAATTCCATATGACTCCCTGTAAAGTTTTGTTATATTATGAGCAAAAACTTTCGATGCTGCATATGGACTTTTTGGATCAAAAGGTGAATTTTCGTTCAATATCTCTTTGTTTGCACCACCAAACATTTCTGATGATGATGCCTGATAAAATTTTACATCTTTATCTAAGTTTCTTACTGACTCCAACATTGTTATTGCACCTAAGTTAGATGTACTTGTTGAATATATCGGATTTTTAAATGAAACTGCTACATGAGATTGAGCAGCTAAATTATATATTTCATCCGGTTCAATTTTATTTATTAAATTTGTCAATGATGAAGAATCTATAAGGTCGGAGTAATATAAATTTAGATTATTGGTACTTTTATACTTTGCAATTAGATTGTCGATTCTTTCTGTGTTGATATTAGAACTTCTTCTGACTAATCCGTGAACTGAATAACCTTTTTCTAATAAAAATTTAGATAGATAATATCCGTCTTGTCCTGTTATTCCTGTTATTAATGCTTTCATTTAAAAATTCTTTTCTTATAATAGCTACCAAATTTCATAAATTGAATTTTTCTTTTATGAATAATTTTTCTTAAGTTAGATAAGTAATAATTTAACAAAATAGTCAATCTGCTAGCTTTTTTTCTATCCGCAATTACTTTTTTTCTATTTTTAATTAAAAAATTAATACTTTCCATAATTTGTTGAAAGGTATGATCAAAACTGTAGGGATAATTTTTTAAATTATTTGCATATATTGAATGGTCATTAATAATTATTTTAAGAGATTCTAAAAAAGTTGACTCTGTAAATTCAACTCCAAATCCATTACAATATTCTGGGATTGCACCACTTTTTAAATACAATATAGGAAGGCCGACCATTGCTCCTTCCATATGATGATTTCCTGATGGCTCATTTCTGGAAGCAGTAATGTAAATATGATGATTTTTAAGCTCATTTGCTAACTGTACTTCTTCAAGAGGTGGTATGACTTGAGTTTTTTTAAAGATAATATCATCAGATAAGTTGCCAATATAAGTAAATTCTAATTTAGAACCCCATTCACTAGTTATAAGTAGTTCGTCTAACTGTTTGTATATATCAAAGCCTTTTAAGTAATTGGAACTCCAGTGATGTGTAACTATTCTTATTTTTTCATTACTATTTAATTTAATTAATTCTTTATTATTAAAAATTTCATTATCAGGTCCTCCCATAATAACTTTATATGGTTTTTTATAAAGATCTGTATCCTTATACACTCCCCTGATCCAAGCACTAACAAAAAAATTGAAATCAATATTTTTATTATTTTTAACAATTTGCTTGTTAACGTTGTTAGTTTGTTTTCTTTCATCGCATTCATTTATTCTTTGTATAGAAATTAAATTAGGGTTAATAAATTTTTGATAATAATCAATATCGTAGTTGCTAAATGTAGATGTTTCAGAAGTGAGTAGAGGGTTAATTAATAATGCTACATCTATATCCTTATCCTTCAAATCATGAACTACAGTGTGTCCAGAAAGATTGAGGTATTTGGTAATATTTTTTATAAAACTATTACCACCACCAAATGGACCTTCTTTAATTTCTGCACCTATACTTATTTTCATAAACTATTAAAAATTTCTTTATACTCTTTAATCCACTCCGTAATTTTGTATTTTTGGACATTATTAAAAGCATTTATATTATTTGGTTTAGTATTTAAAGGATTGGAAGGCTCATAAATTGACTCTTTGCTTAAAATTTTTTGGGATAAACCAACTTTTGTAGAAATTATTTGGTTTTGTTTTACTCCATACTGAACCCACTCTTTTCTGAATCTATCAACTACCCAGTTTTTATTTGCAGAGTTTAGATATATATTAGAATTTAATTCACTCATAATTTATTATTTCATTAAATTTTTTAATATAATTTTTTTTATTTAAAAGTTCTTTAATAAAAAATTTATTTTCTTCTCCTACGTTACTTAAAAAATTTGAGTCGTTTAGATACTTTAATTTTTCTAATAATTGTTCGTCGCTTAATGATGTGTAAGAAAGTTTATAATTATGGGGAAAAAATTCAGAAATTCCTCCATTATTTGGAAATATTGAGGGTACACCCATTATTGATGCTTCTGTCAACAAAGTTGGTTGACCTTCGTATAGTTTTGTAGTTGTAATTACAGCCCTTGAACGGAGTATCAACTCTCTCGATATTTCATTTTCTACTTGCCCAGTAAAGATTATTGAGTTTTCATTATTAAATTTATTTTTAATTTTCTTTAACTCAGGACCGTCTCCAATCAACATTAATTTTAGATTCTGTTCTTTAAGCCTTAAAAAATTTGATATTAATTCATATATGCCCTTTTCTTCAGATATTCTTCCGGCATATGCTATATATTCACTTTTGGGATCGTATTTAGATAATTCATGTGAAGTGATCTCAATAAAATTTCTATGAACAAATAATTTATTTGGTTTGATCCCAGAGTTTATTAGATATTTTTTTTGAAATTCAGTTAAGCAAATAATCCTTATATTTGAGTTTTTAATGATTTTAAAATATTTTTTCCCATAAATTAAAACAAACAAAGATTTTAAGTATGAGTCTTCAAAATATTTATTAAATATTCTAATTTTTGAATTATTCATACCACAACCTTGACAATACTTTCTATCACCCAAATGTTTTCTGAATGAATAATGCCTTGTACAGTCATACCTAAAATTATGTATTTTCAATAGTATTTGTAGGCCGTTTGATTCTAATATATCAAATATTCCAAGGTTTGCTTTAAACCATGTATTGTGAATATAAACAATATCTGGTTTGAAGGTATCAATTTTTTTTTGTAGAATTTTATTACTTTTTTTATTATTGCTTGTTAAGAATTCAAAGAAGAGTTTGAAGTAATTTTCAACACTATTTTTAAAAGTAAGTAATTCAACCTCATAAAAATTTTTTAATAATTTTAGCTCCGCATCAACTGCTACGTCTTCTCCACCAAAATTTTTATAACTCGTGTGAACAACTAAAATTTTTTTCATTTTTTTGCTTTCTGACCACTCTATCATTTATGAGTCTTTTAAAACATTGAATTTTTATTTTGTTACTTAAAATAATTAAATTTGATTATATTTAGAAATATAATGTCAAATCTAATAACATTTATATATTGTTTTGATGAAAATTATAACTTACAAGCTGCCACTTCAATTTTAAGCCTTCTCAGAAATGTTGATGAAAAAATTGATATAGAAATTATTCATAAAAATAAGAAAAGTTTTAAAAAATATTTAAAAATTATTTCTTCAGAAAAATTTTTAAATAAAATTGAAATATATGATTTTAATTTAGAAAATATTTCATTTCCAAACATATCAAATAAACACATAAGTGAGGCCACCTATTATCGACTTTTTATAGATAAAATTATTGATGACAAAGAGAAGTTTAAAAGGGCTGTTTATATTGACTCTGATATTATTTGCTTAAATAATCCTATAGACATGATAAACAATAGCTATGAAGGCTTGCAAGATGAAAAAGTTTTATTAGGTGCAAAAACAGATTCTGATCAAAATCAATATCATTTTAATTATTTCAATGCGGGAGTTTTGATATTTGATTATTGTGAATGGACAGAAAATGAAGTTTTTGAAAATTTAAGGAAGATTCTAAACAAGAATGAGGAAAATTTTCAATATTGGGACCAAGATGTGCTTAATTACTTTTTTAAGGGAAAATACAAGGAAATTGATGAAGCTTTAAATTTTGAAATTGAAATAACAGAAAATAATGATGACTATTCCATAAATGAAGAAGTTGTTTTTTTACATTATTTAGGTAATAAAAAACCCTGGCATATATCTAATTTAATTCATAAAAGTTCACATATATATCAAGAGGTATTTAATGGTATCTTTCATAAAAAATATTTTTTACTTCCAAATAAGTTTGATCAGGATTTGGATGGGTTTATAAAACTCTACAGGAAAGAAGGTGTAAAAATATTATTAAATTTTCCTTTGTTTATAAAATTAATCAATATTTTTAGTCATCATATTTACAAAAAAATTTTAAGATAATTTCTTATTTTTTATTCCCATAACATTTCCATATATTGAAGATATATAAAAATCTATATAAAAATTAAGTTCATTAATACGCTCTTCAATTTGTTCTTTTGAGTATTTCTCAAAATCATCTTCAATTATAATTTTCTTGCAATTTTTTAATGCTGCTCCTTCATTAAATAATGGATCAAATGAGTTTCCTTCAATATCAATGATTAAGTTATAGTTGTCTATTGAGTATTTTTCTAATATTTCAGAAATTGTAATTTTACTAACCTTTTCTCCTGTTTTTTCATTCAACTTACTTAATAGATTATTAGTATCTTTATAAATAAACCTATCTTTCCTTGAATAATCAATTGCTTTATTTTCAAAAAAATAACTATTATTTTTTATTCTTTCTAATTGAGTTTTTGAATAATTTAGATACTCTAAAATTGGCTCAACTAAAATAATTTTTTTATTGCTAGTATTCATAGATACTTTTAATGATGTAAGCCCAATAGATGATCCTAGATCTATTAAATTTTCTCCATACATTTCAAGTTTTTCAATAGCAAGCATCTCATTTTTTTCATACAATTTATTTCTAATAAGTGACTTTATTTCAGGTGTAAGAATTTTATTATTCTTGGTTAGCATAATGCCCTCAAAGTGCACTTCTGATTTCCAAAAGATATCTTCAAAAAAGAAAACTAATTTATTAAAGTACAATTTCCTTAGTTTTATTTTTAGGCTTGGATTTAAAAATTTACTTATTTTTATTAGAAAACTAATCATAAAACTACAAAATTTTTGTTCTCATTAGCTTTAAATCTTTTATTTGTGAAGTTAATGGTAGGTTAGTGATTATTCCATTTTTGTGCGGTCTTTCGTTTTGTCCGACCCAACCATTTATATAAAAAGTGTAAGCATTTAAGTCATTAAAGTTAATTTTCAAATCATAAAATATTTTTTTAAACATATCTGTCATTCCTTTAACATCTAAGTCATCATAATAAATAATGAATTTGTCACTCAAGCTACTTGATATTAAGTCTTTATATTCACGATATATTGCTTCTGGTGTATGAAGGGCATCAGAATAAATAAAATTAAATTTATCTACATAAGAATGGTCTTTAAAGTTACTTAAATCATTTAAATTAAATAAGTCACCCCTGAAATACATAAGTTTATTTTGTGTATTATTTTTTTCTGTGTCAGATTTTTTGTTTAAATCAAGAAACTCATTTTTATACTTTGGATTGACGGGATTTAAATCATAAATATATAAATCAGAATTGCTTAGTGAATTATTAACCTGCATAAAGTTTTTTAATACCGAAGCTCCAATTTCAAGATACTTGCAATTGTTCTTCATATTTTTCAAGATTAAATAAATAATTAAATCTGTATTGATTGGAAAAAAATTGATTTTATTATCTATTGTGATTCTGATGCTTTCACCGATTCCATAATCATTATTTCTAAAATCTATAGAGCTAATAAAACTACCCTCTTGTGTTAAAAATTCTCTGTTTTGTTTTATGATTTCATTAAAGTTTGTGTTTGATTTAAATATATATTTGTAATAAAAACTGTTGTATAAAATTAATAATTTTTTAAATTTATAAATAAAATAATCTTTTACAAATTTATACATACCTTATAATTCTTTGATTGTCTTTTTCTTCAATGATCAAGTGATGATCGAAGTAATTTATATCTTCAATGTTGTGGGTACTATTTATTACTGTACATTGAATATTTTTTAGAATTTCATGTACTAATTGTTTAGATTCTCTGTCTAAATTTGAAGTTGCTTCGTCTAAAACTAATAATTCTGGAGAAGAAATTAAGGCTCTGGCAAACGAAATTTTTTGCATCTGACCCATAGAGAGTTTTTTATTACTGATAATTTCATTTAGATTGATATCTTTATCTTTTTCAAAAATCTTTAAATCTTTTATGATTTTAATTATATTTTTTTCACCTACATCATCGCTGGTTCCATATAAGATATTATCTTTTAATGTCGAGTTTAAGATAAATGGAGTTGCACTCACATAAGATATTTTTTTCGTATTTATAGTTACCGATCCAGAAGAGGGATAAAATACACCAGATGCCAATCCTAATAAAGTACTTTTACCAGAACCATTAAATCCAGTTATGATGGTGTGGTTGTCTTTGTATATTTCTAAATTTAAATCTTTAAATAGATAATCAGATGAACCTAAATATTTAAAATCGACATTTTCAAATTTAACTATAGAACCTGGATCATTTTCAGCACTTACGATAAAATTTTCGGAGAAAACAAGCTCTTTGTTTTTTTCTATTAAATAAAGTTGTTCTAAATAAACATGAAATGAGGAAACTAAATGTATATTTCTATTAAAAATTCCGAGTGATTGAAAAAGGCGAATCAATATACCTACAAAGTCTAATGTGACGTATCTTGCAATATCTAAAAATAAAATAAGCAAAGAAAGTATTAGTAGTGTGAAAAAATTAGGCATTAGCTCATTGGCTGTTCCTATTTTTATTTCGTTCAATCTTGCAAAATAATATTTATTCAAATCGGAAACAAATTTACTTATTTCTTCTTTGACTTGTCCGATGATCTTTATTAAAAATAAATTCTCAAATATTTTTTCAATTTCATCACTAATTTGTTGACCATACGTGTATGCTTTGTGAGCATAATTTCTTCCCTTTTTTGTTAAATAGAATGTAGGGATAAATAAAAACAGCGTTCCAATTGAAAAAATTAAAACTGTTTCAAAGTTTGTTATGAAAAGATAAATTGAAAAAGTTAGAATTTGTATAATGCTTGCTACAAATGCCGACAAAGTAGAGTAAAATTTACCAACTTGTTGAGATAATGTATTTACATAAAAATATGCATCAGATATTGAAAGATTTCCTCTTTTAAAAGCTTCTTCGGTCAAGTATATCCTTAAATTTTTCTCAATATCTATTTGAAGGTTTGTTGTTATGATTTTTTCATAAAAAACTAGAATAAATCTTGAAATAATAAATATTGGAAGTAAAAAATTTTTTTCAAGAATTAAAGATATTATTCTTCCATACTCAGAACTATTGTCTGTAAAAAAAGAAGCTAGAAACAAAATTATAGAGATATCAAGAAACACAAGAACATTTATTATTAAAGCTAATGAAAATATTTTGAGTTTTTTATTTTTTGTTTTTGTAAGCTTAGATACTTTTACTAGATCATCATAAAACAAAAGTATTTTTTGATAATATTTTTTCATTACAAATAAGTATAAAATCTAAATGATATTGTTGAACTAATTAATTTACTTAATAGTATATTGCTCTTCTAGTTACTATATGATTTATAACAGTAATGAAAAATAATAATGATCAAGATATAGAGATTACTTATGTTTTTAGTAATTCCAAAAGAAGTTCAATGATAGAGAATAAAGAACATTACTCGGAAGAATTTTTTTATGGTTATTTTTCGATGAGGGATCAATATAAAACAAATCTTATCGAATTTAGTGATAAGAAGAATATTTTTTTTCTTTTTGATAAATTGATAATGAAATTTACCAATATGCCTATCTTTTTTTCATTTGTAGTAAATTTTAAAAATTTAAAAACTTTTATTTCTTCAACACACATAATTTTAACTAATCAAAGAGCTGCAATTGCCTGTCTTCCATTATTGTTAATTTCAAGATTCATAAACAAACCTAAAATCATTATCTTTAACATGGGTATTCTTGAAAAAAACATTAATACTTTGGATAAAGTTATCACCAATCTACTACTGAATATATCCTACAAGTTTATCAACTTAGGTCTTGGTGAAAATAGACTTATGCTTGATAAATATTCAAAATATAAAAAAAAGATTATTCATGTTCCATTTCCAGTGGACCTAAAGTTTTGGAAAAATCTTGAGAAATCAAAAAAATATATAATTTTTGTGGGTAACGATAGCAATAGAGATTTTAATTTTTTAAAAAAACTTATATCTGATCTAAAGCAATATAACTTTCTTGTGTTAACCAATGCTGAAATTAAGAATGATAAATCAATATTAAATTTAAAAAATGTGGAAATTAAAAGCGGTGAGTTTGCGTCCAAGGATTTAACAGACAAAGATTTAAATGCTCTTTACAGCAAAGCATTAATAAGTATTATTCCATTGATAAGTGGAATCCAACCTTCAGGCCAGTCTGTTGCTCAGCAATCTTTAGCAGTTGGTATTCCTGTATTGATTACTGAGACTCCCGGATTTTGGACAGATGAATTTGTTGTTAATGAAGGCATTTATTTAGTTGATGAAAACAAAATAGACAAATGGTCAAAAAAAATTGAGGAAATCTTAAATAAAGAAAACAACTCAATAAGCTCCAAAAATAAAGAAATCCTTAAGAAGTATTTTTCTGTTGAAAAATTTAATAAAAATCTTGAAAGTTTAATATTTGATAATTGAATTAATTAAAAAAAGTTTAAATATAAATGCAAAAAATGTTTCACGATAAAGAAAAAACGGCAAATTTATTTTGGATGGGTAAACTATCAAATTATGAAATTGTTTGTATAGAATCTTTTCATCAAAAAGGCTTTGAGACAATACTTTGGACATATGAGCCCAAGAATAAATTTTATAAAAAACTTGATGACAGTATAAAAATTAAGAATGCTGAAGAGATTGTTCCCAAAATATATTTAGAAAAATTTACACAAAATAACCAAAAAAATAATTTATCTTCTTTCTCAAACTACTTTAGATATAAATTACTAACTAAAAACGGAGGGTGGTGGTTTGATACAGATTGCTTCTGTTTAAAAAATGTTGATGATTTTGTTGAATTGACTCAGAATAAAAGTTTAGTAATTGGAAAGACTAAGGATAATCTTGTTAACGGATCTGTAGTCTATTTAGATGACAAAGACTTATTTATTGATTTAATCAAATACATTGAAAGTAAGTTAAGTATCGAAAACTATAATTTTTATTGGGGTGAAATAGGTCCATATTTATTAACTAAATATTTTGAAAACAGGAATGACATATTATCACCTAAATTATTTTATGAAATTAATCCAAATCAATTTCATTACATTTTTGACTCAAGAAAAAATAAAAAAATAGAAGTAGCTAACAGCTTAGAAGAGTCATATGTGTTGCATTTTTGGAATGAAATGTTCAGAAGGTTTTTAATAAATAAATTAAAATTACCACCAAAAAATTCACTTATTTTTGAGCTTTTTTTTAAAAATAAAGTTTTTGATGCTGAAAAACAATACACCAGTTTTATGTTTATAAGATTTGTAAAACCAATCAATATAATTTTTAAAACATTATCAAGAATGAAAATAATTTTAAAAAATATTTTGAGTTAGATTTAATTTGTCCAAATATTTAAAAGCTCTTCGTACTCTTCTTTATTATTTACATAATTCTTAAAAGTTATATTTTCAGAAACTCTATCTATTGAAGAGATAAATTTTTCCTTATCAGATTTATGTGTGTATTGAGATATTGGAAAAGGTACAACACTATAGTTAACTACACCATTTTCTTTGCATAATATTTTATGAATAAAGTTATCGCTAGTTGTATTTACTTTAACAAATTTATCTAAAAACAGCTCAGCAAACTTATTGTTAAAAATAAAGCCTGGATTAGCCATGTTATAAGAATTCTTTATAAATTTATTTGTCCCGAATAAATTAAAAAGAATATTGTATCTTTTTTGTACCTGAGTGTGTGATCCAATTCTAATTAAAAGTGGTTCATTTAAATTAGCTAAATTATGTTTAAATATAAAACGAGAAATATTATTAAATGCTTTTTTATATCCTTCCTTTAAATAAAAATCATCCTCTAAAACTAGTCCGAGTCCTTGTGATTGTAATTTCGTTTTCATAACTTTTTTAAACGACAAAAAGTTACCAACCTGCATTGGGGTGATTATGTTGTTATCGTGTTCACAGTAGTTTTTAACATAATTTATATCATCACAGCGAAAACAAGAGTCAAAGTTTTTTACTTTATCTTTTTTATAGAATTCTTTAACAAGAGTATCATTAAAATTTACAGCTCTAACAAAATAATTTTTTTTGGATTGTATCTTAGCTAATTCATACAAACAATGATTATATCTTCCAAGATCTTCTTCGAGGTTAATGATATAAATACAATTTATTACGTCTAGCAATAGAACCTCCAAAAGCTATTTTAAATAGAATTTAATTAAACTAGATTTAATCATAGAAAATTAAAAAATTTTCTTGTTTTTATAAAGATATGTTTGCCTCTTAGTAGATGATAAAAGTTCAAAATCATTTTTTTGAAGAAATCTATTTACGCTATCAAAACTACTTTTTGTATTATTTTCCAATTCAAAACCTAAGTCAGCCGTAATGAATTTAATTTTATCCAAACTTCCTGACGCACCTAGTAAAACATCTAGCTCATAACCTTCTGCTTCAAGCTTAAGTAGAGTAATTGATTTAATTTCTTTAAAATAATCATCTATGGTCATACATTCAACAAGTATCTCTTTTTGATTTTTACCTTCTTCAAATGATGAATCTGCAGTTTTTGTTCTAATATAAAAATTTCTATTTTCAGTATTTGAGCTTAAAGCAAGTGGTTTTTCAACAAGATTTCTTGTGTTATTATTTAATGCACTAAATTCTTTAGGTGCAGGCTCAAAACCGTAATATTTAAATTCGTCTTGATAATTTTGATTAATTGCAAGGTAGAGTTCACCAATATTTGCACCACAATCCACAATGATATCTCCTGAAGAAAACTTGACTGTATCAAGCATGTATTCATATGATATATGATTTAATCTTGTAGAAATATTTTGTAAGTAAAATTCAAACCTTTTTTTATGAACAATTTCCATGCTTTGTGTTTTATCTTTTACAAGGAACCTATCATCTTTTATTAAACTTATTCGTACTGAATTGTTGATCATTAACAAAATTAAATTCCAAACAAAACAAAATAGCCAATCAGGGAAAAAAACTAATATATTTATCACAAGTGATATAGATTTTCTAATTAAAAAATTACGACTGTGAAAATTTATATAATCTGGCATTTTTATTCCATAAATATATTAAGTTTAAAAAAAAATAAATTCGATTTTTTATTAAATTATCCTTTATTTCAGCTTTAGTTGGGATAAAAATAAAGAGGAAAGTGAGATAGATATGTTTGAAAATTGTGAATATAAATTAAAAATAGCAAACAAATTAGAAAACTATAATAATGCTTGTTTACATGTTTCAATTTATTTAGGTAAATAGCAGAAGAAAAAGCTAATAGGTTAAACAGCTGAACCATATAAACGGCTTTTATATTATCTCCCCCACCACCTATATTTGGATAAGATATGCTAAACCAAAGAAAACCAAAAAAACTAAAAAATATTGCCAAATTTATATAGTTTATAAAAATATTTTTTTTGTATTTTTTTGCAGTGAGAAAACAAAAAGAAATAAGTATAAATGTTGAAATTAAGGATATGAGATTTACCCTTCCAAGGTACGAGATTATATTATTTTGATTCCTTCCTAATTCTATGTATCTTGATGTAAAAGAAAAATACCCCCAATAATCTCCCCACAGATCTGAATATAAAATCGAAATAAATTGATTCTCTAAATTTGGCCTAACTGGTTTTATGAAAATATTTTGTATCTGTTCCAAATTAGGTAGGTAAAAATTTATTGGCTGATTTTGAAAAGAGAAGCTTTGTCTCTCCATATTAAAAGCAGTAAAACTACCATAGTTATTATATAATCGTACGTAAAACCAACTAGAAATAATAGCTCCGATAAAAGCACTAGCTGACCAAAATTTAAAATACATCATTTTATTTATTAATCTTTTTGAAAATAGTAAATATATAATTGGTAAAAATAGTAAAAATCCCCACTGTCTGCTTAAAGCAATTAGTCCTATCACAATACCGACTGAAATTACATTGGAAGTTTCAAAAGAAAAATTATTTTTTTTGTTATTGAAAAAAAACAACATTAATAAACTCATTAAAAATAAAATATATGATTCACCCCTAATCATTGATATAGTTTTGTAATTTGGAGCGATAATTGAAACCAATAGCAAATAACTGGTATTTATATAGGATTTTGAGTTATTAAATTTTTTTAAAATATGTAGATTTATAAAAAGAGTTATCAAATATAAAATACTCTGAAATACTTGAGTGAATTTTCCAAAAATAGGCTGACAATCTACTAAATAATTGCTTGAGTCAATTATGTTTCTACATAAAACTTGGGCCAAACTTGGAACAATATAAGCTAAAGGAGGATTAAAAAATTGTTTAGTATTTTCCAAACTGGGAAGGAAAAATTGATTTGGAAGGTATCGTGCTACAAAGTCTACATACTGGAAATGTTCTATTGCATCATAACCTAAAATTGGTGAATAGTAGAAAATATTATAAACGAGGATAAACATTGTTGAACCAATTAGAAAATAAAAAATTAAATTAGATAATTTAAACGTTACTTTATCCATTTGAATTTAATAATTGAGTATATATATTTAAAACCATCAATCAATTTAATTTTTTTACCTTCGAGATAGCTTCGTCCTCTATAAGATATTGGAACTTCTTTGTAATTTTCAACTTTTGTCAATAACTTAGCTAACAACTCTATCTCTATCTCAAAACCATTAGAGTTTAGTTGTACTCCATTTAATAAATCTTTTTTAAAAACCTTCAAACAAGTTGCTACATCCGTAAATTTTTTTTTATAAATTTTAGAGAAAAATAAACTAAATAACTTGTTTGCTAAAAAAGTTCTTAAATAAATATTATCTCTTTTCTTATTACCGATAAATCTTGAGCCACTTAAAAAATCATAATTTTCGTTGTGCATTGTGTCACATATTATTTTTAAATCTTCCGCAGAGTATTCTAAGTCAGCATCAAATATAGCAACGACACCAAAAGAAACATGTTCAAGTCCAAGTCTTAATGCATAACCTTTTCCTTTGTTAGTACTGTTGTTAATTATTTTTATATATGAATATTTTTCAACTAGTTGTTTGGAAATTAATAATGAATTATCAGTGGATCCGTCATTTACTAATATAATCTCATCATGAAAGTTGTTGTTAATTAGGTCTAGGACTGCATCTTGTAATGTTGCTTCCTCATTAAAAAAGGGTACTATTATACTGATTTTTTTAATATCTAAATTCATTAGATTTATTTTTCCGTTCCATGAAAATAATCTTACGTTTATTTTACATTATTCATTTTATCTGTTCTTATTAACTCATATGGAGGTAATAAAATTTAAGATGCATTTAAAAAAATATTTAATAATTCAAAAATTAATTAATTTTTTAACTTTCATCTTTAAAAAAGAAAAATTTGTAAACTTTATCCAAAAATCAGTAAAAATGTTATTCAAAAGTAAAAATTTAATCCTTCCCATATAAATAGACATTTTATTTATTAATTTATTGTTTATATAAAGGGCATCCCCATAACTTCCAGTTTGAGTATTTTTAAATACTTTCAAAACCTTCTTTCTTTGAGTAACCAATGAAAAATTATTTAAGATAAGAAATTTATTCAAATCTTTTTGGATAGTTTGACTTAGATAGCCTTCAAAATTTGAAAACTCAACAATCAAAAATTTAAAAGTTGATATTTTGTTTTCAAAACCTCTTAAAACTTCAAGTTCGTATCCTTGTGTGTCTATAACCGCCATATCTATATTTAAATAGTTAAAACTTGAATATTTTTTAACCTCGATTATTGTTTTACCAAAAGAAATATTTGACTTTCTCGGTTCTAGCAATGATGTACTTCCTGAATCATCATTTTCTCCTTTGTTAGCAATATGAATTAATTTATTTGAATTTTCGTTTCCTAAAGCACATTCATGTAAAGAAAAATTGGCAAGGTGTTGAATTTTATGCCTTATTTCATCAGCAAATTCTTTTACTGGTTCAAAATATATTACCTTATCAAAATTCAATGATTGATAAAAATTAATTTCTTGTCCAATGTGCCCACCAATATGAACGAGTGAATTTACTTTACTTTTTTGTAGTGCAATCAAAATTAATTCTTTCATATTACTAATTTAATTAAATGTGTCTAAATTTCATAATCATATAAAGATTGTGTTGCTGAGTATCATTCCAATCACTCAGATGGTTATTCATAGAATGCTTATAGAATTTTGTTATGATATTATAATTAAAATATTAATTGAGTATTAACTTATATTAATATTCACAATTTTGATTTCTAAAATTAGGCCTAAAAATGATAATTAATTTTTGTACAAATAACAATGTTAGATTTTATACTTTAAAACAACAATCATGAAGTTAAATCTAATAAAGATAATCTTGTTAAACCTAATAATTGGTTTCTTTTTGTATATATTTTTGTTCATAGCTTATCCGGAAAATTCAAATTATTTTGAATGCAATCAAATTGTGGATAATAATTTATTTAATTCACAAATGTCATACTCTATACCAGTAAGTTGTGATCAAGAACTTTACTTGACTGGAGTTTATGATTTTCCATCCATTTATAAATTTGATTACAATTATCAATCAAGACCCTTATATATTCTTTTTGTAAAGTTTTTTTACGATATATTAAATATTTTATTATCAAATAGCTTGATAATAAAATTTTTATCTTTCAGTCTGACTCACTTATTAATCATTTCGTTCTCTACTAAAATCTTCTTTGACTCATTAGAAAAACTTAAAATTTTTATAAATAATAAAAGAAAAGTATTACTAAGTCTCTTTATATTTTTGAGTCCAATAATTAAATGGGGATTTTATGATTCATCCCATCAAACTCTAACCTTCTTACAGTTCACAATATCTTTTTATTTTCTAATTTGTAAATATGAGGAATTTAATAAAATCTTTTTTCTAAGTTTTATAATTGGCATACTTGCGCTGTCTAATTTGACTTTTGCCTTAACATTTTTTTTCTTAGTTTTTCATAAATTAAATTCAGAAGAAAAAATATTTACTAACTTCAATAAACTAGTTCTGGCTACACTTTTATTTTTAATTCCTATTCTGTCATGGAACATATTTATAAAGTCCCAAGGTTATATTCCATATAATGCTGCAACAACATACTGGCGACAATTTATTTGGATTAAAGATTTTTTGTTAGTTGGATATGAAAATATTAATTTTAATCCTGATAAGTCGGAATATTATTGTATGTCTATTCCTTTATTTTTAAAATGTTATTTGATTGATTTTTCTAGGTCTTTATTGTATTTATTCAACATTGTAATTCTTATTTTTGGTACATATAAGTATTTGGTAGAGAAAGATATTGAATTGTATATGTCATTATTAAAAAAATTATCATTAGTTTTTCTCGTTTCATTCTTTTTTTGGTCTTTAATTGGTTGGTATCCACCTTTAAGATTTTCTTTATATAGCCTTGGTAGCTTTCTAACCTTACTTTTTTGTGTACAATATATTTTCATAAATAACAAAAAGATAAGATATATAAGTGGCACCTCTTATTTCTTATATTTTCTTTTTTTAAACCATTGGAATTATGAAGAAACTATAAAAGCTAATTTAGGTTTAGGAATTTCGACATTTTTAGCAGTTTATATTATTTTTGAATATGTTTACAAAATTAGTTTAAAAAAATGAGATAATATTCTTTTAATATTTTATATAAATCATCTATTTACGATTGTAAATTTTTTGTCACTCATAATTCAAATATTTAAAAAATAGTAAAAATCAATCAACTAATTTCCACAGATGTAGGGAGGCTATAGTTCTGTAAGGTGACCATTTTTCAGCATGAATATCGTATTGAATCCAATCACTTTCAGGTTTTATCATACCAGAATTATTCATAGCCAATCTTAATCCAGCATCTTTTGAGGTAAATATATCTAAATTACCCATACAGAATATTTCATACATATTTACTGACCATGGACCTATTCCAAAAATTGAAAGTAATTTATAATTTAAATTCTTACTATTTAATCTTGTTAAATCATTTAAATTTTTATTTAAAAAAAGATTTGAAAGCTCTTTTATTGTTTTTGCTTTATTTGTACTTAAACCTAATTGTTTAATTTGATCAACATTAAGATTTTTAAATTGTTTTTCATTTAAATATTCAGAATTAAAATAATTTCTTAAATTTTTAAAAATAGAGTCAGCAGTTTTTGTAGATATAAATTGAGAAATCACTATTCCCACAAGAGTATCAAATTGATTTTTTTTATTTGGCTTAAAAACAATATGACCATTTCTATCGATAATTTTTTTTAATTTTTTATCTTTTTGACGTAAGTATTCTTCTTCTTTTGAAAATTTCAATTTATTTAACTAATTGGAAAACGTATAGTGAAATATTTTATAGCCCATAAAGTACCTCATAAAATTTTAAAATATTTTAATGCGCGGATAGCAAAATATATAATTATTAAAAAACTACCTATGGCAAGAATCATTTGTGTAATGCTTGTTCCTCTTGGAACATAAGAAACGATACTGACAATACCAACTCCACTCCATAAAAGTATTTGATAAAATTCTTTTTTTCTTTCTTTTAGGTCTTTTGCTTTTTGATATCTTTCAAGATATTTGCCAATTAAATTTGCTAAAATTCCAAACAATATTTCTCCTTCTTCTAAAAACCTGTTTCTCTTACATTAATTTTTAAATTTTCTTGTAAATTGAATTAATAAATTTTTTGTCATCATAAAGATATCCTTTGTTTACAAATTTCAAACAATCTGTTTTAATTTTTTTAAAATCATTGAGATTATCTTCAATAAATGAAATCTCAACAGGTTTTTCATTTGCGGAAACTCCAAAGATATTTGAATAGAATGATTTTTGTAATTGTTGATTAAAATTTAAATAAATATATTCAGTGTTATAAGTTATAAAACTTAAATAATTTAATACATTGTCTTCTTCCATCTCCTGAAATGATCTGCTGTTTATGAATAAATCTACTTCAATATCTAAATCTTTAATTATTGATATATTTGAATTATTCAGAAAGTAAATTTTTCCATTTTCTAATTTTGTATTCGAGTCATAGCTTTCTAAATACTCACACTTATTTGGAAAAACTGAATCTAAATATGTAAAAGCTATAAATAGTTGATAAGGTAAATCGAAAAGAATAATTTTCGAATTACTATTAAATTTAAAAATTATTTCTTGAAGTTGTCCTAATCCTGGACTTAGTTCAACTATTGTGTTGACTTCTTTAAATTCATCTAATCCTTCATATAAAAAATTGAATCTTCTCAAAAAATAAAGATGATTTTTTGTAAAAAGTGTTTTTTCAACTATCAATTTATCTTTTGGATTTCCAAAAGAACTAGAAGGAAAACTATGAATGTTTAGTTTGTTTTTTAAGAGTTCACTTTTGGTATATTCATACTCGAAATTTAAATATTCTTTTATTTTATTTCTTAGCAGGAAATTATCAATTAATGGATAAAATTGACCGAGTCTTAAGAATCTAAGAATTAAACGAATTAATTTTTTAAAATTATTGGGTTTTTCATCAAAATAAACATCTGATGCGGAAAAGCTTTGTAGTACTTCGTAACCTTTTTTTATACCACCGTGCCTATAATGATATTTAATTCTTGGTTCATTTTTAAGTAAATAATTTAATCTTGAACAGTATTTTTCCCAATAGGAAGTTGCTTTATAAATATTGTTTGAATCTTCATAGACGGAAATCATTTTGTTTAATAAATCAATTTTCATTCTGTAAAAACTCTATCATTAAATTTTATAATTTCTTTATATTTTATAAGAAATAAAATACTTTAATCTTTTAATTCGATACAAATTTTTACCAATTCCTCAAAACCAACTTCTGCTTTCCATCCAAGCTCGTTTAATATTTTTGATGGATTAGATTTAATTTTTACAGGATCATTTTTTCTTAAAATTGAATTATCAATTTCTAATACCGAATTCTTTTCTAAACCAAAATAATCAAAAACAATATCAATTAATTCTTCAATTTTATGAGACTTTCCAGACCCAATTACATAATCTGGTTCAATTCCATTATTCAGTATAAAAAGAATGGCTTTTGCAACATCTAATGAATAACTCCAATCTCTTTCATAATTTAAACTTCCAATTGTAAGTTTGTTGGCCTTACCATCCTTTATTTTTTCAGCCGTC
>MDSZ01089035.1_pt1 | contig 43756 bp, 34 predicted proteins | sample 811201 | NCBI WGS metagenome assembly MDSZ01 (sample SAMN05326647, study PRJNA326480) | marine metagenome | isolation source: seawater | place: Indian Ocean: North | collected 2010 | reverse complement strand
CGATGACGAATTCAATCCCATTCACCACGGTTTTGATGAATACTTTGGAGAACTGTTGGGGCATGCGGATTATTACCGTCACAGTTATTACGACGGAACCTATGCCCTGCGGGATGGTTTTGAATATCCCTTCATCGATGGTTATTTCACGGATCTGGTGAATGATCGAGCTGCATCGTTCATAGAAAAAAACCATAAAAATCCCTTTTTCCTGTACGTACCTCACCTCGCGCTTCATGCACCTTTTCAGCCACCAGATCGGCCGTTGCCACACGTCACTCCAGAGAACATGCATGATGGAAGTCGGGACATCTATCGGCAGATGCTCGAGAGGGTGGACCATGGCGTTGGCATGATTCTCGATCGCCTTGAGGAGCACCATCTCGTTGAGAATACCCTTGTTGTTTTATCAAGTGATAACGGAGGGGAGCGGTGGTCGAACAACCTTCCGCTATTTCATCACAAGCGAACACTCTGGGAAGGTGGTATCCGGGTGCCATGTGTAATGAGATGGCCAGTCCGAATCGAGCCGAACACTGTGTCGAGTCAAGCTGCTATTACGATGGACCTGACTGCAACATTCTTGTCGGCAGCCGGGGCAATGCCTCCGGCGGACTATCGACTCGATGGAATAGATCTTATGCCAATCCTGCGTAAGAAGGTCTCACAGACCGAACGAACATTCTATTGGAGAGTCAATCGTTCCAACTACCGTATGCGAGCAATCCGGCACGGGCGTTGGAAGTATATTGATGATGCAGGCACCATGGATCTTTTATTTGATCTGCAGAATGACATCAGTGAGCGCAGAAATCTTTGTTATCAACACCCCGAGAAAGTTGAAGAACTCAAGCAGCGGTTGGCAGCGTGGGAAGCCGAAATGGCTTCTGAGCCAAAGACATTTACCGTTCACTAAGTATGATCTCGTCGTATGCATCGCTCGTCACAACGTGTCGTTCTAAGTGGCCTATACTCGCAAGGATGATCAAAGAATGAAGAAAATATTCGTCAGTTTGACCACGTTTGTGTTGATGCTGTTCTTGTCGTCCAGGGTTCTCTACGCACAGCCTGTTCCTGTGCCAGATCGTGTCGTGTCGAAAAGAATTGAGGGTCAAAGCCCCCGAAATGTCATTTTTGTCCTCTCAGATGATCACCGTTTTGATGCAATGAGTTTTATGGGGCATCCCCTTGCACGGACTCCACATATGGATGCGATGGCTCGCCATGGAGTTCACTTAAAAAATGCTTTTGTCACGACGTCCCTCTGTTCTCCGAGTCGTGCTTCGATTCTAACGGGCCTGTATACCTTTCGTCATCGAGTGATCGACAACCAACGAGCTGTTCCGGATGGAACACTTTTCTTTCCTCAATATTTACAACATGCGGGATACACAACCGGCTTTATAGGCAAGTGGCATATGGGGGCGGCACGTGATGAGCCCCGGCCTGGGTTCGATTATTGGTTTAGTTTTCGCGGACAAGGGCATTATTATCCGCCAAATGATCGCTACACACTCAACGATAATGGACGACGGGTTCCTCAAGATGGCTACATCACCACGCTCCTTACGAAAAAGGCAATTCAGTTTCTTGAGCAGCAGAACGATAGGCAAAAACCATTTTTTCTTTATCTCTCCCATAAGGCAGTACATGGACCATTTACTCCTGAACCGGCATATAAAAATTCTCTGAGTGGTGTGCCTGTCGCAGCACCGGCATCCAGCATGTTTTTGTCGCAGAACAAACAAAATCGTCCTCGGTGGTTGCTTGACCAACGGAATAGCTGGCATGGAATGGACTTCCCGCTTCATTCGGGTCGAACGGTTGAATGGTTCTACAGGCGCTATTGCGAATCACTTCGCTCAGTAGACGACAGCCTTGGGGCCATCATGGAGCAACTCAAGAAGATGGGTATCCACGATGAAACACTTGTGATCTACATGGGTGACAACGGGTTTATGTTTGGAGAGCACGGTTTGTTTGATAAACGTGTGGCATACGAAACCTCCAGTCGTGTGCCGATGTTGATGCAATGTCCGGAAATTATCGAAGGTGGTACGACTGTCGATCACGTTGTTGCAAATATTGACGTTGCTCCAACGGTCATGGAGGCGATGGGTCTTGAAAAGCCTCGTCACATGGACGGACAGAGCTTTTTGCCAATCGCGATGGGAGACGTCACTCCTTGGCGAGATGAGTTTCTCTACGTGTACTACTGGGAGCAAAACTATCCACAAACACCGACACATTTTTCCCTGCGAGGGTCACGCTATAAGTACACCACCTATTATGGACTATGGGATACAGATGAACTCTTTGATATCAAGGCTGATCCTCTGGAGCAAAAGAATTTGATCCATGAGCCATCATTTCAGGACACAAAAAATAGTATGCAAAGTCGTCTTTATGAAATGATGCAAGAGCTTGGTGGTATGGAGATCCCAATGAATACTCCCCGGGGCAAACAGCAGAATAAGCGACTTCGAAGACGCGGTGGGGTCAAGGCAGCAGACTTTCCCGAAGCCTTCATCGTCGATGAGCCACTTCGTGTTCTTGAAGAGTAGTTGTGTCTCTACAGAGAAAGCGAATGATTGTGCTTGGGCTATGTGATGCCAGGCAAAATCACGCCAGAAGAATATGTCATCGGAATGCTGTCTCAATGCGGCTTGATACCGTTGAGCCAAGTGTTTATGCAGCAGAGCGAACAGGCTGTGGCGTGGATTCAGTTTCGATGCATTTGGGTTCCTGACGATTGTGACGGAGCAAGATGAATCCAAGGGCGATTGGAACAATTGCTTGCACTATCTGCCACCCGAAGAGGTCACTCATTGGTGACAAAAATGGCAAGATGAGGGCGAAAATGATTGTGCCTGTTCCTGGTTCTGTCTGAGGTGGGTTGCATGAACAATACGTGATGAATGATAACAAAGCGATCGTACAGCAGGCGGCTGCTCCCCAACGATAGGTGCGCCCGGATGAACCAAAGAGACGGCAAACAATGAGCACCGCAACGATCGCAGGAAGAAAAGAACCAGACCAACTTGCCAACGTGCATGCGTATGGTAACCATGCAGTTGTTTGCACGGTTTTCCCTTCAGTAAGGGTCACCAAGCTGTATCCGACCACGATGTTGGTAAGGATGAAGAGGGTTAAGAAAAGTGTCGGTGGTCCCACAATGAATGCAATCCATGGATGCCGGCCTGACCACGTTGGATACCCTTTTGGGGTGTGAGTTGTTTGAGGGGCAATATGTGGGGGCTGATTGCACTCTTCGGGATCTTCGCACGAAGGCATGATCTGAATCATATTGGCTCCTAGCTGGAGAGTATTCAGGCGGAGGCCCCAAATGGCTGTAAACAAGACATTGATGCTCATTCAGCAAAAACGAAAATAACTGTTAGACAGTTTGCTCGTGAAAAGAAAGGCCAAATACGTTGCGTGTTCAAGGAGGCAACTGTGTGTGGCTTTGCCCATGCGCATGGAGACAACGTAGAATAACTCCTTTTTTAGGGTTTTTCTTTTCATCTGATGGCTGTGGATGCATTTGCCATGTGCGTGACTGGAAACCATGTTGATGAGATTGCTCTTGGGAAGACATGGGGATAGGCGATAGCCTTCTTCTGTTATGGGAAGAACTTGTATACGAGTTGTTGGCTTTGACCCCGGTCTCAATGTGACTGGTTATGGTGTTATTGAGATTGTGAGAAATGTTGTACGTCTTGTGGAGGCAGGAAAGATTCGCTCGCGAGGCGATTCTCTCGAGTCTCGTTTAGAGACAATACACTCTGGCGTCAGGGAGGTGATCAGTCAGTTTCACCCGGACGCCATGGCGATTGAGCAAGTATTTTCACACACTCGTTTTCCAAAGACAGCCATTCTTCTTGGTCATGCTCGCGGAGTGATTTGTCTTGCGGGAATTCAGGAAAAACTGTCAATGCACCATTATCTCCCCAATCGAGTGAAAAGTACGTTGACTGGAAGTGGGCATGCGAATAAATCACAGATGCAACTCGCTGTTCAACGTGAGCTTGGGCTTTCCTCAAAGCCGGAGCCAGCCGATGCAGCCGATGCGCTCGCGGTTGCACTCACCGATTATCATCTTCGACTTCGGCCCCTCCTCTTTGGGAGTGCTGTGGTGAGAATCAGGAGTGGACGAGCATGATTACGAGAATCTCTGGAAACCTTGAGCGAGTGAACCCAACAGTCAATGCTGTTGACCTGTCTGTGGGTGCGGTTGTCTATGAAGTCCTCGTCACAGAACTGGTGCGGTGTGGTCTCCAAAAAAAAATCGGTAAGACCGTTGTGTTGCACACCATAGAGTACCTCGAGGGCAATCCAACACGAGGAAATCTGGTTCCTCGAATCGTTGGTTTTCTTTCGGAAGTTGAGCGAGAGTTTTTTGAATTGATTTGTGAGGTCGATGGAGTTGGTGTCAGAAAAGCTCTTCGAGCGATTATTCGACCAGTTGGTGAGATTGCGATGCTCATCGAGGAGCAGGATGCCAAAGCGTTGTCGCGTTTGCCGGGCATTGGTGCCGCAACAGCAGAGCGCATGATCGCAAAACTGCGTCGCAAAATGCCAAAATTTGCACTGCTTGTGGCTCGTGAGTCACCAGGAGAACGTAGGGAACCGCTAGACGTTTATTCAGAGACTACGGAGGTTCTCCGGACCCTTGGTCACTCGGAGAATGATGCCATGAAATTAGTTGAAAAACTCCGTGACAGAAAGAAAAAGCCCAAGGATGTTCAGGAAGCGCTCGAAGTTATTTACCGATCGATGCATGGTTGAACAATGGCTTGATGGAGGCGTAGCCTAGCTGTTTTATGAACGGATGCCGGCTGTTATCGTCTTCGCTGTCGCCTAATTGCCCCCTGATCGTTTACGCTGTCATACGTGAAAGACAACGACCAGTTCCGTGAACCGAGTATTCAGGCTTCTGAAGAGTCAGCCGGAGAGGATCGTGCGCTCCGCCCGCAGCGAATGGCGGAAATGATTGGCCAGCAAGATGTACATGAAAGGATCTCCATTGCCATTGATGCTGCCCGAAAACGAGGAGAAACACTTGGACATATTCTCCTTGATGGTCCTCCAGGTCTTGGAAAAACGACCTTTGCAACATGTATCCCAAATGAACTCGGAACCCCCTTGCAGATAGCCAGTGGTGCAGCATTAGCAGCGCCAAAGGATCTTCTTCCATATCTCACCAATGCATCTGAGTCATCAGTACTCTTTATTGATGAAATCCATCGACTTCCTGTGGCGGTCGAGGAATTCCTCTACCCTGCGATGGAAGATTTTCGTGTGGATATAACGCTCGGAGATGGTGTGAGTGCTCGGACTATCAATATGGCTTTGCGTCCATTTACGCTTGTAGGTGCAACAACACGTGCTGGATTGATCTCAGCGCCTCTTCGAGATCGTTTTGTCATTCGCGAACACCTCGATTACTACTCCTCGCCTGAACTGGCAGATATTGTCCGCCGTTCTGCCAAAAAGTTGGACATGCCGATGGACGATATATCAGCTGAGGAGATTGCCCGTCGCAGTCGAGGGACGCCTCGCTTGGCCAATAATCGCCTGCGATGGATTCGTGATTTTTCCACGAGCCGTGCCCATGGTGAGCTCGATATCGGCATTGCGAAATCGGCACTTGCGATGCAAGGAATTGATGAATTGGGTCTGGATGGCTTTGACAGGCGGTATTTAGAGACGATACAGCGTGTTTTTAATGGTGGTCCGGTAGGCATTGAGGCGATTGCTCATACGATGAGTTCAGCGGCGGACACACTCGAGGACGATGTTGAGCCATTTCTCCTGCGTTGTGGGCTGGTGGTGCGAACCCCTCGTGGTCGCAAACTGACGCCAAAAGGCGAGGAGCATCTAGGCGTGGCTCCCCCTTCATCAGGCCAAGGTGAATTGTTCTGATCCTCCTCGTGTATTTTGATACACGTAAGGCTCAGGTATCCTGATCAGCGGGATTTCAGACTGGCAATTGACGATGACGGTCAGGCCAGATTACCCTAGAGGAGAAGTTTCCCGAGGTGATTTATGGCCGTACCAAAGCGACGTCAGTCAAACAAGCGAACCCGTTCACGGCGGGCTCATGATTTTCTCACACCTCGTCAACTGACGTTTTGTTCGAACTGTGGCAAGGCAGTTCCGACCCATCGTGTCTGTGGATTCTGTGGGTACTACATGGGACGTCAGGTTCTCAAAACTGATGCTTGATTTGTTTTTCTTTCAAAAATTTCAGATTCGCTGAGGGTTCATTGTGTCGTCATCTGGCGCTACTGCCATACTGTTCCCTGGCCAGGGAGCCCAGTCCGTAGGGATGGTGGGTGAGTGGTGTAGTAATAATTCAGCCGCTCTGGGCCTCTTTCAAAAAGCTTCTGAGATATTGGGGTACGATCTCTTTGAAATTTGTTGTGCTGGCCCTTCAGAAAAACTCAATACAACGGCCGTGAGTCAGCCGGGAATTCTTGTTGCTAGTCTTGCAGCATTGGAGTTTCTCAGAGATCGTGACCCAGCGCCACTGGAATCAGCGACTATAACTGCAGGACTTTCTCTCGGCGAGTATACCGCTTTGGTTTTTGCGGGTGTCCTCTCGTTTGAAGATGCCGTTCGGTTGGTGGATGTGCGTGGTCGTGCCATGCAGGCATGTGCTGAGCAAAGTCCAGGTGGGATGGTGGCTATTCTCGGCCTTGAGCGTGAGAAGGTTGAGGACATCTGTGCAAAAGCCCGGCAGCAGGATGAGTTGCGTGTGGCAAACGTTTTGTGTCCCGGGAATATTGTTGTATCCGGATCAGATGAAGCTTGTCGTCGCGTTGCATCTGAAGCTGCAACCGCTGGGGCGATGAAAACGGTGCGCCTTGATGTCGCTGGAGCCTTTCATACGGTTCTCATGAAGCCGGCAGTTGAGAAACTCCGAGCGGCTTTATCCGCAGTTTCTATGCAGTCGCCTCGAATTCCTGTTATCAGTAATGTCGATGCCCGTCCCCATACAAATCCCGAGGAAATTCGTGTTTTGTTGGCGGAGCAGGTCTGTGGTGTTGTGGAGTGGAATGCTTCAATGGAATACATGCTCTCGACGCAGGTGCAGTCAGTATGGGAAGTTGGTCCAGGGCGAGTGTTGCGTGGTTTGTTGAAGCGAATTAACCGCCGTAAGACCTGCCATGGTGTTTTTGACTGACTCAATAAGCATGTGTCTTGAAGATGTCGCAAACAATGAGATGACTTTTCAGTAGGGAGTGAGAACGTGTCAGATAAAAACAAGCAGATGCCAGAAACAAAAAAATTAGGTGTTGATTTATCAGGTCAGGTCGCAGTTGTGACCGGTGCCTCTCAGGGACTTGGGCGATCCATAGCGGAAACCCTTGCTGCGAATGGTGCTGTCGTTGCTCTTGTCGCACGGAATGCTGAGAAGTTGTCTGGTGTGGCCTCTGCGATTCAGGAAGCAGGTGGACAAGCGGAAGTATTTCCTTGCGATGTCACGAAACCTGAATCTATTGGTGAAGTGATCGAATCGATCGTAGAAAAACTTGGCCGTCTCGATATTCTTGTCAACAATGCTGGTATCACGCGTGATACGCTTTTGCCGAGAATGAGTGATCAAGAGTGGGAGGATGTCCTTGCCACCAATCTTCGGGCTCCTTTTCTTTTCATGCGAGCGGCAAGCCGCCCGATGATGTCCCAGCGATATGGACGCATGATTAACGTTTCAAGCGTTTCGGGCCTCATAGGGAATGCAGGTCAGGCAAACTACTCAGCCTCCAAGGCTGGCCTTGTTGGACTGACTCGGACGGTGGCAAAGGAATTGGCTGGACGAAAAGTCACCGTCAATGCCGTTGCTCCCGGGTTCATTGCAAGTGATATGACGGCAGCGCTTGGTCCAGCGTTAAGCGAAGAGGTGAAGAAGCGTGTGCCTGCTAAGCGGTTGGGAGAGGCGTGGGAAATTGCCGAGGCGGTGCTTTTTCTGGCAGCCCCGTCTTCAAGCTATATCACGGCTCAGACGCTCGTCGTCGATGGTGGTCTAATCGGGTAGTTTTCGTAGATTCTGCACGAGTTGCAGCCGGACTAGACACGTCCGGTGGCCAACAGGTATCTTTTCGACACCCCGACGGAATTGGTGTTGTTGTCAATGTTGACCAACTCGAGTCTGGACGGGTTCTTTTTGCGGAGTTGTCAAGAGGAGTTCAAAGGTGGCTTCAGTCCAAGACCGAGTGATCGATATTGTTGCAAATCAGTTGATGGTTGGCGCTGACCAGATCACATCAGAAACGTCGTTTATCAATGATCTGGGTGCGGATTCACTCGACACAGTCGAGCTGGTGATGGAACTCGAAGAAGAGTTTGAAATCAACATCCCAGATGATGCTGCTGAGAAAATCCAGACTGTCGGCCAAGCTGTAGAGTTTATTGAGAAGCACCAGTCCTGAATTCAGGTTAGAGTACGGATGAAGCGTCGGGTTGTGGTGACAGGGCTGGGTGTTGTCACCTCTCTTGGTCGAGATCTCGAAACGTTCTGGGATCGCGTTGTGCGCGGTGAAAGTGGTGTTGGGCCGATTTCTCTTTTTGACGTATCTGGCTATCGTGTTCAGTTTGGCGGACAGGTTCACTGGGAGCCAGAGAAAGAAGATATTGCGTCTCCGAAAGAGCTGAAGCGTCTTGATCGCTTTACTCAATTTGCAATAGCATCCGCAAAAGATGCGGTTGCAGATTCTGGAATCGACTTTAACTCAGAGGACCCATATCGGTGTGGCGTCGTCATTGGATCAGGTATTGGGGGGCTTTGGGAGTTTGAGGTGCAGGAAGAGCGACTGCTCCACAAGGGGATTGATAAAGTGTCTCCGTTTACGATTCCTAAGCTTATGGTGAATTCAGCAAGCGGTCATGTGTCGAGTATCTATGGTATCAAGGGGCCGAATTTTGCGGCTGCGACGGCCTGTGCAAGTGCGGCGAACTCGATTGGCTCAGCGTTACGGGCTATCCAGTACGGTGATGCGGATGTCATGGTCACTGGGGGCAGTGAGGCGGCTCTCACGCCAATTGGGCTTGCTGGATTTCAGAACATGAGGGCTCTTTCGTTTCGTGGTGACGCACCGCAACAAGCCAGTCGCCCCTTTGACGTTGATCGAGATGGATTCGTGCTTGCAGAAGGAGCTGGTGTTGTTGTGCTTGAGGAGTTTGAGAGGGCAAAGGCCCGTGGTGCACAAATCTATGGTGAACTTATGGGGTATGGAGCCAGCGGTGATGCAGGTCATATTACCCAGCCTGATGGCGAAGGCCGAGGCGCCGCGCAAGCAATGTCCATGGCACTCCATGATGCGGGGCTGAATGTTGAAGAGGTTCAGTATATCAATGCTCACGGCACGAGCACGCCGCTTGGAGATAAGGCTGAAACTGCTGCCATAAAAAAAGTTTTCGGTCGCCACGCGAAAGCACTCGCTGTGTCGAGTACGAAAAGCAATCTAGGGCATACGCTTGGGGCGAGTGGGGGTATTGAGTTGGTTGTGTGTGCGTTGACAACAGGGCGCGGTGTGATATCCCCCACAATCAACCTTGATTCACCCGATCCAGAGTGTGATCTGGATTACACTCCCAAGACGGCTCGTGAATCTCGTGTGGATGTAGCGATGAGTAACAGTTTTGGATTTGGTGGGCATAACGCCAGTTTGGTGCTGCGGTCAATGCGATAGGGAGTTCAAGCACAATCGCAGAGTTTCTCAGGTTGGCTGAATTGTGTTCCAGAATCAGTTTGGTCGTGGTTCCTTGGCAATTTCCTTTTCACAATACAGAGTTCAAAAAAGTGTTTTTTGCGGACGTCAAAAGGAAAACGATGATTGCAATTGCGGAGCCATGGCCCTGTTTGGGAAAATTGCACGTGGAGATAAGAGATCATTTTTTCTTGGGAGTATGCAGGAAACGTAAATGAGTCAGCCAGCTGTGCGCCGAGTTGTTGTTACTGGAATGGGAGTCGTATCGCCCTTAGGGCTTACGCTGGATGATCTATGGGGTGGCTTAATTGAAGGGAAAAGTGCAGTCGTTCCCATTGAATCGTTTCCTTGTGCTGGTATTCCGCTTAAGCATGCCGCAGAGGCGCGATGCTTTTCCGGGCATATCAAAGATTTTGGAGAACTGCCCGGAGATTCGAAGAAGGCGATTCGCAAGGGGCTGAAGGTGATGTGCCGTGAAAGCCAGATGGCGGTCGCGGCTGCTCAGCGAGCACTTCACAATAGTGAGTGCTCACTGACGGCAGATGAACGAGATCGCTTTGGTTGTGTTTTTGGCTCGGATTATATGATTACATTGCCAGAGGATTTTACCGCAAGTGTTGCCGCCTGCCGCAATGCGACAGGAGACTTTGCGTTTGAAGAGTGGGCTGAGAGCGGTCTGCCGCTTCTCAATCCGCTTTGGTTGCTCAAGTATCTTCCGAATATGCCGGCGTCTCACATCGCGATCTACAATGATCTGCGTGGTCCGAGTAATTCTATTACAGGACGGGAGGCGAGTGGTCATCTTGCTGTCGGGGAAGCGGTGATGACGATTCAGCGAGGATCTGCTGACATGATGTTAGCAGGATCAACGGGCACACGTATTCATCCAATGAAAACAGTTCATGCAATCCAAAATGAGCAGGTCATGCTTGAAGGATCGAATCCGTCTGCATGGAGTCGTCCGTTTGATCAGTCACGAAATGGTATGGTGCTCGGTGAAGGCGCCGCCGTTCTCGTACTCGAAGAGTTAGACCATGCTCGTGATCGTGGTGCCTTTATCCATGGAGAGATTATTGGTCATTCATCTCGATTTGCAGCCGCTCGGCGGTGTATTGGAAAAAGGAGAGATGCATTTCATTTAGTGCTTGAAAATGCGATGAGGGATTCGGGGCTTTCGTCCAATCAGGTTGGACATATTCATGCGCAGGGACTGAGTACTGTCGTAGGCGATCGTGATGAGGCAGAAGCACTGCAGGACGTTTTTGCGGATGCACTCCCCAATATTCCTGTTGTTGCGGCAAAAAGCCATTTTGGGAATCTCGGAGCAGGAAGTGGGCTTGTTGAGTGCGTTGCGAGTATGTTGGCAATGCAGCGGAAAGAATTGTTCCCTCTTCTCAATTTCCAAACATCCTCGCCTGACTGTCCGGTCAGGGCCGCTCAGCGAGGTGATTCTCCAGGCGATGCCTTCATTTCTTCCGCGGTAACGCCACAGGGCCAAGCGGCTTCACTGGTTCTTCGTGCGTGGAAGGATCAATAAGCTATTTTTGAGGTAAATAAGGCGCTTTTCTGCGAGTTCTCGAGTCCCGTGCTCCTTGACAGTCCCCAATGATCGCCGTAGTCTTCCCATTGCGTTGAATGATGAAGGCAGAGTCTGCTGGTTCGCGGATATTGTTCCAAACATCCTGGTTTTCTGGGTGTTTTGACACCCAATAAGGTATTGGCGTTCCCTGTTTTGGCACTGCCATTCCTCAGGATGCGGTTCACGTGGAGTTTCCATGTGTGGTCTGATGTCGGAAACCGGTTGTCGAAAATCTCATGAAGCCAGACGAAATCCTTCGCATTGTCGATGCTATTCATCGCGATAAGAATATTGACAAGGAGATCGTTTTTCAGGCGATCGAGTCGGCCCTTGTGACGGCCCTGACACGGCAATACGGTGAGGGAACCGAAATCACCATCGAGATTGACCGCAAAGATGGTCGTCTCAGTGGTTTTCATAATGGTGTTGAGATTGACACCCAAGAGTTAGCTGGGCGTATTGGTGCTCAGACGGCCAAGCAGGTGATCATCCAAAAAATCCGAGAAGCTGAACGTGATTCAATTCACGATGAGTTTGAAGAACAAATCGGTCAGATGGTTTCTGGTGTCGTCACTCGAAGTGAAGGTGCTGCTGCAACGGTGTCTCTCGGTGGCACTGAAGCAATTCTTCCAAGAAGTGAGCAAATACCTGGAGAGTCATTTCATACGAACGAAAGAATTCGGGCATCGATTTTTGAAGTCCGAAAAGTTGGAAGCCGTGTCAAAATTATCCTGTCGCGTATCCGTCCTCAACTTGTACAGCGTCTCTTTGAGCAAGAGATTCCTGAAATTGCTGATGGTGTGATTGAAATTCGTGCTATTTCTCGCGAGCCTGGCTATCGAAGCAAGGTTGCAGTGATTAGCTCCGACAATCGCATTGATTGTGTGGGTGCGTGTGTTGGTGTTCGGGGGAATCGAATCAAGAATATTGTTGAGGAGCTTGGTGGAGAGCGAATTGACATCGTGAGGTGGAGCGACGATCTTCAGGTGTTGGTTCCAAATGCGCTTCAGCCAGCCGAAATAGACGAAGTTATTCTCTGTCAAATGCTTGGTCGTGGTATTGTGCTTGTTCGGGAAGATCAACTTTCTCTTGCAATTGGTCGTCGTGGTCAAAATGTTCGTCTGGCGAGTAAACTTTGTGGCTGGGATATGGAGATCATGACTCGCGAAGAGTTGGACCAGCAGATTGAGAGAGCGATTGTCGGATTCTCTTCTATTGAAGGTTTGGATGAGTCGGTTGCAGAGCGACTGGTCGGTGAGGGCTTCCTTTCATACGACGATCTTTCTGTAATAGAACCCGATGATCTTATGGAAATGGGTGAGTTGTCGGCAGAGGTAGTTGAATCCATTGTCAATCAGGCAGAAGAGCGAGCGACTCTGGCAGAGGTAGCAGCTGCCGATGAGCGTCGAAAACAGCGTGAGCTTGAAAAGACGGCAAGTCCTGCTGATGACGGTGACGGTGAAGCAGTCACAAGTCAGGTGCCGGACTCAGAGGATCCGGTAAGTCGTGATGAGAGCTCTCATGCAGAAAGTGTCGGGGCGGATGGTTCAGAAGCGTCTGGCGGCGAAACGTCGTGATGAAACAGCAATTGAACGATGAGGTGTGGTTCGGTTTCAGGAGAAAGTCTCAGCAGATAGACGAGAGTCATCAGTTCGGTGTGGTTTGGAGAAGTTGGCGTGGCGGTACGAATTTATACATTAGCGAAAGAACTGAAGATCGACAGCAAAGAGCTTGTCGAGCTGTGTACCCGTGCAGGCTTGCAAAACAAGGGGTCAGCCCTCGCCAGCATGTCCGATCAGGAAGTCTCCAAGCTTAAGGAATTTATTGCGAATAAGGGGCAGCCTGGTCGACCAACGCCCGCGAAGCCTGCTGCCAAGAAGCCTACCAAGCCATCCTCTTCGGAGGCTCTTCGGAGAGAAGACTATATTGCCCCGGCAGGGAATGTCGTTCGTGGTAGTCCGTCAGGTAGCTCGGCTCAAAAGGCAACTGTGAAGAAGTCCGCTGAAGCCCCAAAAGCTCCAGCGAAGTCCACGCAAGACAAGGTGTCCAAGCCGGTTGAGGCATCTCCTCCATCTGCGTCGACAGATGCCACGCCGAAACCGCCTGAAGGTGATGTCGAAGCGTCACAATCCAAGTCTGATGCACACGCTGGAGATTCTGGTGCTTCCCCGCTGGGAGGTTCCGTTAGCCGGAGGCCGGGTGGTCGATCGTCGGGTAAACCTGCCCCTCGTCCAACGTTCAAACTTGCTCCTCTCCCGGCTGCATCGAGAACTCCAGTCAAACGCTCTTCAAAGGAACCTGTTGCTCAGAAACCGGATGTCAAGCTTCCGATGGATGCTATCCGAAGTGCAAAAGCTGGGGGAACAAAACCCTTGGCAGACCATATGCGAAAGCACGAGCAGCGTCCTAGTGGTGGGCGCGGGCCGCTCAGTGGGCTTACACGTGGCAGTGGTTCAGGTGGTGGAATGCCCCCTCCCCCGGTGGACCCTGGTGCTCGTCCGAGGAGGTCTTCAAAAGGTCACGGTGGTGGCAAGTCTGATGATCTCCTTGGTGGGAGGGAGTTGCGGCAATTAAATCGAAAGCGAGTGAATGAGCCGAGACTCGGTGATGACGACGACCGTCGAATGCGTCGTCGTCGGCCTCGTCAGCGGAGAGGGCCTGCGGTTTCAACGGCAGCTCCCCGTAAGACGAATGCCTCTATTCAAGTGCCATGCACGGTTCGTGCTTTCTCTGAGGCCATAGGCCTTGCTGCGAGTGAGGTCCTTCGCAAGCTGCTTGAGTTTGGAATGGAGCAGGTTCCGAATATGAGCTCGGCACTCGATAGGGATACTGTTGAGTTGCTTGCATCTGAGTTGGGTGTCAACCTTGATATCAAAACGCCAGAAGATCTTGAAAAAGAATTACTTGCTGGTTTTGATGCGGTAGACGAAGATCCTTCTCTGCGGACGCCTCGTGCTCCAGTTGTGACATTTCTGGGCCATGTTGATCATGGTAAAACATCACTTCTAGATAAAATCCTAAAGAGTGATGTAGCGGACCGTGAGCGTGGTGGAATTACGCAGCACATTCGCGCGTATTCTGTTGATCATAATGGTAAATCCGTAACTTTTGTTGATACTCCTGGTCACGAAGCGTTTACGCAAATGAGGGCGCGTGGAGCAAACGTGACGGATTGTGCTGTTTTGGTGGTTGCTGCTGACGATGGCATCATGCCACAGACAGAGGAAGCCATCAGTCATGCTCGGGCTGCTGGTGTGCCAATCGTTGTTTGTATCAACAAGATCGATTTACCTGGAGCGAATGTGGATCGAATCTATCAACAGTTGGCCTCCAGTGAGTTGTTGCCGACTGAGTGGGGTGGTGATACAGAAGTCGTAAAGACAAGCGCCCTGACGGGTGAAGGAATTGATGACTTGCTCGACACACTTCTGACGATAGCAGAACTTCATGACTTGCGAGCCAATGCAAACCGAACGGCTGCAGGGGTTTGCCTTGATGCCTCAGTGCATGAAGGTCGTGGTGTTGTCGCAACGTTTCTTGTCCAAAAGGGTACGCTGAAGGTTGGTGATGCCATTGTGTGTGGGGAGGCAGCAGGTCATGTGAAGGCCATGCAGGATACATTGACGCGTCGCAAGATCAGTGAAGCTCCTCCATCTCACCCAGTAGCTCTCAGTGGGCTGGATATTGCTCCCAATGCAGGGGAGCGATTTCAGGTGGTTGATTCCATAGCGCTGGCAAGAGAAGTAGCTGTCAAGCGAAGCGATATTCGGCGTCACTCGGCCTTAGTAAGTACGCCTGTTCATGTCACCTTTGAAAATCTACTTGACCGTCTTGGGGAAGAAAAAGCTCCCACGTTGAATTTGATTATTCGTGCTGATGTTCGTGGATCAATAGAAGCAATTTTGAAAGAACTGGAAAAACTTGACCACCCTGAAGTAAAGATTCGTGTTCTTCAGGCGACAGTAGGAGGAATCACTGAGGCGGATGTTCAGTTGGCCGATGCCTCTGATGCGGTCATTATTGGTTTCAATGTTGTTCCAGATGAGCGCGCTCGTTCCTTGGCAGAGGATCGTGGTGTTCAGGTGAGGCGTTATGAAATCATTTATCAAGTTACGGATGAACTTCGAAATGCTCTTGAGGGCATGTTGGCTCCAGAAAAACGAGAATCAGAATTAGGACGCGCCCTGGTGCAACGTACATTTGCAATCAGCCGTCTTGGAGTGATTGCAGGTTGCCGAGTCATTGCTGGTATCATTGCTCGGAATGCGCGACTTCGAGTGATTCGTGATAGTCGAATTCTGGGAGATTATCCGGTTGATTCATTAAAGCGTGAAAAAGATGACGCCCGCGAGGTGCGTGATGGATTGGAATGTGGTATCAAGATCGCTGGCTTCAATGATGTGAAGGAGGGCGACATCCTCGAGTGTTACCGAATCGAGGAAGTCGCGCGTACGCTCTCGTGAGTTCACGAAGACTGCTCAAGGCTGCTGAAGCGGTACGGGAGGTGGTCAGTATGGCCATTCTCACGCAGGTTCGAGATCCGCGAGTCAAGGATGTCACAGTCACTCGTGTTGAGGTGGCCCCAGATATGAGATCGGCCGTTGTGTATGTATCAATCATGGGAAGTGATACCAAACAGCAACTGGCCCTTCGTGGACTTACCAATTCATCTGGTTTTTTGCAGTCACAAATAGCGGATCGTATTCAGACGCGATATACGCCGCGACTTTCATTCAAACTTGATGGCGGTATAAAACGATCTCTTGAGATTGCCCAAGTCCTCAATGAAGTACTCCCACAACAAGCGTCCAAGCTCACAGAAACCTCTCAGGAAGACGAATGACACCATCGAAGAAAAAAGCATCCTCTAAACAACAGCCAAATCGGCAGCAACTTCTGACCAAACTTCAAAAGGCAATCAAGTCTCAATACAAGTACATCCCAGCCAATACAAGGCGTTCAGTTATTGAGCAAGCGCTTTTTGCCTGTTGCTTGGAGAATGCTCATTATGATGTGGCGGAGAAAGCCTATGAAACGCTGATGGAGAGTTATTTTGATCTTAATGAAGTTCGCGTGACAACGGTTGCTGAATTAGCAGAATCACTGCCGGGTCTCCCTGCCCCCAAGCATGCGGCCCTATCTCTTCGTCGTGTACTGCAGGGCGTATTCGAGTCGACATATACGTTTTCACTTGACCATGCCAAGAAACATTCTCTTTCGCATGGAGTAAAAACTCTTCAAAATCTGTACGGTATTCCACCTTTTGTGGTCTCTTTTATTACGTCTACAACTTTAGGTGGTCATTCAATCGCACTTGATCGAGGTGCTCTTGGGGCTCTGTATTTATGTGGAATTATTTCTCGTGAAGAATATGATGCCGGTGTTGTGACGGGCTTGGAACGCATCATCCCAAAGAAATCAGGGCTAGAGTTTAATTCGCTGATTCATCAGTTTGGAGCAGATTGTATTTCCTCTTTGCACGGAGCAGGTGTCAAAAAAGTTGTGCAGTCAGTAAATCCGGTTGCTGTTAAGGAGCGATTTCCAAAACGTGGGGCAAAACTGCCACGCCAAAATCTTCCTGCACCAACAGCACCAAAGGCAGGCCAGAAATCAGAAGAAGACAAAGCAGAGGAATTGCGACCTGCTGGCCCTCAGGCGGCAGCTCGTCCTGCAGGGAAAACACCAATGCCTCCGCCAGGCTCCGGGCCAAAGCGGACAGCAGATGGCAAGCCTATTGCTGGTGGCAAGCCAGGCCCAAAACCATTTGTTGTGAAGCCGAATATGGGCAGGCCTATTACAGTCAAGCCAGAAGCAGCCGTATCTGAGTCATCGGCCGCAAAGACAGAAAAAAGTAAAAAAGAAAGATCGAATGCAGGTTCGTCAAAGAAAAAAGCCCAAGCTAACAGCAAGAAAACAGTGAAAAAAGCAAAAGCAAGTAAAAAAAAGCAGGTAAAAAAGAAGTCATCAAAATCAAAATCTTCTAAAGCAGCGTCCAGTTCAAAGAAGTCATCAAAAAAAGCAGTGAAAAAAGCGAAAAAGAAGTCTCGTCACTCATCAACTCTGAAAAAACGCAAGCCTCGTTAGTGTGCGTCATGAAAGGAGACACCTGTGGCCGGTCATTCTCACTGGTCAAATATTGCTCGTAAAAAATCGCTCATTGATGCAAAGCGAGGAAAACTGTGGAGCAAGTTGGCAAAAGCAATTATTGTTGCAGCGAAACATGGAGGTGCTGATCCAGCTACAAATCTTCGTTTGCGTTATGCCATCGATTCTGCCAAAGCGGTGAGCATGCCAAAAGACAATATTCAGCGTGCAATCAAGACTGGCTCTGGGGAGTTGAAAGGAGGGAATCTTGATGAATCTATCTATGAAGGATATGGGGCAGGCGGTGTAGCAGTGATGTGTGAAATTCTTACCGACAATAAGAATCGTACAGCACCTGAAATTCGAAAAATATTTGAACTGTGTGATGGCAAACTTGGTGGCACTGGTTGTGTCGCCTATCTTTTTGAGAGAAAAGGTATCGTGAGAGTTTCTCGCAATGAGTGTGATGAAGAAAGAATAATAGAGGTTGTTCTTGAAGCAGGTGTTGAGGATGTTGTTTTAGTGGATGAGTGTTGGGAAGTCGCGTGTGAGCCCTCAGCGATGACACCAGTTGTAGATGCTCTCAAGGCATCAGGCCTACCCGTAAGTTCAAATGAAATAGTGCGTGTCCCTACAAGCACAGTCGAAGTTGAAGATGTTGAGACTGCAAGAAAAGTGTTGAATCTTGTTGAGCGCCTTGATGATCACGATGATGTGCAGAGTGTATCTGCAAACTTCAACATACCAGAGCAATCGATGTCTCAAATTTCCTGATATTGAGTCTAATATCCTGAATGCTCGACAGCAGGCCAATACTCGTCAAAGTCAAAGTCAGGACTGTTGTCCAGATCATGGCACTCAAGGCAGTTTGCAATAACTTTTTTTCGCCCCTCATCGGTATCGAGAGTCATTGATAATTCATTTCTTAATCTTTCCTGTTCTGCCGCATCAGCACGCACGTCACCAAGTTCAACAGCAGCATGCGCTGCTGCGGGACCATGGCAGTTTTCACAACCCTGATGAGCTAAATGGGCAGTCGACTCCATGCTGAGAAAACCACCTTCAAATGGCTCAAAGCGTTGTGGAGCCCAGCCCACAACGTGGCATGACAGGCACTCAGGGTCACTGTCTCGTCGTGGATCTTGTTCCTCAAGAGTGACAAGTGCGCTTGCGTGTGGAGTTTCTTTCCAGATGTTATAGGCATCTTCATGGCAATCAGCACAGGCATCACTTCCAGCAAATCTATGGCCTGACGGGTGACGAATGGCACGAAGCCCAAGGCCTTCAAGTTTGAGAGATTCCAGTTGGCTCTGATATCCTGCTAATAATTTGATCATGTCGCTTGATTCACCCCATCGAGCATCAAGAGGTACTCGCTGAGAACGCACAGAAGAATCTTCAAAGAATCCAATGGCGACTGCATACATGCCTTTGTGACCTAACTCAACAAACTGCGCTTTTGAAGGAAGCGTTGGAAGTGTGGCTGCCGGTTCATCTGCTCCTCCAGCCGTAACAACAATGTCAAATTGAGGAAATTGTTTTGCAAGTTGCTTTGTTTCTTCTGGAGATGCCCAAGACAGGAGTACCTGATGTGTACAGTTGGCAGATGATAATTCTTTCACAACGGGCTTCAGGGCCTCTCGTGCTGGAAGGACTTCAATGGCATCATTGTGAACTCTCGATGCCTCCTCTTCACCAAGGACAGTCGTAAAGCCGACCACAACACCATTGGATTCAATTACCCGGAATCGGGGAGTGATATTTGCATCAAGTCCAAGCAGTCCCACATTTGCACTGACAAAGGGAGTTGGTTGATCACCCACGGGCGCAACGGCAGCAACGAGTTCTTCTGCAGGAAGTCTTAAGTCTCCTGGGCCAAATCCTACCGCGGCATATCCCATCTGCCTCAGTCCATCCGCAATAGACTGAAATTTTATTTCGGTTTGTCTTCCGAATCGCTTGACCTGATTCCCAAGATCAATAGATAAAACTGGCCACTGAGCAGATGCTACTGCACGGAGAAAATTTTGCCTGCGGCTCAGTCCGCCTTTTTGGTTTTCTTTCCCCGAACAACCACACGGTTCAATATAGCCATCTAATTGCCCGGTGATGACGAGCAGGAGTTCAGGTTTTTGCCACTCATCGAATACAAGCCCATTTCTTTTTTGAAACTCAAGGACCACATCTTCTGACACTCCAGCGGCTTGACGAGGCGGTGCACATAGGCTCGATGGCATGTACAGGAGTGCAATCGCAATGAAAGGTAACCGTCTAAGCAAAAGGTCAAAAAACAACATATGTCCTCAAGAATCACTTCATGAAAATCAAGCATCTCACTGTAGGGTATGGTAGCTGTTTTCTGTGTCTTGGGCGAGTTTGATTTAGGGGCCAATAACAACGCTCACAGGCAGTGTCACGACTGAAGAATCTGGTAATCCGGTTTGTAGGACAATTCTTCCTTTCGGAGCCTGTTCTGTTCCTATATGGTTTGCCATAGGGCTTCCGGTGGGAAGCGTGATGTCAATTGGAATCAAGATGACCGCACCTTTGCCAATGGGTTCTGCTGCCTGTACATCAACAACAAGTGATTCCGGAACAACCTCTGAAACAACTGGATTCACCTTTTCACGATCAGGACCTCTGGCAGTTAAAAACATTCTTGTCTTAAAGCCCTCAGAGCTTGATACTTTACCAAGAGACAGTTGATATTTTGTTGAGTTCCATCTTTGTCCTGTAAAAGAAATGTCTCCAGTCACACTGCCTTCGACGGGAATCTCAATGGTAATCTTCTCAGGGATATTCACCGAGACTTCTAGGACTTCACTTAGCGGTCCAATAGGCAATCCCGGAAGAACGTCAACGGAGAGAGTAAATCCTCCTGTAGCCTCTGGCTCGTCTTTCAATTGTTCATCAGCTAAGAGATCGGATTGTATGTTAAAGAAAGCCCTTTTGTCTTCATCAAGAATACGTAGAGTCTCAATAGTTGGTTTTTCATCACCAAAAGTGAAGACCTTGGTTTCGGCATGAGCAGTCGACTTTGATGAGAGCTTGGGGAAAGTAATGTCGGGTGGATTTGCGGTCCACGTAGGAACCACTGCTCCTTCAATTGTAAAAGCAATTTCGGGTCTTCGAGGGTCATTTGTCAGCACCGTGGCTTCCTGACGAAAAAGACCACCCAGGCCCTTCCCTGTCCATTGAATGCTTACAGTCGTCTCGTCACCGGGAGCGATTACTTTCTCATTCGTTGCCTCAGAATCTCCACTCTCATCTGGCGATGTACCAAAATCACTCACAGTACAAGTACAGCTTGTCGTACCTTGAGTAAGGACAAGTGGAGATGAGCCAATGTTTTTGATGGTAAATGCATGCTGTCCTTTTTCACCGGCACCGACGGATCCAAAATTGTGCTTTGTGTGAGGGACGCTGGCCTCTGGTAGAGGCCTACTCTTCGGTAGAGCGTCTGTTGAAAAATCACCGATAGTCCACTTCTGAAACTTGGACTCAATAAATGCAGAACCAATTCCGATAGAGAGGCCAACACAAAGAGCGACGATGACAACAGTTCGAGTGCGAATGAGTTTCATGCTGATTAGTATGATCTTGCGAGAACACTTCGGCCAGTCACGGGTTTTCCTGTCACGATACACGTGCCTGGATCGTCATTTTCCGCCATTGGTATGCATCGAACGGTCACCTTGAGAGGGTCGAGTATATGCGCTACAGCGGGATCATCAGCAACATGAGCAAGGGCAAAGCCTGCATGGCCATTCGTGGTCTTTTCTTCACTAAAGTAATCAATCATTTCTTGTTGAGTGTGTATTTGAGCAGTATTTTCTTCACGGAACTGTTTTGCGCGTTGAAAAAGATTGGCTTGAATGTCATCAAGAATTTTCGGAACTTGTCTACTAAAATCTGGAATAGGTATCGATTCTCGTTCCTTGGGGCTCTTGTCGCGTCGAGATACACTCACCGAGTTGGATGCTAAATCACGAGGGCCAATTTCAACGCGAAGTGGAACGCCTTGCTTGATATGCTGCCACACTTTATCACCACCCCGGATGTCTCGTGCATCTATTTTTACCCGCACTGTCGAGTGTGCGAAAGACAATGATCGTAGTTCTCGTTCAAGGGTCCGGCATGTTTCAAGAACCTTTTCTCTTTCATCGTCAGAGCGAGCGATTGGTAAGAGAACAACGTGTTCAGGGGCAATGCGGGGAGGTAACACAAGCCCATCATCATCAGAGTGAGTCATAATAACTGCTCCAATCAGTCGAGTTGAGACACCCCATGAAGTGGTCCAGCAGAATTCCTCCTTGCCACTAGAATTCTGGAACTTAATTCCTTGACCTCGAGAAAAATTTTGTCCGAGAAAATGGGACGTGCCTGCTTGAAGAGCTTTGCCATCCTGCATCATTGCTTCAATCGAGTAGGTATCAATTGCACCAGGAAAGCGCTCGGCTGATGGTTTTGGTCCTTTGATTACAGGCATTGCGAGATCTCTCTCTGCAAATGTTGAATAGACATCAATCATTTGCAGAGTTTCCTCAATAGCTTCTTCTTCTGTGGCGTGCGCAGTGTGACCCTCTTGCCACAAAAACTCAGCCGTTCGTAAGAATACACGGGGACGCATTTCCCATCGGACAACATTTGCCCATTGATTGATTAAGATGGGAAGGTCTCTCCACGATTGAATCCATTTGGCATACATGGCACCAATAATTGTTTCACTCGTTGGTCGAACAACAAGTGGCTCTTCGAGCTTTCCGGTTGGGAGTAGTTTGCCATCACTATTCAGTTCGAGGCGATGATGCGTGACGACAGCACATTCTTTTGCAAAACCTTCTACATGTTTTGCTTCCTGTTCCAAGTACGAAACGGGAATGAAGAGTGGGAAGTAAGCGTTGTGATGTCCTGTCGCCTTGAACATGTGATCAAGAATGCTCTGCATGTGCTCCCACAGAGCGTATCCATGAGGTTTAATGACCATGCATCCTCGTACTGGTGATGGCTCAGCCAATTCTGCTGCACGGACAACCTGCTGGTACCATTCAGGATAATCCTCGGTTCGAGTCGGGGAGATGGCGGTTCGGGGCATGGAGAACTCCTGAGTGTCATTTGGAAGCTGTGGACTGCATGATTTGCGAGATTGTAGTCATTCGCTTGTGTGGTGTGGGGAATCATTCATACACTTTTTGAAATGTCGAGTTCTTCTCCTTCCTCACGTAAAGCCCCGGCGCCACCCCCCACCCCCTTTCCTGCCCGAGTTTCAGGCAGAAAGTTCGTGACAGAACTGCCTATGCAGGGTGCAGTTGATCAAATCTTCCTTGCAACGAGAAAGCAGCTCCGGCCGAATCGTCACGGACAACTCTATCTTCAGGTGGAACTTGCAGACCGTTCAGGCTCTATTACGGGACGGATGTGGAATGCCTCTGACTATCAGTTTGAGGCCTTCGACGATGGTGAATTTGTTCATGTTGAGGGCATGACGCAAGTATATTCAGGAAATCTTCAGGTAATCATTCAATCGATTTCACGCGCAGACCCTCGTCTCGTTGATGAGTCAGAGTTTCGTGTTTTGACGAGCGAGGATATTCGTGCGTTGCAAGTGGAACTTACAGATATTCTATCGACGGTTGAGCATCCTCAACTGGCTGCTTGTATATCCGAAATACTGTCTGATGAAGAATTGATGACGGCAATTGCACGTAGTCCTGCTGGCATTAAGCAGCATCATGCATATGCTGGTGGACTTCTTGAACATATCGTCTCTCTTCTTCGAATTGCCGATCGTGTGGCACCACTCTACCCAGATCTTAGCCGTGATTTACTGCTGGTGGGAGTTCTACTCCATGATATCGGTAAAACTTCAGAACTCGAAAGTGAGCAGGGTTTTTCATATACCGATGCAGGACAGTTGCTGGGGCATATTGTGTTAGGCCTCGAGATCCTCGAAGAAAAAATCCAAGCCGCTGAGCGTCGCCTGAATACTTCTATTGATAGTGAATTAGTGTCGAGAATCAAGCATATGGTTGCGAGCCATCATGGAGAATATGAGTACGGATCCCCCAAGTTACCAATGACCCTTGAGGCAGTGGCTCTGCATCATATTGATCAACTCGATGCTCGTATGGCTGCAACAACACAACTCTTACGAAATGAAGCAGCCTTGGACGGAGGCTGGACACAATATCATACGAACCTTGGTCGAAAGTTTTTCAGAGGAAGGGAGAAGTAGTCAAAACGATTTGTGTTATGAGTACCGTTTCGTGAAACGAAGTCGTTTTGACATCTCCTCAAGTATCTTTGGGCCATTTTCTTTATTCATGGAGTGAGAAATGGTTTCATGAGCCGTAAGCGTCCAATATTGTCCAAAAAACATGAGCAAGCTGATGTTGTTGGCGTGTTCAAACGAGCTTCTGGGGGATATGGATTTGTGCATCCAGATGGTTTTGCTGCTGGTGATCGTTCTGCAGATGTGCATATCACGGCTCATAGGCAGCGTGATGCAGTGAGTGGAGATGTCGTAAAGGTACGACTGCTTTCAGGAAACAGTACTTGGCGACAGGGGCCAACAGGAGAAATCATAGAAGTCGTGAGTCGCAAAACGACTCGCTTTGTTGGTCGTTATTTCGAATCTTCAGGGATAAGCTGGGTGCGAGTCGATGGAAATACGTTTGATTCACCTATCTCGGTTGGAGATCCCGGCGCAAAAGATGCCGGAGAGAATGACAAGGTGGTCATCGAGATCGTCCGATTTCCTCAATATGGTCAAGGTGGAGAAGGCGTTGTTGTTGAAGTCCTGGGGGCTCTCGCAGATCCTGGTGTTGATGCACAATCAATCATACATGAATTTGATTTGCCAGGTCCTTTTCCAGATGAGGTGTTAGCAGATGCACGTGAGCAAGCAGCTCAATTTTCTGAAGAAGTGCTTGATGATCGGCGTGACCTCACCGAAAAAGTGATTGTGACGATTGATCCAACTGATGCTCGAGACTTTGATGATGCGATCTCCTTGGATCGAATTGAAAATGATCACTGGTTGCTTGGGGTTCACATTGCAGATGTCTGCCATTTTGTGCGTAAAGGTTCGCCTCTTGATATTGAAGCTGCACGTCGCGGCACAAGCGTATATCTGCCTGGCCATGTCATTCCAATGCTTCCGGAAATAGTTTCCAATAATCTGGCGAGCCTTCAGCCTGAGCGGGTACGTTTTACTCGAACGTGCTGGATTGAGTTTTCTCCTGAAGGCATACCAATTGATACAGTCATTGAACGCTCAGCCATAAAGAGTCATCGTCGTTTTACGTATGACGAAGTGGATACCTTTCTTTCAAATCCAGCAACACGCAAGATTCAAATGTCCTCTGCAATTCGTTCCTTGTTGGGGCGGATGCGAGACCTTGCTCGCGTGCTCAGAAGCCGCCGGATAGCCAAAGGATCTTTGGAACTTGACATGCCAGAGGTGAAAATCGATCTCGACCGTTCCGGAAGAGTTACCGGAGCTCATGTTGTTGAACATACAGAAAGCCACCAGATTATTGAGGAGTTTATGCTGGCTGCCAATGAGGCGGTGGCGCGTACCTTATCCTCGACGGAGGGTGGGTATTTGCGTCGTGTTCATGCTGCTCCTGATTTGAAAAAGCTGCAGCAACTTAATGAGTTTGTGAATGAACTTGGATTTGATGTGGAATCACTTGAAAGTCGATTCGAACTACAGAAATTGCTTCAAAAGGCTCGTGGATGTCGAGAAGAGCATGCGATTCACTATGCTGTGCTCCGCAGTTTCAAGCAGGCGTGTTACAGTCCTCAGCACGAAGGGCACTTTGCACTGGCAAGCGACTTCTATTGTCACTTTACATCACCAATTAGGCGTTACCCAGATCTCACTATACACCGAGCACTTGACACCATATCGAAGGGCCACAAGCCTCCTCATGATGGTCTGCATCAACTTGGTGAACAATGTTCTCATCTGGAGAGGCGTGCAGAAGCAGCAGAGCGAGAACTGGTGAAATTGAAGCTGCTCCTTTTTCTTTCTTCTCGGATTGGTGAAGAAATGGATGCAGTTGTAACTGGCGTGGAGCGGTTCGGCATATTTGCCCAAGGTATGGATCTGCCAGCTGAGGGCTTTTTATCGCGACAAGTCCTTCCGCCCGATCGCTATCGCTACGATAAAGTCGGTCACGTTCTTTCTGGAGCACGAGAGGGGAATGTATTTCGTCTTGGTGATCGATTAAGGGTTTCTGTACAGCAGGTCGATCTTGATCGGAGATTGCTGGAATTTGGGCTTGTAGATAAGCATTCACGTGGGAAAAAGCGAGTCAGGCGATCAACGAGAAAAGTAAAGCCAAGGATGAAAAAAAGAGAACACCATGGGGAACGACACAAAAAAAGGCAGCCCAGACGATAGATGACTAGTCGTGCATATCGAGAGCCTTACAATCACTGCTCATACGGAATCTTTTCTTGTGAAAGGTGCATGGAAGGTATTTGGCAAAAATGCTCGAAACTCCTCTTGTGAATTGGCATGAAGCCCACAATGGACGCATGGTTGATTTTGCGGGCTGGAGGATGCCTGTGCAGTATTCTTCAATTGTTGAAGAGCATCTAGCGACTCGTCAGGTGGCTGGAATGTTTGATGTTTCGCATATGGGTCGTCTTACAATCGGTGGGCCTTATGCGATGAATTGGCTTGACGCATTACTTTCTCGAAAGATTTTGGGAATGAATGTCAGTCAGTGTCGGTACACCTTGATTACCACTGAAGATGCTATTTTAGATGACGCCATTGTGAGTCGGGAACCAGATGCTGCTGATGGCTCGCCCTGTCTTGGGCTTATCGTGAATGCGAGTAATCGTGAACGAGTTGTTGATTGGTTCAACATGCGTCTCCCCAAAGAGGGTGTCACACTAAAGGATCACACATCTGAAACGGCAATGATGGCTATTCAGGGGCCGCGAGCCATTGATATAGTGGCCTCTCTCTTAGAACGTCAGGAATCACAGCGACTTTCCAAGTTGTCAACATACACATTAATACAAACCACGATCATTGGTCATTCAGCGACAATCAGCCGCACAGGTTACACGGGTGAAGATGGTCTTGAAATTGTTGTGCCGGCATCTGCGGCACTCGAAGTATGGGAGGAAATATATAAGGCTGGGGTGCCTCTAGGATTGCATGCGTGTGGCCTTGGCTCACGAGACACTCTCCGTCTCGAAGCCGGAATGCCTTTGTATGGTCATGAACTTACGGAGATATCAAATCCTTTTGCGATTGGCCTTGGTTTCGCGATGACGCTCAAGGATCATATCTTTCCAGGGCACGATCGCTTTATCGCAATGAAGAACACCCCTGATTCGCAGGTGCGTATTGGATTGGTGTTTGATTCAAAAAGAACCGCCCGGACTGGATGTGAAGTTTTTTCTGATGAGGTGCTCATCGGTACTGTAACGAGTGGAAGCTTTGCTCCCTCGCTCGGGAAAGCGGTTGCCATGGCAGTGATCAATTGTGAAGCGGCTGTTGAGGGAAACAGTGTGGAGGTTGTGGTGAGAGGATCAAAGCAAAAAGGACGAGTAACCTCCCTGCCCTTTTACAAAAGAGACTAACATATCGTTGTGTGTTTACACCTTTTACTACTGTTTTGGAGCAAGTCATGGCCGTTGAACGTAAATATGCCCAGTCACATGAATGGATTCGTCTTGAGGATGATGGCACCGCGACCATCGGTGTATCGGCCTATGCTGTGGAGGCGTTGACAGATCTTGTCTTCATTCAGTTACCGGACATTGGCCAAAAGGTCAAAGCCGGTGAGTCGTTTGGTGAAATTGAGAGTGTTAAGGCCGTAAGTGATCTCTATGCTCCAGTTTCTGGTGAAGTAGTGGCAGTCAACACCGATCTCCCTGGAGAGCTAGAGATTCTGGGTGATGATCCTTACCAAAAAGGCTGGATCATGCGAATCAAGCCAGATAATACATCAGATGTTGAAAGTCTACTTGATCAGCAAAGTTATGATGCTCTCATAGCAAAGCAGTCGCCCTAACAATGAGTGCATCTAATTCTGCAAGTGTGATTACGCTCTATCGTGATGGTCCTGCTGATGGTCCTGAAAATATGTCAGCGGATGAATGTCTCGCGCACGAAGCTGAATGCAGAAATGGTCTTGTGATTCGTCTGTATAGCTGGAAAAAAACAACAGTCTCACTCGGTGCTTTTCAAGCTTCTCGTGATGCTCATGAATGTTCTGCATTGAAAAATCTTCCATTAGTCAGACGTCCAAGTGGAGGTGGGGCAATTGTTCATGGATCAGATGTTACATATGCAGTAGCAATTCCTAGGCACCATCCTTGGGCAGCGCAGCCGCAGTTCCTCTACGATGCCCTTCATGGGGCCATGGTGAAGTCCTTGAAGACGCGTGGAGTAAAAGCAAGGTTGGCTACTAGAGAATCTCCAGCGGACGAACAATTTTTTTGTTTTGACCGTCGGTCTGAAGGAGATTTAGTTGTGGATCTCGAGGGTGATGCATCCGTTGCGAGGGGTGCTAAGGTTATGGGGAGTGCCCAGCGACGCCGCGCCAAGGCAGTTCTTCAGCATGGAAGTCTTCTTGTTCACACGAACAAAGACGTTGGATTGTCTGGCCAGCATGCTGGGCTTCTTGATTTACCGGGAAGCGGCATAGAAACAACCGAAGGCATAGACGCTTGTATTCAGATGTGGCTGCACGGTCTCTCCTCAATGCTGTGTGCAGACATTGAGGAGCAGCCTCATTCTTTTATTGCTTCAGATCCATCAGGCTTTGAAGACAACCTAGAACGGTTTAGTCATTCAAGGTGGACATTTAGACGTTGACAGCAATAAGCCATCGACGAAGGAATGGCGTAAAAAAACTCAATTGCCCTTCGATTTTTATCTCCATGGTTTTGTGTGCGCCGGGGACTACGTTAGGCAATCGCCAAAGGAATGTCACTTTGAACTGTTTTTCAATGGAAAGAAAAAGTTCCTATGGAGTCATGCAATTAACACCTGATAGTGTTAGAATAAGAGCGGGTTTCGTTTGGGAACTATAATATTTTTTTCTTCGTCATTTTTAAAACCATCGATTGGAACCTGTGGAGTAAGAAAGGGTGTGAGAAACATGATGGAGAAATATCACGATGGCTACAAAACTGGTCATTGCATCAGGAAAACGTGCAGGGAAGGCTATCCTTCTCAAACGTAGTGAGATGCTAATTGGTCGTGCCGAAGAGTGCGGCATTAGACTCACAAGTGATGAAATAAGCCGTCGGCACTGCTCAATTAAGGTCGTGCCTGACACGGTCTGGGTGGAGGATCTTCGCAGTCGTAATGGGACGTTTGTGAATGGTCGTCGTATTTCCGAGAAAACCAAGTTATATGACGGAGATCTTCTTCGTGTCGGAGGCCTTGAACTCAGGATATCAGGGGGATCACTTGCTGCCGCGGGGGCTGATGGATCCAAGGCACCACTGCCAAAATCCTGGAGTGATGACGATGAGATATCACGCTGGCTATTGAGTGAGAGTAACGAATCACCAAATCTACATGAGACGACTCAGGTGTCTGCTGCCATACCAGTCGATGATGTTGTTGAAGAAGAAGCCAAAGACGTTGAAAAGTCTGAAGGCGATGATGATGGGAGTGATTCGAATGATGAGGATTCTCAGCAGGACAAGGACGTGCACAATCATCCAAGAAATGCCCGAATGACAGTCGAAGAGTTGGTAGCAGCGCGTGCAAATCCTGAGGGCATGCCAAAACAGGAAGAGAAATCACAGGGGTCCTCGCGTGAAGCAGCTGCCGAGGCCCTAAAAAAGCTGTTTGGAAACCGATGATGACGTCTTGTAGCGGTTGTAGGACTTATTTGTTCTGAGCAAAGCTTGTTGCCACTAATTATTCGCTAATCATCACACTCTACGCAGTCGTTATGAGGAATACTCTCTAAGACTGACTTCGATTTTTGATTGAGAGGAGATTGATATGTCTGCCACTGCTAGCCGCCTTCAAAAAAAATCCCCAGAGAATAAAACCTGTGCATCTCACCCGTGCACGGAGCCAAAGACATTGCGTCGACGCTATATCGATCCAACTACCTGTGAACGAGAATATGCTCCGGAGGAATTGGAATTTATGCGTGCCCTTGAATCGTATAAACGATCAAGTGGAAGAATGTTTCCGACGTGCAGTGAAATACTAGAAGTTGTTCACTCGCTAGGCTACGTACAGGTAGGGTCCTAATGACGTTGGATGTACGTGCTGTATCACATCTCATTCGTTGGGAAGCCATTATGGCCGTGAAGATGCTTTCCCCTGTGAGCGTGAAGCCTTTTGCGTCGTACTAACGATCTGAATTGGGCTGATATGTATTGTTTTCTAAAAAAGATTTCTATTTGGCAGGATCGTTTCAACGGCTTCCTGCCTGTCTCGGATTGTGCTCTTATCGCTTGGGTTCGATGAGGTCTTCTCACCCTCCGTTTACGTTCCATATCGTGGCCCGTTGACCATACGCGGAAGGCGTCCTATTCTCCCATGAATACGGCTTTTGAGAAGGCGTCGAATCGACTGCCTACTGATGCCGGTGTCCGAACAGGAGGAAGGTGTGGCCCAACGATCAGACGGAGCAGATTCGAGTCGGATGTTCAATTTTTCTGCGGGGCCGGCTGTCCTTCCCCTTCCCGTATTGAGGCAGGCCCAGAGCGACTTGTTGGCTTTGCCAGGAGTTGGAAGTTCGGTTCTCGAGATTAGTCATCGAAGTGCTGCCTTTGATACTATTCTTGAAGAGACCTTGGCAACGCTCCGCCATCTTTTATCTGTTGGAGAAGATCATGAGTTGATACTTTTACAAGGTGGAGCGAGTCTGCAATTTTCAATGATTCCAATGAATTTGCTTCGTGGGCATGGTTCAGCGGACTACATTCTGACTGGTAGCTGGGGAAATGCTGCACTGAAAGAGGCTCTCCGTGAAGGAGATGCTCGCATTGTGTGGGATGGCAAAGATAACAACTACAGTTGTTTGCCCAGGATCGAAGAGTTGAACGTGTCATCGGATTCAGCATATGTTCATCTAACAAGTAATGAGACGATTCAGGGTGTGCAATGGAAGCAGGTTCCTGACGTCGGAGACGCACCGCTCATCTGTGATTGCTCAAGTGATTTTCTTTCTCGTCCAATTGATGTGAGTAAGTATGGTCTTCTGTATGCGTGCGCGCAAAAAAATGCTGGAATCGCAGGCGTCACGGTGGTTGTGATCCGCAAAGATTTGCTGCATAGATGTGGCGATGCGTTGCCGAAAATGATGAACTATGAGACGTACGTAAAGAATGGTTCTCGGCCAAACACGCCTCCTGTTTTTGCGGTGTACATTCTTGGGCTCGTTTGCCGATGGATTCAGGAATCAATGGGTGGGTTGTCGATGCTTGCTCAGCAGAACGCGTCAAAGGCACAACTCCTATATGACGTGATTGATGAATCTGATGGTTTTTATGCGGGGCATGCTCACGCATCATGCCGATCGGACATGAACGTTACGTTTCGCCTGGGTGATGAAACGCGTGAGAAACAATTTGTGGAGAAAGCTGCTGAACATGGTCTTGTGGATTTGAAGGGTCATCGTTCCGTTGGAGGTATCCGAGCCAGTATTTATAATGCGATGCCTCTGAAGGGTGTTGAAACGCTCCGGCAGTTCATGCTTGATTTCCAACAATCTCACTGATCAAAAACTTTTTGAGCGACTGATACGATTTTTCTTTAGGAACTAAAATGCCATCCATCGTTGTTCTTGATTCTCTCAGTCCCGACGGACTTGCCCTTCTTGATAAAGCCAAAACTCGTGGTGTCACGTACAAGGTAGCAACCGGTCTTTCAGGCGAGGCTCTTCGTACGGAGTTAGCAGCTCATGACGGTGCCATCTGTCGTAGCGGTGTGAAGATCACTGCGGATGTTTTGGCAGGGAATACCCGGCTTCGGGCGATTGTGCGAGCAGGTGTCGGGACCGACAATATTGATAAGGATGCAGCAACCCGGCAAGGTATTGTGGTAATGAATACTCCTGCTGGCAACACTGTCAGTACTGCTGAACATGCCTTTGCTCTCATCTTGGCTCTATCACGAAATGTTGCGGCCGCTGATGCCAGCCTTCGTGATCACCGATGGGATCGGGGGAAATTCATGGGGGTACAGCTATCTGGAAAAATCCTTGGTATTGTTGGTATGGGTCGGATTGGACAGGCTGTTGCTGAACGGGCAAGGGCTTTTGATATGCGTGTCGTGGGGTACGACCCCTTTCTTTCACCGGAGCGGGCAGCTGACCTTGGCGTTGAGTTAGTGCCAAAAGTGACTGATATGCTGCCCATGGTTGATTATCTCACCGTTCACACACCGCTTACTGATGAAACACGACACCTAATCGGACGATCTGAGTTGTCTCAACTCAAAAAAGGTGTTCGGCTTGTCAATTGTGCCCGAGGAGGTATTTACGACGAAGAAGCTCTCGCTGAGGGGCTCAAGTCGGGAGTGATTGCAGGCGTAGCACTCGATGTTTTTGAGTCAGAGCCTTGTACTGAAAGTATGTTATTTGACATGCCAGGTGTGCTTGTGACTCCGCATTTGGGGGCGAGCACAGAGGAAGCTCAGTCGCAGGTGGCAGTTGAGGGTGTTGGCCTGCTAGTTGATTTTTTGATGACAGGAGCGATCCGCCACTCTGTGAATGCGAATGCGATTGATCCTTCGGCGATAGAAGGTGTTCGAGGCTTTCTGGATCTTGCGTGGCGCCTTGGCTTGCTTCTTGCGCAGTTTGACGACGGAGCTCCTCGTTCCTGTTCAATCGCCTATCGAGGGGAAATTGCATCTCGTAATACGAGGTTGGTCACAGCAGCGTTTGCTGCAGGTCTCCTCGAGTCTGCAATTGAAGATGTCAATATTGTCAACTCAGAAATGCTGTTACGTGATCGGGGGATTGAATTAGTTGAACAGAGCCGTACTGACCCAGGAGCATTCAGTTCTGTTGTGGCAGTTGATCTTGTTATTGGTGATACGGTTCACCGAGCCGCAGGGACACTTTTTGGCCACTCGATGCCACGACTTGTTCAGCTTGAGGGACATCGTCTTGAGGCCTACTTAGATGGAGTGTTACTTGTATTTACTCATCAGGATGTGCCAGGAATCATAGGTCGTGTTGGGACGGCATTTGGTGGCCAGGGTGTCAATATTGCCCAAATGACGGTTGGCCGAACTGCGCCTGGTGGTGAGGCCATTGGTGTGCTCAATTTAGACCAGGCGCCAACGCCAGAGGCTCTTTCTAATGTTGCCGCCTGTGAAGGTGTCCAGTCGGCTCGAGTCGTGAAACTTCCTCCAGCAGGCAAACTTCCCTATTGGCTGGCAAATACCTCAGCTGCCACCCGATCAAGTCAAGCAAACAAATAATCAGAGTCTTTCTCGGCGTCTAGATTTTGATTTTTTCAGAAATCACGTTGATGTACCCCCCGGCTGTCTCAGTGGTAAAAAAACGTATACTTACATCGTTCGTATACTTGAAAGATTGCAATACCGTTTCGAAGTGTTTGAGGGTTGGGGCTAAGGGCCAAAAAAATGATTGTTCACAGATTCGTACAGAGAATGACCTGGCTGCTCGTTGCCGTGTTGGCAGGATCTCAGTACAACGCGTTCACGGCTGAACACGAGAAGATCTCGGTTTCAGATCAAGCGACTCTTTCTCTTTTGAGAGCATTGGATGAACAAGAAATGCCAGATGTGGTTCTCTGGATTCTTGATAGTGTGGCAAAAGAGAAGGAAGCAGGAAAAACACTTCAGCAAGAAGTGGCATTCAGGAGGGCCACAGCTCTCGTTGGAGTCAGTCAGTCTGAAGGCGATGCTGAAAAACGTGTGCAGTTGCTTGATAATGCTGAACAAGCACTCGATTCTTTTTTAGCCGATGATCCACCCCTCAGACTTCGAATTGAAGCCTTAATGCAAAAAGGTGGACTGCTTGTTGCTCGGGGGCGAGTCAATCTTGAGAAGGCAAAGCGTCCAGGAGCAGATGCTAGTTCGCTGCGATCGGCATCAGTACCTTTTTTTGATAAAGCCATTTCAGCACTCCAAGGGAAAATGGCTGGAAAAAAAGAGCCAATAACAGATGTCAGTAATGCAGAAGATGCTGTGCTCAAGGCGTTGAGGGAAGCTGATGCGGAGCTCAAAGCAGTTGCCGCAGAAAAGGAAAAACCAGGTTCATCAGGTCGCTCGGGTTCTCGCTCTATTACCCGAATGGAAGAAGACCGAGAAGAACTGCGAGGAAAACTGCTCCAAGTGCGACTGTTAGTAGCAGATGCACTTTTTGATAAGTCACAAGCATTTCTTCCGGATTCAAAAGAGTCGAATGCTGCCCTCGAGTCCTCTACAGAAAAATATGAAGAGCTCTATAAGAAGTATCCCAATCGCGGTGCTGGTCTCCTTGCACGATGCAACGAGGGCAGAAATTATGCGGTCGCAGGTGACTACAAAAAGGCGCTTTCAGTCCTCAATGAGATGTTGGCTATTGAGGGAAATGGAGCCTTTTTTATAACGCTCAAGCGGAAGGCACTCAACGCAGCATTGCAGTGTTGGTTGGCTGAAAAACGGTATGATGCTTTCTCGTCAGATATGTTAATAACAGCGAAGTCGAGTGTTCCCGATGAGCAACTGGATCAAGATGTTCTCGGCATGAAATATAGAGCAGCTCTTCTTCTTACAAGGCGGGCAGAGGCTATTTCGGAACAAGAGGCCCCAAAGAAAAAGCCCCTTTGGCGAGATGCTGGGAAACTTGCTTTGGAGGTTGCCAAAGCAAGTCGAGAGTATGCCATTGAAGCTCGTGATCTCTTGGCATCTCTTGGTTCAGACTTTGATTCAATGGATGGTCAGGATGCATCATTTAGCTTATTGATGGATCAGGCAAAGCTTTCGCTCACGACAATGCAGGAGCAGCGGGCTCTGGCTAAGCAAGCTGTGGCATCAAAGCAGGATGCAGCGGCAAAACAGGCGACATCGTCCGGGGATAAAGCCAGGTCACAAGCGATTTCATTTCTACAAAAAGCCATCGAAAAGTCCGAAGGGGAAGAGATCGAGGAGGTTAACCAGGCGCGGTATCTGCTGACCTATCTGTTGTATGAGTCTCGTGAGTGGCTGTTAGCTGCCCAGCTAGGCCAAGAACTTTTTAATCGTTATCCCAATAGCCGAGGCAGTGATCAGGCGGCCATGATTGCCATGGCAAGTTGGCAGCAACTGTACAAGCAGGCTGACTCAGCAGAGGCAGCAACAGCAAGAGTAAGTTGTGAGAATTTAGCAAAGTCGATTATAGAACGATGGCCAGACAGTAAGGCGGCGGGTGATGCAGCGGTGGTTGCAATCGCTTTGGCCGTTGAGTCTGACAACCCATCATCTATTTCTTCGCTTCTCAATATTCTTCCAAAAAATTTGAAACGACGCGAAGAAGTATTGATGCGAGCTGGACTGGGTTTGGTGAGACGGTTTCAAGAAGTCAGAAAAGCTGAAAGCAATAAACCTTCTGATCAGACAGATGTTGAGTCTCTCAAAAAACAGGCCATGATGGTGCTCGATCAGGGGCTTGCTGCAGGAGCAAATTTGCCCCCATCGGCTGTTGCGGTTTCGGCTGCTTTTGCCCGCTGTCAGCTTGCCATGGATGATGGTGATGAAGAGCGAGTGAGCAAAGTACTTGAAAATCCAAACTATGGTCCGTGGACGGTGGTCAATGGGACGATCCCGCCTGGTGTATCAAAGTCATTTGTTGGTAATGTGTTGACATTGTCTCTTCGTCACTTTATCAGCGCACAGAAGATCGAAAAAGCTGACCAGGCAATAGCATTGCTCGAAGCTCAGGCGGGTGAAGGTCCTGAAGCTGCAGCAAAGTTGACAGCTCTTTACCTTTCAATGGGACGTCAGTTACAGCAGCAGCTCCAAACTTTGGCGGGCGAGGCAAAAGCTCCTGAGCGAGCGGCGAAAATCCTTCTGGGCTTTGAAAGTTTTCTTGATCGGGTGTCAAAACCTGATGCAAAGACCGATTCACTTATGTGGGTTGCCAGTATGTATGACGCGCTCTCCTCTGGAGAAGGTTTAGGTACAGTTGTTTCCAAAAAACAGCAGGAAAAGTATCTGTCAAAAGCAGCGGAAGTGTATGAAAGATTGCTGGATGGTCGCTTGGATGAAGTTGTTCAGTATGAACCAACAATAAGGCTCAAGCTCGCTGGTAACTATCAACAAGAAGGAAAATGGGAAGCGGCGAGAAAGCACATCAATTGGTTTCTCGGTGATGTTTCTCGACAAAATATGATTGAGCCCCAGATTGCAGCTGCAAAGATTGCTCAAGCTGTTGGGGAATCTTCATCTGATGCATCGGAGGCTGCCAATGAGTTTCGTGAGGCAGTGAGTGGTAATCAAACGAGTGAACGAACATCATGGGGCTGGGGTGGCATCGCAAATAAACTTGTGAGACAAGCTTTTTCTGGAACAGACGAACGAGCGAAATGGGCACAGGCACAGTTTTTCGACGCACGACTCAATTTGGCAAAATGCAGATTAGCATGGGCGGAGCGTTCAACGTCTGATAAGGCAGATCTTCTTGGGAAGGCCTTTAATGACATTGCGCTCACGTACAAACTCTATCCAGCACTAGGCGGTCCGGAGAAGACACAAGAGTTCGATGCTGTTCTTCGAAGTATTCAAAAAGCGCAGGGCCAGCCTCCTGAGGGATTGGCGGCGATTGACAAGTCGGTAGTAGGAGGTGGCACATGAGACAAAAGGTGTGTTGTGTATTGTGGGCAAGGAATAGTGTTCAGCAGCAGTTCAAAATGGTTGCAAAAGCCTGCGTAGTATTAAGCCGTGACTTTTTTCTGTCGAAAGTACTTTCAGTTCTGCTGTGTGGCGTGTTGTGCTCGGGCGTTGCATGTGGTGAGGTGGAAAGTCTCATAACAGGGATGTTTCCTGGAGAAGATGGTCAAAAAGAAAAAAAGACAGAACAAGTCATCATTCTCAGTACGACACCAACAGATGTAGAATATGAAAACAATGCAGCGGAGCTCAGTCGAATACCGCTATCTGACATTGTTGAGATAAGTTTCATTGATGAGCCACCAAATCTTGCTGCGGCTCGCGAGTTTTTGGAGAATGGGCTTCCTGACGAAGCAAGAAAACAGTTTGAGGAAATTAGTGATGACGAATGGTCAGGGCTTCCTGAGGAAGTGCTCGTGGAAAAGCAGTTTGTTTTCGCTGCTTTTGCTGGAAGACTAGCCATTGAGTCTGGTGACAACCTGGTAGAAGCAGACAAACTCCTATCAGAGTTCCTTGCAGCGAATCCTCGAAGCTATCACTTTTATGAAATTGAAAATATTTATGGAACACTCAAGTTCAAAGAGGGAGATTATGCCGCTGCTATGCAAGCATTCGGTGTCCTATCGAAAGGCCCTTCGTCGTACAAGATTCAAGCACTTAATGGAAAAGGAGAAATTCTCATCAAGCAGAGAAAGTTCGTGGAAGCAATCAGCGAATACGACGCTGCTCTCTCGGTAAGTGCAAACGATACCACTAGCTTGAAAAGAAAGCAGGAGGCGGCACTTGGAAAAGCGCGTGCTTTGTCTGGGCTTGTTAAGCATGATGATGCATTGAAATTAGTAAAAAGCACAATCAATGCATCTAATCCAGACGATAAGAGTTTTCTCTCAAGAGCATACGTCGTCTTGGGTGAGGTCTATCGTGCCGTTCAAGGTCGAGAACAGGAGGCGCTGGTTGCATATCTCACAGTTGATTTAGTGTATAATGTGGCTCCAGAAAGCCATGCTGAAGCCCTGTATTATCTGTCCAATTTGTGGGCTATTGCACGGCAGGAAGAGCGATCCCGGCAGGCCGGACAAATTCTGAAAGACGCGTATCCGCAGAGTGAGTGGGCCAAAAAGCTCGTACAGGAAGAGAAAAAGTCCTGAAGCCTCCGTCTTGCATTGCAAGCAGATCTCAGGAATGCATACTTTTAGCAACGAATGTGATTGAGATTAAGATATGACTACCAAGGAGACAAGCATGCGTTCGATTGAAATGGCCAATCACAGAGAGGGCCTGAAGTTGGGAAGTTTCATCAAACGCCTTCTTGGCATGATGGTAATGGTTGTTGGTTTGGTCTTTGTTGTCACTGGTCCATCTCTTTTGTGTCCCGACATTGCTGTAGCCCAAGATGGCGTAGGTGCTACTGATGGTGGTGAGGATTCTGAAGGTGAAAGTGCTCTTTTTTATTATGCAAAGGCGCTTGGTTGGGTGTTTGGTCCGGCATTCCTGCTGTTATCATTTTATTTTGTTTCTCTACTCGTAATGTGCCTGCTGCAGATTCGTCGAGCCGTTGTTCTGCCGGAAGACCTACGGGAAGAGTTTGAGTCTCACCTTGATGCGAAAGAGTATCAACAGGCGTATGAGCTAGTGAAGGAAGATGATTCTTATTTCGGTCGTGTAATGGCTGCTGGCATGGCACGCATTCAGTCTGGGTATTCAGTTGCAGTTGATGCAATGCGAGAAACAGAAGGAGAGCAAGCGATGTTATTGGAACATAAAGTAAGTTATGTTTCGCTTGTGGGGGCTATTGCACCGATGTTGGGTCTGCTTGGAACTGTGTCTGGTATGGTTGGTAGTTTTCAGGTAATAGCACAGTCTGCAACTGCTCCGAAGCCAGCAGAACTTGCTGGTGGTATTTCTCAGGCTCTCGTTACAACATTGATTGGACTAATGATAGCTATTCCAGCTACAGCAGCATTTTCAATGCTGAAAAACTGGCTGCAGGTAATCAATGCAGAGATCGACTCTGAGAGTCTTCGATTGATGTCGCGTTTCCAAGGTGTAGGAAAGAAATAGAGGTTTCTTCCATGGTGCGCCGTAAACGTGGAGTGTCTGACACAGAAGTCGACATGACTCCAATGATCGACATGACATTTCAGTTGATTACATTTTTTATCTTTACCTTGAACTTCTCTGAAGCAGAGCAAGATGACAGGATTCAATTACCTCTGAGTCAACTGGCAAAGCCAGTACCGGGGCCAGTGGAAAAGCCTATTACGCTTCAGGTTACAAATACCAGTTCGGTAATCTATGCAGGAGAGTTGGTTCCTGTCTCACAAATAGGTGGATACCTTGAGCGAGAAAAAGCATCACTCATCGCGTTAGGCAAACAGCCAGCAGAAGCTACTGTAATTGTAAGAGCTGATGGACGAGCAAAGACGGGCGAAGTGCAAGAAGTTGTCAAAGTCTGTCAAGAGAAAGGGTTTGAAAAGTTTGCGCTCCGAGCCCAGTATGATGACAGGAATTAGTCAATGGACCAAACAGTCTCACAGATCTCTGAAAAAGTTGAAATCAATATGACGCCGATGATCGACGTCGTTTTCCAGCTGTTAATATTTTTCATGCTGACCATGAAAACAGTAATTCCTGAAGGTGATTTCGATATCCGGATGCCTCTTGGAAACGCTGCGGCTGGTGCTCCTGACGATCAACTTGTACCACCAATTCGAGTGAAGATGACTGCTGCTGCTGATGGTCGGCTCAGTGGCCTTACCATGAACGGAACGCCTATAAAAGACTTTGTTGAGCTCCAAAACAAGATTGTCAGTATTGTAGGCACAGATACAGGGCCGAATTCTCTGGCAGAGAACACAGAGGTGGAGTTGGACTGTGATTACGGCCTTGACTATGAAAATGTTGTTCAAGCAATTACGGCAGTGTCTGGGATGGTTCGTGACGGACAGATTGTTGAACTCATAAAGAAAATAAAGTTTACTCCTCTGAAAAGTGATTCCTGAACATCAACAAAGAAGTGGTACTCAAGTCATCGAAATTGCAGCGAGGAATTGCTTAGTCACAGTCCGACAGCTGTTTTGTGAATCAATGAGCGATCATGATTCCCTACATATGACGAAAAAGCATGCGAGAAACGTCAGAAAGCCCCGGTTCAACGTCGTGGGTGAAACTTTTGGTGGATTCCTTGAAGTCGACTAGAGTCGACGTGAGTGTATCGCTGAGTCGTGGCAATACTTGCATGTCCAAGCATCTCTTGAACGTGTCTGAGGTCCACTCCTCCTGACACTAAATGCGTAGCAAAACTGTGCCTGAGGGTATGGGGGCCAATGTCTGGAGGTACACCGGCCCGTTTGGCATGGGCTCGAACGATTTCCCAAATGCGCATTCTGGAAAGTCGGTTTCCTCTGGATGAGAGCACGGCCCATTCAGAGTTTGTGCCGCAAGCAGCAAATGATGGACGGGTATTTTTGAGCCAATCGGAGAGTGATGTGATTGCACGGCGACCGAGTGGTACAACGCGTTGCTTGTCACCTTTGCCATGACACGTACAGAATTTTTCACTCAGGTGAATATCGGACACTTTCATGGAGGATACTTCTGAGGCTCGGCAGCCAGTGGCATAGAGTAGTTCTAGGACAGCGCAATCACGATTGCCTGTCGGTGAAGAAGTATCCGGAGTCGTAAGCAAACGATCAACCTGATTCGGTGTCAGGACACCAGGAATGCGATCGTCACGCCGTCCAGGTGATAACAATTCTGCAGGGCTTTCATCAACAATACCCTCCAGTTGAAGGAAGGCATAAAAGGTTCGAAGAGTAGCGGCTTGTCTCGCAATACTGGCACGAGCAAGGTTCGCACCCTTGAGATAGCTGAGGTAATCGCCCAGTTCACGTACTGAAAGGTGAATTGCCGAACGACTCCCTACCCATTCGGTAAATGTTTTTAGATCACGTTGATAAGCAGCTTGCGTATTGGTGGAGAGTGCTCTCTCATGACGGATATAATCAAGAAATCGAAACACCAAGGAGTCTGTTTCTTCTTGTTGTTTCGGATTCAAATCGTTGTTGGCTAAAATCCGGCGAGTTCGTGGAAGGCGTTTCTTATGCGAAGCCATTATGATTGAACTCCTCGCCCACACATTAGTCGGAGTCGTAGCCTAGATTTGGTGCCAACCACCGCTCTACCTCTGACTCAGTCATGCCCTTTCTCGCAGCATACGATTGCACTTGCTCTCGAGTGATTCTATCTACTGCAAAGTATCGGCTTTCTGGGTGACTGAAATAGAGCCCACATACGCTGGCTGCAGGCGTCATTGCAAAGTTCTCAGTAAGACTCATGCCAGCGGCATTTCCGGCATCGAGTAAGCCAAACAATTCGGGCTTTTCTGTGTGATCAGGACAGGCCGGATAACCGGGAGCAGGACGAATGCCGCGATATTTCTCTGCAATGAGGTCATCTGCGCTCAGTTGCTCCTGTTTTCCAAAACCCCAGTCCTTTCGTGCTTTATGGTGGAGCCATTCAGCAAATGCCTCAGCAAGACGGTCGGCGAGAGCTTTCACCATAATCGAGTTATAGTCATCGTGCTCTTCGTCAAACTCTCTAGCAAATTCATCGCAGCCGTGCCCCGCGGTGCATGCAAAGGCGCCAAGGTAGTCTTTGCGGCCACTTGTAACTGGCGCGATAAAGTCAGCGAGAGCATAGAAGACCTCTTGGCCTCGCCGTTCCCATTGTTGTCGAAGTGTATGAACGCGTCCTATTTCTTTCCTGCGTTCATCGTCAAGAAAGAGCACGATATCATCTCCATCACTGTTGGCTGGAAAAAAACCATAGACTCCGCGTGCTTCAAGCTTTTGCTCAGCGACTATTTTTTCGAGAAGACTCTGGGCATCGTTGAAAAGTTTTTTTGCTTCGTGGCCTACGTGCGTATCATCAAAAATTGTTGGATATTTTCCTTTTAGTTCCCATGCCAGAAAAAATGGAGACCAGTCAATAAAAGGTATGAGTTCTTCTAGCGAGACTTTTGGGAGTTGACGAGTGCCGAGAAACGTTGGTTCTGCAATTTCAGTTGATGACCAATCGGTTGTCCAGCGTTTTTCTACGGCAGTCGTGTAGGATACAAGTTTGGTCTGTTGGCGTTTTTGGAAATTCTCGACATCTCTAGCCTGTGCCTCACGATTTGCTGTTGTAAAGGCTTCCTTGAGACTTGGGTTGAGTAGCTTTTCAACAACACCTGCTGCTCGTGACGCATCAGTAACATGAACAACATTCCCGGAATATTTGGGAGCAATTTTTACGGATGTATGTTTGGCTGAGGTGGTTGCGCCTCCGATTAAGATCGGGACCTTGAATTGTTCATGCTCAAACTCTTTGGCGACCTGCACCATTTCATCAAGGCTAGGTGTAATAAGCCCTGAGAGACCTACGATATCGACATCTTCTTCTCGAGCTTTTTCGATAATTGTTGCACACGGAACCATCACTCCGATGTCAATAATTTCGTATCCGTTACATCCAAGAACCACGCCAACGATATTCTTCCCAATGTCGTGGACATCTCCTTTGACTGTTGCCAGCAAGACGCGCCCTCGTTTGGAATCGGCATTGCCCTGCGCCTTTTTCTCTTCCTCCATGTATGGAAGCAGGTGCGCAACAGCTCTTTTCATTACACGGGCACTTTTTACAACCTGAGGGAGAAACATCTTTCCCTCACCAAAAAGGTCACCCACGGTCTGCATGCCGCTCATGAGCGGGCCTTCGATAATTTCGAGACTTGTGTCGTATTTAGTCCTAGCCTCCTCGATATCTTCTTCGACATGGTCGGTTAGTCCCTTGAGAAGCGCATGAGCTAATCGGCCCTCTACATCAAACTCTCGCCACGCATCAATTTTTGCAGAACTGTTTTCCCCATCCCCCTTTACCGTCTCGGCGAATTCAATAAGTCGGTCTGTTGCATCTTCTCTTCGATCAAATAAAACATCTTCAATTTTTTCGAGGAGTTCAGGGTCGATGTCTTCGTACAGCGCGAGTTGTCCTGCATTCACAATTCCCATATCCATGCCAGCTTTGATGGCATGATAGAGAAAGGCTGCATGCATTGCCTCACGAACAACGTTGTTACCTCTAAATGAAAAGGAAATATTACTTACACCACCAGAAATCTTTGCGAGTGGCATTTTCTTTTTTATTTGACGAGTTGCCTCTATGAAATTAATCGCGTAGCGATTGTGTTCTTCCATTCCCGTGGCGACGGTAAGAATATTTGGGTCAAAGATAATGTCTTCGGGAGGAAAGTTGACTTGTTCTGTGAGGAGACGGTATGCCCGTTCACATATTGATACACGATTTTCAATATCAGTGGCCTGTCCATCCTCGTCAAATGCCATCACAACAACTGCTGCCCCGAAGCGACGAATGGTCCTTGCCTGTTTGAGGAATACGTCTTCGCCTTCCTTTAGACTAATTGAATTAACAATTCCTTTGCCTTGAATGCACTTCAGTCCTGCCTCAAGTACTTCCCATCGAGAAGAATCAATCATGATCGGCACGCGAGAGACATCAGGCTCGCTGGATAAAAGAGTAAGGAATTTTGTCATGACTGCAGGACCATCCAGCATGCCCTCGTCAACATTTATATCTATAATGTTGGCTCCATTTTCTACCTGCTGCCTGGCAACACCCAACGCAGACTCGTAGTTTTCCTCTTTGATAAGTCGGGCAAATGCGCGAGAACCAGTGACATTAGTTCTTTCACCGATTATCGTAAAACTACTCTCAGGCCGAACTTCGAGAACCTCTAGTCCTGAGTAACGGCTTAACAATGATTGAGGTGCTGCTTTTCGGGGAGGAAAATCTGCAACTGCTTCAGCGATCGCTCGAATGTGGTCAGGAGTGGTTCCACAGCACCCGCCAACAATATTGAGAAATCCATCTTTGGCGAATTCGCCGATCACGGATGCCATCATTGAGGGGGTAATGTCAAAACCACCGAGTGCATTTGGCAGTCCTGCATTCGGATAGCAGCTAACCATCACTGGGCAAATTCGTGAGATGTCTGCCAGGTAAGGCCGTAATTTTTCAGGACCAAGGGCACAATTGATACCAACACAGAATACGTCCGCATGGCTTATGCTCTGATAACAGGCATCCACTGTTTGGGCAGAGAGGGTGCGGCCCCCTTCAAAAACGGTGAAAGAAGCCCAGACAGGAAGTCTGATTCCACGTTGAGACAAAACATCTTCTATTGCATAAAGAGCCGCTTTTAGAACCAAAGTATCAAAAGCTGTTTCAGGAAATAAAATGTCAACTCCACCATCGATGAGAGCCTCAACTTGTTCGCTGTAGCAAGCAACCATTTCGTCAAAAGTGACGTCGCGATGTCCAGGGTCAGCAACATTTCCGGCGATGGAGAGTTGTTTGTTGGTTGGGCCAATTGAACCAGCAACAAACCTCGGCTTATCTGGTGTTTTGGCAGTTGCTTTTTCAGCTTCCTCACGAGCAATTTTACATGCCGCCAGGTTCATTTCTCGGGTATGTTTTGAGAGACCAAAGTCT
>MDSZ01161096.1_pt1 | contig 43766 bp, 18 predicted proteins | sample 811201 | NCBI WGS metagenome assembly MDSZ01 (sample SAMN05326647, study PRJNA326480) | marine metagenome | isolation source: seawater | place: Indian Ocean: North | collected 2010 | reverse complement strand
CTCTCTCTCTCTCTCTCTCTCTCTCTCGAAAGAAAGAAAGAAAGAAAGAAAGAAAGAAAGAAAGAAAGAAAGAAAGAAAGAAAGAAGAAGAAATCTCATCGCTCGTTACAACTGGACTTTTTTTACCTCGAAGAGAAGGAGGGAGAGGAAAGGCTGAAGCGTCATGACGACGACGACGACGACGACGACGACTTTGTTTGCGTCGACGACGACTTTTGGGTTTTCTTCTTCGTTGTCTTCGAAAAATTGGAGACGACCACGAAAAGGTGGGTGCGTCTCGTTCGCCCCAAAGTCTAGAAGAAGAAGAAGAGAAGGAGCGGTAGTACTCGCGAAAAAAGCGATGGAGGAGACGACGAAGGACGAGGGGGAAAACGACGACGACGACGACGACGACGACGACGACGAGCTCGAACACGCGTTTGTCACGGCGGCGAGAAGAGGAGGAGGACGCGTGGCAAACGCGTCGACGTCGGAGAAAGATGACGAGGACGACGATGTAAAAATTCAGATACCAACCGTCCACCCTAGAAAAGAAGACGCGAAAACTGCAGACGTCGAAACGTTACGGTCCGTACCTTTGATTGAAGAGTTATACGAAACGGTCGTAAATCCAGTGAACAAGTTAGAACCGGAAATGAGGAAACTTACGAGCGCGGAGCTGAGAGCAAAAACATTGGAGTTTCGCGCGCGATTAAGTTTAGGGGAGACGCTCGAAGACGTCCTCGTGGAAGCGTTCGCAGTGGTTCGGGAGGCATCCAGGAGAGAGCTAGGATTGAGGCATTTTGACGTGCAGCTCGTTGGTGGGGCGCTGCTACATAAAGGCGTTGTCGCAGAAATGGCCACGGGGGAAGGGAAGACGTTAGTGGCGACGTTACCGGCGTATTTAAATGCGTTGAGTCGCAGAGGCGTGCACATTGTCACCGTGAACGATTACTTAGCGGAGAGAGACGGGTTAATGACGGCAAAGATTCATGGGGCGTTAGGTTTATCTGTTGGATACGTCTTGAGCGAAGACTCGCCAGAAGAGAGGAGGAAATCGTACGATTGCGATATCACCTACGTGACGAACCAAGAGATTGGATTTGATTACTTGAGAGATAACATGGCGACGAACGTAGACGAGTTAGTCGTGATGACGAGACCTTTGAACTTTGCTATCGTAGATGAGGTCGACTCGGTTTTAATCGACGAAGGACGGAACCCGTTGTTAATTACCGGTCCAAGTGATATGGACGAAGGGCCGAGGTACGTTGCGGCGGCGAAAATAGCAGAAGGTCTCGTGGAAGGGAGAGATTACAAAGCCGATAGGAAAGAAAAAACAATCGAAATGACGGACGAAGGCATGACTAACGCAGAGATTTTGTTAGACGTGAAAGATTTGTGGGATCCGGTCGATCCGTGGGGAAAATATGTCATTTTAGCCATCAAAGCGAAAGCGTTGTTCATAAGAGATGTTGATTATATCGTTCGGGACGATCAGGTGATCATCGTCGACCCAGGCACCGGGCGAGTGCAGATGAATCGCCGATGGAACGATAACTTACACCAAGCCGTAGAGGCGAAAGAACAAGTAGAAATTCACAGCGAAAATGCAATCATCGCGAGTGTTTCGTACCAGTGCTTCTTTAAACTGTATAAAAAATTATCTGGAATGACTGGCACGGCGACCACGGAAACCGAGGAGTTTGAGGTTATTTATAACTTGCGTGTCATTGTCGTGCCGAAACATCGGCCAAACGCTCGCGTAGATGAGCCGACCGCAATGTTTCGAGACGCGATGACCAGATGGAATGCCGTCGCCAACGTAATCGTTTCTTGTCACTACGAAGGTAGACCGGTATTAGTAGGCACGACCTCGGTAGAAGATTCGGAAACGTTATCAATGCTTTTAGACGAATATTTATGGCGCGCGCCGGACGATACGGTGGTGAAAGGTGTTGCGCACAATTTACTCAACGCGCGACCGCAATACGCCGCAAAAGAGGCAGAAACGATTGCACAAGCTGGAAGATTAGGCGCAGTTACTATCGCGACGAACATGGCCGGGAGAGGTACAGACATTTTACTCGGTGGTAACGCGGAAGGATTAGCGAGAAGAGCGATGAAAGAGCATTTGTTCGAGGCGCTAGGATTAGGGGAGGTGTTAAAAGAGGAACGGGAAACTGCGTTTCAAAGCGTTTCAGAATCGTTAGCTATGGTGGACTTATCGGATACTCCTGCACAAATCGCACTGGAACAAGCGAGATTAATTGCTACAGCCGCGTGCGAGAATGCTGGACCGATGCGTCTCGAAACGGCGAACGAGATGCTCGTGCGTTCGGTGGAGAAAGCGGGCGAGAAAATCAGACGCGAGGAACAAAAGAAACAGAGATTGTTGTTGACCGGTTGGGAAGCGCAGGGTATTAATATGGAAGAAGATGATGATATCGATGACGAAAAAGAAAAGAAAAGAGTCCCGTTTGAAGTTGCAATTGACTTTGCCGCCGAGCAAACGCTTCGCGAAACCGCGCGTTTGTGCAAGCTCGAGTCGCAAGAGGTTGTTCGTCGAGGTGGCTTGCAAGTCGTCGGTACCGCTTTACACGAGTCTCGACGAATAGATAGACAATTAAGAGGTCGTGCAGGAAGACAAGGTGATCCAGGTTCGACCGTGTTTTGCCTCTCCTTGGACGACGAGATGATTCGCACGTACAGTCCGGCAATGTCAAAACAATCGGGCGCGTGGGATTTCGCCGGTTTGGCACCAGAGGAACCGATGTATGGGACACTCGTCGACGTTCAGTTAGAAGGCATTCAGAAAAACATAGAGGATTATTTAAGCGCGGGAAGACAATCTACATATGATGCCGATCGAGTTTTGGATTCGCAAAGAAACGCGGTGTACGAGTTACGAAGAATGGTGTTAGTTGGCGGTCAACAAACCTTGCGCGAGCGCTTGTTTCGGTACGTCGACTCCATCGTGGATAACTATTGCGTTGCGGCGAACGTGAGTGGTTCAACACCAGTAAAGAATTGGAATATTGAATTGCTCATGGATTTATTGAGAGAAGTCTTCGCGGGACGCAAAGATAGGTTTCGAATGACCAATAAGGAACCGGTGTCTCCACATCCGCATTATTTGCCCGGCGTCTCTGCGGCAGATTTGAAAGACGCTTTGTTACACTTGGACGATAGGAACGGGTCGAGAACTTTACCAGAACCAAGGCGCATGCCTCCAGTAGACGCGAATCCAGTCGCGGTGAGAGCATCCATTTCGGGCGTTAACTTAGCCTACGCCGATGGCTCGGGGCTCGCCGGTGGGTTAGAAAAAACCGATTCGTCTGGATCCGTCGCCGATACAGAACCAGAAGCAGAAAAAGAAGCCATCGCCGAACGATTGAAAAGACGATTAGAGCGGCCAAAAGGAGAAAACTCTTCACCAAATGTCGTCAAAGCGTTCAGTTCGGGTCGGCACGCGAAGAAAGCGCGTCAACTGAGAGCGTACCTTTCTGAAGCGGCCATTCAGCAATACCTAGATCGGTTCGCACGCCTGTCGAGGTTGGATTACATTCGAGAGGAACTCGAAGACGTCGAACGCTTGTGGGTTTTACGTGCAATCGACGAGAGGTATAAACAACATCTCGTTCACATGTCCAGTTTAAAAGATTCCGTGCAAGTCCGAGCGTTTGGCCACTTAGACCCGAAGGAAGAGTTCAAAATTGATGGCGCGAAGGCATTCGTCGATTGTGTGAGCGACATTCGTATCGACGCGTTGCGGAACATATTTTTCTTTGTCGGAGCGAGCATTGAACCGACGACGGAGTACGAAACTGTTCCTGCGACTAATAATGATGGGAGTGGTGACGATGACGATAACGCCAGCGGCTACGACCCAGACGAAGACTTGATGAGAGAGTTGACAGAAGAAGAGAGAGAAAAAGTACGTTCATTTCTAGCGCGCGCAAAGGAAAACGGCATTTCCGTGACGGAGTCCGAAGATGGCTTTGGCGATTGGACCGGGAGCAGCGGAGAAGACGATGACGCCGACGCAGACGAGGACGAAGATTCGATTTAGAAGATATCTATGAGTATTACATGCTAACTGCTAGAATAACTATCACTATCACTATCGCTGCTACTAAAACTGCTCGACGAACTCGTATCATCGTGTCGACTGCGCTTCTTCCTTCTTTTTTTCTCCTTGTCTCTGTTGCGCTTTTTCTTTTTCTTTTTCTTCTTTTCTTTCTTCTTCTTTTTATCACTCTTCTTCGAACGTTTGCGTCGTCGGTCGTCATCTGTATAATCTTCGGAGCTTCTTTTTTTAGTCCTCTTGTTCTTTCCAAACGCGGAAGATCCGAGGAAAACAGGCGGCTTTTCCTCCTCTTCGGTAGACGGTTGCAGAGGAGGCGCATCGACATTCTTCTTTTGTCTGGGGATGAATTTCGGAGGAGGCATAAGTTTATCGTTGGTTTCTTCTTCCTCTTCTTTTACTTCGCGTTCCTTGCTCTTTTCTTCTTCGTCCAAGGAACTTTCATCCTCTTCTGTCTCATCGTCGGAATCTTCAAAAATAGCTTTGAACAAATCCATAGGCTTCTCGCGTAACGGCAGGGGAGGAGGAGGTACTTGCATCGTTTGACCAGGAACATCCTCTTCTTCTACCTCGTCTTGATCATCTTTCGGTGTCTTCTTTGCCTTTTCATCGTCGCTAGGTTTTTTATTCATCTCTTCTCTTTCCTTTTTGGACATAAACTTTGGCTGATTCTCCAACCGGATCTGCGTCGTTTCCGGAAGCAGATCTACCGTTTCTGTTTTAAAGCTCGCTCTGAATTTTGCCGGTCGCGCATGTTCGCGTCCGTAGTACGGATCTTGGATACCGAGACGTTTGCACAACAACAACGCCGGCGACCACGGAATAGTCGTTCTCGTGTTTATAATCATTCTTGACATCGCTTCGCGTTTTGCGTTTTGTTCTTTCTCGATGTTCTTCAAATTCGCCGCCTCGACGGCTTCCCTTTTCTCTCTCTCTTCACGAATCTTGACGAGTTCTTTGGCGGTTTGTAAACCACCGGAAGACATGTTTGCGTTGACAATTTGTCCAGAGGCCGTGAACATACTTGACATGGTCGCTAATATGTGACTTTTATCTTTTTCGTTGATTGTGGCTGAAAGATTCACTTTGGCGGGTTCTTCGTCGATCGATTTCCCCCTCGCTGGGATTTTCATCTTTTCAACGACTGGAGGCGGCGGTGGTGGTACCGTGCGTTTCAAAGGTTCTTCTCCCAAAAGTTTCCCACGAGACTCCACGTCGTGATGCTGTCGTCCTTTCGAGATTTCTTGCTTTTTTGCCGATGCAATCAGCGGCACATTCTTCTTCATGCTCGCTATTATCTCCCGCGCGTTTCTCTTCTCCTCTAACTTTGCTTTTCTCAAGCAGTACGCGTACGAGCTCGCGCCTTCGCCTCCGAACAAAAACGAAAACTTCTTATCATTTTTTTGCTTTTGTTTCGCCAATTTTTCGAATGCTTCGCCATTTCGCGCGACAAAATGCGCTAATGACTCGATAATTTTACGCTTTTCCCCGGAAAGTTTTTGCAATTGAGGCGGCGGCGGCGGTAGAATTTCTTCTTCTTCTTCTTCTTCTTCTTCTTTTCTATCGTCAACTTCTTTCCCTTTGTTGTCTGTTTCAAAAACGTGTCTCTCGTTAAAATCTCTCGGCACTTCCGGCCCTTGAAAGCATTCCACTTCTTCCGGTACCGCGTCGCTCTCTATAAATCCTGGAAACTTTTGGCCTTTTTCAATTGCGTCTCTCGTCGCGCGATCCGGTAAGCGTTTCACCCCTAAAGGGTTGCGCAAAGCATCTTTTTGATGGTAACCTTCTCCGCGACCGAACCGCTCGTTTTCGTCGTCGTCTTCTTCTTCTTCCTCCGAGTTTAGTTCAAAAGTATATTCAGCGTTTTTTTCTTTCGGTCGTTCGTCGTATACATTCATATCGTCGTCGACTTCAAACGCGCCTAACCCGAACGCCGTTCCTCGACGTTTCTTCTCGCCTTCTTTCGAATAGCGCTCTCGTTTCTTCATCAACTCGTGTTGATCTCTTTTCCGAAATTCTTCTGCTCCCGCGTATGGATCGTACCCAATGCCCCAAGTGTTGTTTTTACTACTCGGGTGTCCATCTGCTCCTCCTCCTCCTCCTCCTAACACCGACACCAACTGTTGCCCGTACCTTGTTTTCCACCCCTGTTCGTCCTCTTTCGTCCCTTTGAACACGATTTTACCATTGACTTTCTTTTTACGTCTCCCCAATGACTTCCCCACTCTCCATCCCATTTTCACCAATAAGTTCGTTCCAATACCACTGACAACGGGTTTCACGAAGTCAATTATACTTCGCGCCAAGGATTTAGAAAACCCAGGTTTCCTTCCTTTCGTCTTCTCAGTGGTCTCGAACGCCATCCGACCCGCTTCATCTTCATCCTTCTCTTCGTCTTCTTCTTCTTCTTCAATCCGTCGAAACCCCGCCATCATTTCTTCATTCACGAACGCGTTATACTCCTCTTTCGTCCGTACCTTGTTTCTCTCGTACTCTTCCAGTTCCTCTTCATCCATGAAATCTTTCGTCGACTGCGCCACGCGTCGCGTCTTCGTCGGCGCATCTCTCGAACTCTTAAATCGCGTCGGTTGCCACCCTTCTTTACTCCCGACCGTGTTGAAGTACCCCGCCGAAAACCCACCGGTAAACGCGCCGTGGAATCGTCTCCGGCCTCGTTCGTCCGTGGCGATGCCTTTCTCCTTGTGCTGTTTCCGCGTGCCGTCGTCAAAGACGTCGTCCTTCTTCTTCTTCTTCTTCTTCTCGTCCTCGTCCATCATTTTCGTCCCGACGAACGCGAAGGCGTAGTCGGAGGCCATTTTTTGTTTTCGACGTCTCTTCTCGGTCGTCTTCTCAGCACGCGATCATCATCGTCGTCGTCGTCGTCGTCGTCATCTTCGATGCGTCTTCTTCTTCTTCTTCGTCGTCGTCTTCTTCCGCGTGCGACGAGAGTGCGCATCATTCCTTTGCGTTCGAGAGAAACAAAATCAGGGATTTTGATACCCTAAACAAAGAGAGAAAAAAAGGGGGAAAAAAAGGAACAATTTCTTCTTTCCAATTACACGTGTAACGGTACGAGTCACACGCCTTTTCGTCCGAGTCTTTCTTTCTTTCTTTCTCCCGAACGCCGACCGAACCGACCGTCACCAGAGGGATTCGAGAAGCGTTCCCTTCTTCTTTTATCTCTTTCTCTCTCTCTCTCTCATTTGTGACGACGCGAATTTGAATTTGGTCGTCGAGGAGATCAATTTGACACGCGTGTTCCTTCTTCCTCTCTTTCGATGACGCTCTCGTTCTCCCGGCGATCGATGCACGCGAACAGATAACACGAAGACGTGAAACAGAAACGAGATGATGGCAGAATACACGAAACTTCAGAAAGTTTTACTCCTGAAAGCGGCCGTGGCCGCGTTCTATGTGACCGCATTCTTTGGCGACCGCATTGGAATGCCTTCTTTCAGTGAAAAATTTTTCGACTCGAAGAACAACGCGTTGCGAAAGTCCGCGTCCGATTGGGCAGGCCTCGGTTTGTTGATCGTGACGTTCGATTTACTCTACGCGGCGTTGAAATGTTCGAAAGCCGTTCAACAGAGAGTCTGTAACGGCCACATTATGCATAACATGTTGCTGATTGCAGTTCACATGTGCACGAGCAGCAAGAAATATGGAGGCGCCGTCGTGCACAAAGAGCACGTCATGGGATCCTTTATAAGCACGGCGTTATCGTTCATCATGGCCACTGGTCTTACAAATGGAATGGAACCGGCGAAAAGACATTTCTTGATGGGATGCAAAGGTTTAACTCATGCGTGCTTAATCATCTATTGGGTATGTTTCTTCTTCTACATCACGTCCTTCCAATTCGGCGATTTCCCGTCTACTCAGTATATCGCCTGTCAAGGAAGAGGCTTCTGCCGAGCAAAAGATTCCATCTTTTACGACATAAACGCCGTCAGCACTTGCATGTGGTTCATGGTCAATTTGATGACTTATTTCATGTTAATGTCTGGATCGGATAAAGAACAAAAATCGTTCGCTTTATACCGCATGGGTGTGACCGCGCTTTTGCAAATTCCACTTTTTATGAGCGAAAAGGCCATGATCGTCCCGAAAGAATACACCAGCGGGGTCGTCGCGATGTCCGTCTGTTTGGCCGCGTTGGCTGCCGCGGCATTTTCGGATAAGATTAAGCCAAAGGCGGCGTGAAAGGAGATCAAAATCATTTAAATATTTATTTACACAAAATCTAAAATCTTCGTGTTCTTTTCTTCGTTTTCCTTTCTTGACACTTTTTGCTCTTCTTCGCGTCATAAAATTTGCTCAAAAATGCCGAGGAAAAAGAAGGCGTGCACCCCTCTGCTCGAGGCACTGTCGACCTCTTTATCTGTAGCGCGGAAGCGCGTGCCAGAATCGTCGCGCGCATCTTCCTTTTCGTCTTCATCGACCGCTGGAGCGTTGCATTACGACGAGAGTTTCGCCTCTGAAACCAATGCGCTCTCTGCCGCCGCCGAGATGCTTCTGGGAAGCGCCGACACGAAGGAGAGCGTCGTTTTGGCCTCGTGTTTACGTAAAGTTATTTTACACGTGTTGGTGAGAGCAATAGAGGTTATGAATACAGACCCGAGATTTGCGAGCGATGTCGAGAAGAGAGAACGGGCCATGTGCGCGTTGATATCGGTGGCTAAATTGCTGCCACATTGCCGGCAGTTGATATCGGAGCGAGTTTTAGCGAGGGAGAAATATCCAGTGTTTTGCAGGGTAGCTGGGGAGGCGAGTTTGAATGTGGGTAGTAATAAGAGAGCAACGAAGAAGAAGACAACCGCTGACGAGAAGAAAAAGAATAGTAAAAACGACGAATTCGCGCACCTCCGGATGCTTTTGAGGAGTTCGATGGATATCGCCGAGTGCTTCGGGTGTGAAAAAGGAGCAATTTCTGGGACATCGTGGGATTGGAGCCAATGTGGGATATTTTTGACGCATGAAGACGCTCAGGTTCGATGGATTGCATGTGGAATAGCTTGCAAGGCTTTAGGTTTGAGTGACGATGCCGTGCACGCGGTGAGGAAGAAGACTTTGAGTGGTGAAGACGAAGCGACTTTGACACAGTTCCAGCGAGAGTGGGAGGAACGCGAAACGACGTTTCGAATTGAACGCGCGTCATTTTTGCTGCCCAAAGTTTGCGAAAACAAAAAGAATGAAAATGATAGTAGCGAATTAGAAAGTAGCTATACTCTCGAGTGCATAGAGTTAGAAGGCGATAATGCAAAAGAACACGAAGAAAGCATACCTGCGGCGCCAGGATACAAACGGTTAGGCGCCATCGAAGTTCGGGCGACACGCAATGATGATGATGATGATGATGATGATGAAAACGACAACATCACCTCCACATCTTCTAAGAAGAATAAGAAGAATACGACGGATTTTATTTTAGTACCGTCCGCAGAACGTAACTTGGTCGCCGTCGCGTACGCTTTATGTCAAAATAGGCCCGTTTTACTTGAAGGCCCAGCTGGGTGCGGCAAATCAACGACGCTTCGCGAAGCTGCCCGAAGATTCGGACGATCTAGTGAAAATAATGACGTCATAGTCTTACACTTTGATGCTCACACAGATTCAAAATCGCTCCTTGGGGCATACGTTTGCGGAGCGAGTCCGGGGGAATTTGAGTGGCAACCTGGGTCGCTCACGAGAGCCGTGAAATCTGGAAAATGGGTTTTGATTGAAGACGTAGACGTCGCTCCATTTGAAGTACTCTCAGCTTTGGTTCCTCTTTTGGAAGAACGCAAGCTGTACATCGCCGGCAGAGGTGAAACTGTTGTTGCACATCCTCAGTTTCAGCTGTTTGGATCAGCCACGGTAGGTGGATCCAAAGTTTCCAATCGCGAGAACGATCCTTTGGGTGGTTTATGGACTCGTGTTAGCGTAGAACAACCAAGCGGTAGCGAGCCTGGTAAAATACTCGCAGAAATGTACCCACAACTCGGCGATGCAGACGTAAAAGGACGCATGCTTAAGACGATGAGAGTTGCACAGACTATGGTTGGCCAAGGTGGAGGCCACGCGACTCGATTGGCCGGTTTAGGTGACGAACGATTTGATAACAGTACAGAGGAAAATGATGAAGAAAACGCGATGGCGATGGATACCGAAAACATTCATCCGGATGATGCGAATGAAATAGATATAGCGGCGGGGAATGACGAAAAATTAACATCTCTTGAAGATTTAGCATCTAGCGAAGTGACATCGTCGTCTCGAGCCTCGGTGGGTAGGCCTTTCACGCTTCGAGATTTACTCCGTTGGGCAAAGAGGGCTACGGCTTTACGTAAAACAGAACTCAAGCTCATGAAGAAAGGTAAAGCATCTCCTCCGCAAACTCGCCAGGCGATGTATGACGAAGCGGCCGATGTTTTACTGGGCGCTTTGCCTCCCGGCACTGGACGAAGAAAAGCTTTACAGGCGATTGCAGAAATTTGGGGATTAAATCCCGAAGAGACGGCGAATACGACCGATTTACTTCGCAAACCGGATGTTATATCGTCAGAACATAGCGTGTGCGTAGGTCGTACCGTATTACCATGCGAGGAAAACGAGGAGAGTGTAGACAGCTTTCGAAATTTTGCAAAAACAGGCCACGCGCTAAGAATGCTCGAGAGAGTTTCGTGCGCGGTCTCGGTAAACGAACCCGCACTTCTCGTCGGGGAAACTGGTACAGGTAAAACTGCACTAATCCAAGAGCTTGCGCGCTTAACCGGTGCGCCATTAACGGTTGTGAATCTTTCCAATCAATCAGAATCGAGTGATTTTCTTGGAGGATTCCGGCCAGCTGGTGCACGACATTTATGTTTGCCATTACTGAAACGGTTCCTTGAGTTGTTTGGAGAAACTTTCCCGAGTCGATCTAATGCGGAATTTTTAGGAAGAGTGTCCAAGTTTGCAGACAAAAGAAAATGGATACACTTGTTGAAGGCGTTTCGTGCTGGTGTCGATCGCGTGGCGTCAATTGTCGATAAAGATGACGAAGATAAGATAGTCGATTCTATTGAAGACAGAGAAGAGAATACCGTCAATAACGATGACAACGATGACATGGAAGCCACGCCTGCAGTTGACGTGCCAACAACGCGAGCAACGCGTTCGCAAACTACTGGTAAGAAGGGTAAAAATCAAAAAGTATCCACCCAGTCGGTTGCCGATATCGGTAACAAGCGTCAAAAATTAAGTGCTGCTACGAAGAAAAAAAGAGGAAGCGTAACTAAAAAAGAAGCTGCGAAAAAGCCATCATTTACGATTTCAGATGATCTCGTTGAGTCTTGGCAATTGTTCGATCGGGATTTAGTCATAGCCGAACGAGCAATTGGCGACGTGGCCTCGTCATCTGGCGGTGGACCTATTTTTGCCTTTGTGGAAGGTGCTTTAGTCACAGCACTACGCGAAGGTCACTGGATTCTTCTCGATGAAATCAATCTGGCACCTGCAGAAACGCTCGAAAGACTGAATGGCGTGCTAGAGTCGCGGAGAGGCTCCGTTGTTCTTTCTGAACGTGGGGATGCGACTCCAGTGTATCGTCATCCGCGGTTTCGTCTGTTTGGCGCTATGAATCCCGCTACCGATGTTGGTAAACGTGACTTACCTCCCGCTTTGAAACATCGCTTTGCAGAGGTATATTGTGGAGAAACGGAATCCAGAGAAGATTTGCAGCTCTTAGTTCGTGGATATTTAAGGGATGTTCCGAGCGGAGTGATTGCACCAATCGTTGACTTCTACGTCGAAGCGAAGCGAGTGGCGCACACGGTTCTCTTAGACTCGGCCGATCAGAAGCCTAGATATTCACTTAGAACTCTCGTGCGAGCGTTAGAGTACGTTTCTGCGGCGAGTCCGTTATATGGCGTCCAAAGAGCAATGATGGATGGCTTCTCGATGTCATTCTTAACGCTTTTGAAGAAGGAAGGTCAAGAGATTTTAGAAAAGTTGATGCATAAGCATCTGTTGGGAGGCAAAGCGATCAAGGTAAGTGTAAACTATCCTCATGCATCGTTTTTGTTTCGTTTCCGTAGTTAAGCGCTGGGCTTGTCAATATTCCATGGCGTGCTCGGTCTAGAAACTGCGGTATATCTAATTTTCAGTTGGATAAAACACCTATTCCGGTCACGACTCTATGAATGTCCGGAAGACTTGTCCCGCACATTTTGTCCTGTTGGACCTCGGGGTACTAATTAACATTTTAAATCGTCTTCTCTCTGCTTTGAATATACACAGGGAATAATGAAACCACCACCAGAACCAGAAAGTGATACGCATGTTCTCATCCAGCAATTTTGGGTAGAAGCGGGAGAGTTAGAACGCATCGATCCTGAAGGTAAAACGATGTTTCTCTTTTCACGAAATTTCTGCTTTGAAGCGAAACACGACTTGGCAATGATGAACAAATATCCGCGCTTCTTAAATTCGTTTATGATGCACAAAAAGATATTATGGTTGAATTTCTTCTACTGAGCCATCGACGTGAGCACGTTTTTGCGCTTTTCCTTGCATTTCCTTTGGTTAAAGAAATTCAATTTGACACTTTAAATTCTTCCTTGTCATTATAGGTTATGTTGTGACTGAGAGCGTCAAATCTCACCTCTCGAATTTGGCACGTGCAGTACTTCTCCGAAGACATCCTATTTTGTTGCAAGGACCGACCTCAGCTGGGAAAACTTCGCTCATTGAATACCTCGCAAAGCGTACTGGACATCGTTTTATGCGTATCAACAATCACGAGCATACAGATCTGCAAGAGTATCTTGGCACTTACATTACGGATGAGACGGGTAAGTACTTGTTCTGATGTATTGTTTCCTTCTCCTCTCTTTTTTCGGACGCTAGTTCGTTATCCGTCGTTCTTATACAATAGAATCCGGGGGATCGGAAAGCAGTCCGTAGATTTATGCGCCTCGGGGGTTGGTCGTTTGCGGGAATCTGTCGTCGCTCCTTCCTGGAGTGTCTCAGAAGATTCGCGTGACTTCCGAGGCTATATTCTTATTTTGTTATTATTAACATCGCTCGTTTCGTCGTGACTGTGACTTTATTGGTTTGTCATCTTCTAACCACTTTCTATTTCATTTTAGGTGCTTTGACGTTCCAAGAAGGCGCGCTCGTGCAAGCCGTGCGCCGAGGATACTGGGTCGTTCTCGACGAGTTGAATCTCGCACCTTCTGATATTCTAGAAGCTTTGAACAGACTTTTAGACGATAACAGAGAACTTTTTGTTCCCGAACTGCAAGAAACAATAAGACCACACCCGCACTTTGTTCTGTTCGCGACGCAAAATCCTCCAGGCGCAATTTATGGTGGGCGCAAGGTATTATCGAAAGCTTTTCGTAACAGATTCGTTGAGTTACACATCAACGATATTCCTGACGAAGAACTTAAAATTATCTTAAATAAGCGGTGTGAAATCGCGCCGAGTTATTGCACGAAGCTCGTAGAATCTATGCGCGAATTGCAAGGTTTGCGAAGAGGTTCTCGAGCTTTTGCTGGTAAAGATGGATACATCACCGCCCGCGATTTGTTTCGCTGGGCGAACAGAAAATCGATTGGATACGAAAACTTGGCCAGCGATGGCTTTCGCGTGCTCGGCGAGCGTTTGCGCTCGGAAAACGAAAGAATGGCGCTGAAGAAAGTTCTCGAGAAAGCTTTAAAAGTCCCAGAGATTTCCATAGAACAACTTTACGAGGCGGCATCCAGTGAAAATTTGGAAAGACAACTGGAAGTGGCTTTGTCGGCTAAAAATTGCCCCATTCCAGCCGATGAAATCACCATGGCACGATCTATTGCGTGGACACCCGCTATGCGTCGTTTGTATGCTTTGGTCGAAGCCTGCGTTGAGCATAAAGAACCCGCTTTGCTCATAGGAGAAACTGGCTGCGGGAAGACAACTGTGGTACAGATCCTAGCAATGATTCATGGACAGAAGTTGCGCGTGCTGAATTGTCATCAAAACACAGAAACTGCTGATTTCATAGGAGGTTTTCGACCTGCTAGACAAGGAGACGCACCGTTCGCGTGGGAAGATGGACCTTTGATTAAAGCCATGCGAGATGGGGACATTTTGCTCGTTGATGAGCTTTCACTTGCAGAAGATTCTGTCTTGGAAAGGTTAAACTCAGTCTTAGAACCTGGAAGAACGATTACTATACCTGAAAAAGGTGGTATTGATGTCGAAGAGCTCGTCGCTCATCCGGACTTTCGATTGATAGGAACGATGAACCCGGGTGGGGATTTTGGGAAGAAAGAGTTATCTCCAGCGTTGCGAAACAGATTCACAGAAATTTGGGTCGGAAGCGTATCTTCCGCAAAAGAGATGGAAGAAATAGTTTCGCGACGTTTGATCTCTTCTCAAAATATGCATGTTGATCACGCGCACGACCATGCGAAAGAGTTGGCTTTATTCTGGGAATTCTATCAAAGCATCGTCGGCGCTGGACAAGCAAAGACATGTTTGCAGACCAGGGATATTTTAGCTTGGGCACAATTTATTGTCGAAGTAGAGAGTAGACAAGGACCGAACGCGATGTTAGGATATGCTGCGTTTGCACACGGGGCTTATTTGACACTTTTGGATGGCCTCGGCCTGGGTTTAGGCATGCCAGAAGAAACAGCAAAAACGCTCAATCGAAAATGCGTCGAGTACTTGTGCACGCGCATACAGGACACAGAGGTACGTCATAAATCTCATTTATTGTTTTGAACCGACGATTTTTTATCAATTTGAACTCGCTCTTTCTATTTAAATGATGCGCCATGAAGTTTTTGTTGTACCTGGTAAGTTTCTGATCTTCTGTGATGAGAAACCCCTACAACCCTGAGCGTATTATGAGTATATTTCCTCTGTTTCAATGATTTTTCGATCGTTTGGTGCTGACTTACGCCTCTTTTCTTTGTAAAAAGCAGAACCGAAATTTGAACGAGCAAATATTGCAAAGAGCATCGTATGCACACGATACGAATGCGGAAAATGAAAAGGAAGATCTTCTCAACTGCTGCGTGGTTGACGATGGCGCGCGATTTGGTATTTCGTCATTCACTATTAGTTGTGGCACGCACCCGATTCCTTCGACATCTGAATTCGCTTTAACTGCCCCATCAACCAGACGCAATGTTGCACGTCTCCTTCGCGCGTTGCAACTCGCTCGTAAACCAATTTTATTGGAAGGTTCGCCTGGAGTTGGGAAGACGTCCATAGTCTCCGCTCTGGCGAAGGCTGCGGGACACAAACTGGTAAGATTGAATCTCTCGGAGCAAACCGATATGATGGATCTTCTTGGAGCCGATCTTCCAGCGTCTGGTGGTGAAGCTGGTGAATTTAAATGGTCCGATGGAGCGTTCTTAGCGGCTTTAAAAAATGGTGATTGGGTTCTTTTGGATGAATTGAATTTGGCGCCGCAACCAGTTTTAGAGGGCTTGAATGCCGTGCTCGATCATCGCGCAGAAGTGTTCGTGCCAGAGCTCGGCAAGACGTTCAAGTGCCCACCCACCTTTAGAGTATTTGCAGCACAAAACCCTGCAGCACAAGGAGGTGGTAGAAAAGGATTGCCAAAATCGTTTCTGAATCGTTTCACGAGAGTATTCGTTGAGCCCATGCGTATCAACGACGTCGAGCACATCGCAAAAAGCCTTCATCCCAACATTATCGAAAGCGTCATCGAAAAAATGGTTCATTGCAATGCAGAGTTAGCTCGTCTCAGTAGTAGTACGGATGTAACTGGATATAGATTTGCTAGAGTCGGTGCACCTTGGGAGTTTAACCTTCGCGATATCATGAGATGGTGCGAACTCGTTACTTCTATCGCCCCAGAAAACGCGACGGATGAAAATGCATACGCCCGGGTTTGCGCATCGGTTTTCAATGCATTGTATACTCAGCGTTTACGAACTGTGAACGACCGAAATATTGCAAAACATGCGTTCGCTCGAGCATTCGGTCTCCACGTAGACGACATTCCGACAGCTTCTCACATGAAAATGCGAAAGGATGGAAATCTCGAAATTGGCAGCGCTGTTTTGCGCAGACACAAATCGTCCACATCAAAGTCTATGGCTAATGCTGGCAGTGCATGCATCAACGACGAGGAAAGTTTGGCAATTTTAAGAGGCAACTTAGATTCTTTGGAAGCTGCTTCGTTCTGTATCGATCGTGGATGGATGACAATCGTTGTCGGACAAGCCGCATCTGGTAAAACGACGCTGGTGAAAACGCTTGCAAGACTTGCCGGTAAAGATTTACAACGCATCGCGTTGACTTCAGCTACGGATACGAGCGAATTACTAGGATCTTTCGAGCAGAAAGAGCCTTCGAGAGATCGCGTGAACTTCGAATCTCGCGTGTTTAATCTACTCCAAGGCATTTGCGAATCGAGTGCATTCGGTGATGTGAGTTCAACCACACGCACATGGAAGATGTGGGAATCCTACAGAGCCGCCACGCAAGCATCAGAGGCAATGACAGAAAACGACGCGGAAAATGCTGTGCAGGTTCTTCGTAACTTAATTATTGCATTAAATGAGGCAGCTTCTGCAAACGCATCATCTGTGAAAGACGATCTTCACTCTGAAATCTCCTGGCTTCAAGAGAACTTTGACGCCTTCGTCATGCCTACTTCGTTTAACGTCGGGCCTAAGAAAGATGCTGGTCGATTCGAATGGGTCGATGGGGCCTTGTTAAAAGCCGTCGAAAGAGGCGATTGGGTTTTGCTTGAAAACGCAAATCTGTGCTCACCCACCGTGCTCGACCGTTTGAATCCTTTGCTCGAACCCGAGGGGACTTTGTTGGTAAACGAATGTGGTTTCTTACCAAATGGCGAAAGCCGAATCGTAAAGGCGCACGAAGGGTTTCGATTATTCTTAGCCGTTGATCCCAAAAGAGGTGAAGTTTCTCGAGCGATGCGTAATCGTGGAGTTGAGGTGTTTTTACATCCAAAGAGATACGAAAATTCGTCATCTTCGAAAGACAACGAGCGGACAAGCTTGTTTTCCAAACATCTGGGATTGGCTGAAATGCCGAGCACTTCACCGTCGATTAACGAGGACATCAAATCTATGATCTTGGCTAAAGGCATACCGAATGGTATTTTAGCCGATGCCATCGTCCAAACGCACTTTGCTATGATCGTTCGACTCAAAATGACTGGTGGAAATCACGTACATTTAACGTCGCGCGATTCATGTCGATGGGCCGAGCTCGCACTCGAGCTAGTCAATAGAGGAGTACCGGTCATGCGAGCGTTTCGTTTGAGTTTACCGCACGCGTACAACGTGTCCAGCGAGGAATCGAATTTCGTTTACGATAAAACATTTGCTCAACAAATGTGTTTGGTATATCTTCCTGGAAACACCATGCATTCATTTATATCGTCACCTATTGGATGGCCGAATCGTGTTGCTACGGCGAATAGGATAGCGCAAGAAGATCGATTGGCGATGACATCTTTGGAGCAATTCTCAGGATTTTCACTTTCAACCCACGCGGCCGCAATTCTTGCTGCACAGAGATTTATCCAGAAAACGAAACGGAATAAAAGCAAAGATGAAGAAATACTACTGACGTTGCATGAGAATCAATCGCTCGTGCCATACCTACCGACTTCACAGCTTGAGGAGTACTTTCAAGGGAACGCATTTGAAACCTCTCTCGAAGACGATGCGGCGTGGAGCAGCAATATAATCGCATTCTTCCGAGCCGCGACCATTTACGCTCTTAAAAAGAACTCTTCAGTTACATCTCTGGAAAGAGGGCGAGTGATGTGGACCTCTTTTGCGAACACAATCACGTCAACATGTGCTGTTCCGGAAATCGAGTCGAGCATTCTTGCCTGGAAACTTTTCCAGCGGTTCTTTGAAAACCGAGAACCTTTTGCGGAAACGGTTCAACTTCTCGCGCCGCTCTGCGCACGATATTCCTACGAAAAAGCATATACTGATACGTTCTTCTTATCATCAACCGCGCACGTCGGCGACATGAAAGCTTTGACCATGTCCTCCTATCGTGCGAAAAATGCTAAAGAAAGGGCAAGGCAAAGCGCCGTGCACGCGTCTCTGGATAAAATTGCTCTCGCGAACCAGCTCTTGGAAGAAACGAACGAAATTTTGCTTCAGGAGTCGCTCTCGTGTGTCGATCCACTGAATCATGAATCGATGGGGAAACTTTTAGGAAGTTTCGTATCATGGAAGTCACGCTTTGATGCGCTCGTTCGTTCTGCACCGTTTGAAGACTTCGAGGTTTCCAGCGATAATCTCGACGCGGCGCTTGAAAACCTTGCTGTCGCTTGGTTGCAAACAAAACGAGCCGCGGAGAAGTACGAGAGTTGGTTGTCCATGCAAAATAAAAGCAACAATACTGTTGGTAATGATAGAGTTGGTTTGCGCGATAAAAAGCGTTCACTTCTCGTAGATGAAGCATTTGGCGTTCCATCGAAGCCTCCGGGAGTACCGTTCCTTTGGCACGCCATCGGGAAACCTACCTTGCCGCAAAGTGATGCTCTTCGCACAGCAGAAGAAATCGTTCGAATGGCATCCCGTGCCCTTCAAAACAATGGATCTCAAATGTACGTAATTTTAGATTACAACCGCTCTTTGAGGAATGATCCTTCAAGTAGAGCGATTTCATTCTTGGCTAAAGAGGCTGCCAATTTAGGCGCATCCGCGAAACTGCGCTTTGCCACCTTGGAAGCGTTGTGTTTTTTCAGCTTCACGCACGTCGGTATCGCTTCGAATGAAAACGAGCGAGCAGATAACGATGCAGTTTTGTTGCCATCCCTGCTTTCTCGTCAATTTTATCAGCATTGCGTGGACTCAGGCGCATGGGATGAGTCGACGCAAGAGCGCGCCAAGTCCATGCTTAATATATTCGAGTCACTGTCGTCATCGAGTGGTTTCGAAGAGGAAAATACGGATGAGATGATGATAATGGACTACGATGCCAGTGAAATTGGTACAAATAAGAATGCTAATGGTCCGTTTGCGTTTGAAATTCCAAACCGAGAACTCGTCAAATCGCTCGATGACGACGAATCTTGGTCGCTTGAGACCTCGTCGGTGGTTCTCGCTCCACCGACGTTTTCTTTCCCGCCTTGGGCTTTAAAATGGAGGGACATTACATTCAAGAACTCCCAGCTCTCTCCGTTTGTAGAGTTACGCTCGCTCGAGCTCGACAGGGAAGTTCTCGCTCTTCTCGCTTTGATTTTGAGTTTCGACAGTAGTAATGAAGATGAGAAGGATCATTCTCGGAGAGTAGAGCTCTTCAAGCGACTGCACGAGGCAACCTCAAAGTCTCTATCTTTTGGCGTGTCACACTCTCCGCGAGCAGTGTCTGATTTCGAAGGTCATCGAAAACTTTTATGGGACATAAATGATGCCGCTCAAACTACTGTAGATTCTTCTGTTCTTTCGCGAAGAGCTTTAGAAATCTTCCTTTCTTGGCACGATGCGCATCGCTCAGGAGCGCTTTCACAGCTTCCCCATTTTTTGAAGAGGACCAAAAAATTGTCGAGCAACATAGACTCAAAAAATGAACAAATGTTGATAGAACTCGAATCAAAATGGCTTTCGTGCGATGGACCAGCGCGCACAGAGCGCGCGCTTCAAACTATACTAACATCGGCGTTATTTGTCTCCAATGTCGGTCTTGAAGAACGCGGACAAAGAGTCGCGCAATTACGATTGGCTGCAAGACAATTGAGAATGCGTCGCGACAAGGCCGATGACGAGAGCACGAAAGATTGGGATACTTTGCGCGGTATTTTCATCCATACCATGCGCGCTTACGGTGCAAATGGTTCGATATGTGAATACGCGTTAGGACTGAGGGAAGAGTTGGTATCGAAGACTAATTCTATAGGAAACGCGACGCGACAATCCCTTCTTGATGAGCAGCGCGACATCGTGAGTAAAAATTTGAAACAACAGTTCAAATATTGTTCGACGTCGGTGAATGTCACGCTTGAAGGTTTGTTCGAATGTCTTTCTGAGCGTTACACAAGTAATACAAATTCTCATCAAAGGGCAAACCGCGACCGTTTCCTTCGTGGTATGGCCTGGGCCCGTCTCGGGTGTTTGCGCCTACATTGCATGTTCCCTTCGGGCATGTCCGATCCAATGGCGGAGACAAGTAACGATGCAAAACGCGTAGATGAAGAAATAAAATTCGAGAAAATTCCTTCAATCGAAATCATCGAATTTCACGAGCGCATCCCGCTTCTCGCCTTGGGAAGTGATAGCGATCCCGAGAAACAACGCATTATGCGGGAAAAGACGGAACTCGAAGCGCACCAGACGAAATTGCGAAGAATGTTCGCGCCTCGACCAAGCGTGCCAAAATGGCGTCAGCTGATGCGTCACATTCATCGCTTCTCGCACGAAAAAGGCGGGTTAGCAGAGCCAGAAAGACTCGAAACAACCTTAAAATCTCTTGAAGGGTCCTTGAAAGCGTCTTCGCAAGACACGTTTTCTGAAACCGGTACGTATGAGAAAGCGTACCAAGAAGCGAAGGTACTTTCAGACGCCGCTAAACAGTGGTCGGAAGCTTTAGAGACGCCTCAGTTTTCAGGGTATGCGGATGCCACGAAACCTTTAAGACTTGCAGCGGCGGAACTCATCCGAGGCTTGAAGTTGTTAGAAGACGGTTTAAGCGGCGGTATGGTGGATCCATCTCGAGCGTTGGCGACGAGAGCGATGCGAGAGCTTTTCAAGTTTTCTTCGTCGGAATATGACAGTGTAAACTCTTTACGAAGAAACGTAGAAAACATGTCCAGGGCACCTTCTAGCTTACTCACGGACGTTTCTACCCTCAAATCTTTACAAAAGCTCGAAAAATCAGGCGAACTTCGGGTCGCGGTACTTAAAGTCTCCATGCAAAAAGTTCGCGACGACGTGATCAAAGAAAAGTCACTCTCGCCGCAGCTGTGGAAAAACGCCTCTTCCGTTTTTGACCGCCTAGCAGAACTTTGGAAATCTGTGCGAGACATTGAAATGGAAAAAGATGATACCATTTACGAGCACGACGATAAGATTGCCGTGTTTCGTCGCGTCACGGCAGCGCCAACGGCGGTGGAGATCATGGAAGGCGACGACGACGAAACGGAGAAAAGATTTTCCGAAACGACTTTTGGTAACTTCAACGAACAATGGAAAGAGTTCAAGGATGCGCCGTGTGATATTTTGCAGCTCGATCACGATTGCGTCGAAGAACAAGACCAGAAAAATAAGAAATCAGAAGAGGAGGACTCGGATGACGACGAGATGGACAATAACGTTGCGATAGCGGCGAAAACAGCCGGTTTGCTCGAAGGGGCTCTTCTCCTCGAGCTCGTGGCAACGCACGAAGTCGTGTGTACGATTGGCGCGAACACTTCAATCAGTGCGAACATCGAAACGTCGTACGACACGGAACGACACGCCGTGAACCCATCGAAGTTCTTACATACGAACGCGAAGGACCTCACTGAATCCCTCGCGAATCGTGCGACGTCGTTTGTTGATGCTCACGACGTCGGATGCATGATCTTACGACGTGCCGCTATTACAGATGACCGAATGCAAGCGATACCAAGAGTACTCGATGACACCAGTCAGCTTGGTAACTTGACCAGAGTATGTTTAGAACATCTCGCGGTTTCGAAAGGCACCATGTCCGAAGACTCACCTAAAGGTGCCGATCAATCCAAAGACGAAAAGTTCAATCACAAAAAGTTGCAAAAACACGCAGATGCCATCGACCACGAAATGTCCAGAGGCGATGCTCCTGGAGAAACCTCTCTGGCTCTTCCAGTCGTGGCAAACTGTCGACGCAAGATTACTGCCCTACTCCAAGAGTGGCCAGAACATCCTCTGTTGACGCAACTTGCGGAAATTTGCGATCGGATTTTAAAGCTTCCTTTGCTCGGTCCCGTGAAAACCTTCTTGACTGGTCTCGAGTTGCTTCTCGCTCGAGCACAAACGTGGGAACAATCGGCATCAGCCGAAACTTCTTTACTCGATGAACTCACGGCTATGGCTAACGTGGCCATGCGTTGGCGACGGCGCGAGTTACACGCATGGTCGAGACTGCTGCAGAGGTGTTCGGAAAGACACGCCGCGCGAGCCAGGCGAACGTGGTTCGCATTGCACAGGCTTTTGAAATCCGTGCAATCTTCGAGTTCGTTCGATGCAGTCGAGGAAAGTAAGAACAATGCTATAGATGGTGACGGCGGGGACGAAGAAGATGAAGGCGACATTCAAGGCATCCGCGAAATTACGCGTGCACTCGAAGAGTACCTCCAAGGTTCCACGTTAGGGGAATTCCTCGCTCGACTCTCTCTCGTGAAAACGTTCGAACAGCATTTAACCACGGACATTCGCGCTCGAGCTGTCTTAAAGTTACCTCCAAGACGCGGAGATAGCGCTTTACGTTGCGTGCTGTACAACACGTACCATTATTATCATCAATTCAAATCTGCCGTGGAAACTGAAATTGAAAACGAACGCGCGACGCCGGCGATGAAGCTCGAGGATCACGCCAAGTTGGCGAAATGGGAGAACCGAGGGTATCACTTCATGAAGCAACAAGCGGAGTCGAACGAGCGCGTTTTGCACAAACATGTTCGCCAATTTGATCGCGCGTTGCAAAAACTTGTTTTACCCATCTTGGAATCTGCATCAAGAAACAGCACGGGGTTAGCCGTTTTACCAAAGGAGCAATCGAAAGACGACGAAGAGGCGACGGCGACGGCAACGGACGAAGACCCATTGGAAGTGATTTTTGAAGACATCGAAGACGAAGACGAGGAAAAGAAAAAGAAGAGATTCGATAAGGCGGTCAAAGTTGCGACAATGAAACGCGAGCGCGAAAAAAGAGAAGAGATTGCAAAGAGAAATCTCGAACAGTTGGATGCGGATTTAGCGGTAAAGAAGCGGGCGTTTGATATGACGACGAAGAATTTACTCGCTCGAGTTTCTCTTTTGAAATCATCATCCTTGGAATGGAAAGGCGACGCGTCTTCACGTTTACACCGCGTAGACACTTTGACGAAAAAGATCGCTTCCGTCCTGGCAACATCAACCATGGAAACTTCCCGAAGATCTCAAATCCGCGCCGGCGGCGTTGACATCGATGCGTTCGCGTCCCGCATCGCGCGCAGAGCCACCGCTTTGCGCACTGACGAAACTGTGAATAAAGCTATAAAAAAGAAAGCGCTTAACGATCTCATGAAGACTTTGCCCGAACTCGGCATCACGCACAAGCGTGCGGCGGTTCCGGAAAAATTCCGCGAACCCGCGCGATGGTTTACCGAACCGCCTTTAGAACCGCTCTCAGCTGGCCAAAAAGAAAGGTTTCTTGCGGAAGAAGGCGACGAATTCGATTCTGCAGATCAGTCGTATTACGTTGCAATGTCTCGCGTGCAACGGTTACAAAACTTGACGAATAATAACCCGCCAAATCCTGATTTAGAAGTGAGTCAAACGACCAGGGCGGTGGCAATGTGCGAACATCTTTTGCATAGGCTTCGCATGCAACGCAAGACATTGTCTTCCGCGCTCACATCGGAGAACGTCTTGGATGAATTCGCTTCTTCTTTAGAAAAGTTGGTCGAAGAAGCCGAGCGAAAAAGTGCCGGAGATAATGATGCACTTCTTTCTTCATCGGCGGAAACTCTCGCCGAGTGGATGTGCGATTTACGCGCCTTCATTGAAGACGTTTCTGATGCGGCGAAAGACGCCATTTTGGCATCCGTCGCGTCTTCAAGTTGCGAATCTGTTCCAAAACTTCGAGGCGCGTGGAACGAAAAAACGGCGCGAGAAGCTTTGCAAAACGTTGAATTGAGATGCGAAGAAGCTCGGGAGGCGCTCAACCCTTACGTAAAGTTGTCGTTTTGTGCTGTTGCACAAACGATCTCTCAATCGTCATCAACTGTGCAGAATCCTGCTACCGGGAAAGAAATGTTCGCATCTTGGCGAGCGACATCAATGCTTGGTATGCAAGCCAAGCGCGCCATCATTCTAGCACTCGATCGCCTTAAAGATGCGTCGAAAGATATCGAAGCCGCACACAGTGCGGTTGTTGAATCTGCGCGATCGAAAGATGTCGTCGAAACCTATGGTACGTACGCTTCGGATTGCGAAAACTGCCCGGGGTGGGATCCCTTGCGTCAGCTTTTAGGCACGCGCTTATCCAACGCGATCGATCGCATCGAGAAGAACCAAATTACAAGCACCGCTGGTAAGAATATCGATACTAAAATCGATGAAAACAAAGCCTTGTACTCGTTCAACGAAGCGCTCGAGATGTGTATAGAACGCGCTTTGATTTGGGCGCAAGGGGTTCACAAAGCAGCCATGACCGACGAGGAGGAAGACGAGGAAAAAAAGAAAGTAAATGATTCCACCGCTGATAGTAATGGCGATGAAGACGATGATGAAGACGACGATGGATTAGCATCGTTCAAAGTGTACGAAAAGCATTGTGGTAACGCCGTCGGTGCCAAGCGTCTCGAAATGCTTTGCGACGCCGTCCGCGAAGCCTCTCTCGCCTTTATTCGCATCACGAATAGCATTACTGCGTCCTCTTCTTCTGGAACACGTCATCAAATTGCCATTATCAATGCGGCAAAACTTGCCCCGATGTTCCGCTCCATCGCTTTAACTGCTAAAGAAACCATAGTCGAATACTCAAAGTACCACCGAGCGTCGACGAAATTAGCTAAAGTCTTGACTGCCGTCTTCTGCGGTCTCTGCGAGGAAGGTTTTTGCGGCGCCAAAGACGACGGGGACGGTAAAGGAGCCGGTGACGGCGAAAACATGAAGCTCTCCGACGACAAAGACGGAACCGGGGCGGCAGAAGGTGAAGGTAAAAAAGACGTTTCGGAGCAAATCGATAACGAAGAGCAAATTTTGGGCATGGAAGACGCGGAGAAACAAGACGAGGAAAAGAAGGAGCAAACGAAACAAGGCAAGGAGGAGGAAGAAGAAGATCGCGGCATTGAAATGAAGTCGGACTTTGAAGGTGTTATGCACGATGTGGAAAACGAACCGGAAGATGGAAACGAAGACGAAGATTTAGAGAAGGAAATGGGTGACCATGAAGACGGTAACGATATCATCGACGAGAGGTTATGGAACGATGAAGATGACAAGAAAGAGAAAGAGGAAGGGAAAGAAGAAGGACCGGATGAGTTTGAAAAAGGGGACGCGATGAAACGAGAAGACGCGAGAGACGAAGAGATGCGCGGGAAAGACGAAGATGAGGAAGGGGGGAAAAATGATGGGAAAGATGACGGGAAACCTCCGCGAAAACCGGACGAGAAGGAGAAAGGCAAGCCGGAGGCCGATAACGAGGATGCGAATAAAAGTCCAGAGGAGGAAGCCGAAGATACGAAAGACAACAATACAATGAACGACGAAGAAGTTAAAGACGCGACTGGTATCACGCCAAAAGGTGAAGAGGAAGACGAGGATGACGGTGCGAACGACGACTTGGATATCGATCTTGGCGACAACGACATGGAACTCGACGGAGGGGAAGCAGATGAAGAAGAAAACGGCGAAGAAGACGACGGATCGAAACCAACGGATGCTGTTACTAACGACGACGACGACCTAACCGGTGAAAATGGTGAAAACAAAGACGATCGAGACGATCAAAACGACGAGGATATGGATCCAAACGATGACGCGCGGGAGAATGAAAAAGAAGCCGGCGACGACATGGACGTCGATAACGAGGAAGGAGACAACGATGGCGACGACGACGACGAAGATGGTCAAATAGATCAAGATGGCAGAGACAACGCGATCAATGATACCAACGCTCAGGAAGCGCACGATGAGGAAGATAACGACGCGCGAAATCAAGCCGGACCGAAAGGTGCCGGAGATGGCGGCGGCGGAGACGACTGCGAAATCGACGAATCCGAGCAACAACAACAACAACAACACGGTCAAGGAGGCGAACAAGGCGCGGCAAGTGCACGAGGATCTGCCGGCGATGGAAGCGCACGAACGCAAACAAACAAAGATATCGGCCAAGAAGAACAAGAAAATGATGGCCAAAATCTCAAGAAAGAGCAGAGAGAAGCGAAGCTAGACGCGGTAAAGCGGTCCACATCTGGATTTCAGAATCCGAACGAGGACGAGGACGATGTCGGTGATGGTGACGGCGACGGCGAAGCCGCAGGTGAAGGTGCTGCGATTCCAACTTCCGCACAGCCCGTGGATGACGACGAGCAAAACAACGAGACCCAAAATGGGGACAACAAATATAAGAAGAGTGGCGGTCCGGAGATGAATCCTCACCGCTCCCTCGCCGCGGCTATGAAGAAATGGCGCGAGGACTTATCGATCGTCGGCGATGACAAGAGCGAAGAAGATGGTGGACTTGTGGGAGACGACAATAATCAAAACGAAACCGACGCCGCGGCGGAATTTGAGTTCATGCACGGGGACGAAGAGAACGAAGAGAAAGGACCAGCCGCGTTAGCTCCGGCAACCGAGGACCAAGCCGTGACGCAGAAACTAAAAGGCGCGAATACTGGTGAAGATGAAGAGGAACGACTCAACGACGATAAAGACGAAATTAACGCCGAAGAGTTCTTCAAGAAAGAGGACGAAAAGAAAAAAATTGACGAGGCCGATCTCGACGGGAGAAGGAAGAATGAAGATTCAATGGAGGAGGAGAAGGAGGAGCAAGACGTCGCCGGCGAGATGGCGGAAAAGCAGCAACAAAAGAAAAACAACAAGAAGAAAATTCATCGCGACAAGAACCTCGCGTCACCTGAAGAGTTACAGCGAGACGAAGATCTCCATGCCAATCGCGGTAAAGTGGACGACGACGACGAAAAAGATGACGATGAAAACAGGGCATCCGACGACGAAACCGACGAAGCGGCGCTTCTGCGAAAGAAGAAAGAACTGGAAGAAAAGCGTTTACTCGAAGAAGCTATTGTCGAGCTGAAAAACACGAACATCGAGAACGAAGAAGAACAAAATGATAATCAAACGATGCGCGAGTTGACCGAAGAAGAAATCGAAATCGCGCGCGCGGAAGCGGAAAAAGATTTACAAATGTTCCGAGAAGATAAAGACAACGCGTCGTCTGAAATGGACGAAGACGCCGCGCAACATCTTTGGAGAACTTTGGAAGATTTAACCGGTTCTCTCTCCGGCGAATTAAGCGAACAACTTCGATTGATTCTCGAACCGACGTTAGCTTCTCGGTTACGCGGCGACTACCGAACCGGTAAACGTTTGAACATGCGTAAAATCATCCCGTACATTGCCTCAGATTTTCGTAAAGACAAAATTTGGCTTCGTCGATCGAAGCCGTCCGAGAGAAGGTACCAAGTCGTGTTAGCCGTGGACGATTCGTTATCTATGTCGGAAAACAGGCGCGACCGAGCGGCGCTAGAGGCTATGGTTTTATTAGCGAGAGCGATGAGTCGATTGGAAGTTGGAGACATTGGCGTCGTCGGTTTCGGCGGATGCGTGAAGACACTCCACCCACTCGGTGAACCTTTTGCAGATCAAAACGGTCCGAAATTGGTCTCCAAGCTCACTTTCCGTCAAGACAGCACGTTGACTGATAGACCAATGGTTACTTTGCTCGAAAGTTTACATCGGCAACTTTCTTTAGCGCGAGAAAGTTCTAGCTCTCGAGGCAGCCGGGACGCTGGCTCGAATCTCCAGCAACTCGTCCTCATCATCGCCGACGGACAATTCCACGAGAAAGAAGCCTTATCGAAAGTGATGCGCGAATTCGGGAACCAGAAAGGCGTTTTAATCGCGTTTATTATTCTCGATAATCCAGATAAATCTTTATTGGACATGAAATCCGTCTCTTTTGAAAAAGGCAAACCGAAAATGACGAAATACTTGGACTCGTTTCCGTTTCCGTATTACGTCGTTGTTCAAGAATCGAACCAGTTGCCGTCGACAATTAGCGATTTATTGAGACAATGGATCGAAATGGTTAGCAGCAGCTCTGATTAGACGTACTTTGTGCGCTTCGATTTGTAAGGGTAATATAACACAGTTGTATAGTTTCATATATAATAAAAATCCTAAGTACGAATAACGTCATGTGTCTTTCATCAAACTCTCTCCCTGCCTAAATTTTGTCATTTACATAATATTTAGAACGAACGATCGCCTCTGCCTCCCTCTCCATCTCGCTAACTTCCTCTTAATCACTCGTCACCTTTCTCTTTCTTTCTCTCTTTACAAAAAAAAAACGATGAGGTCAAAAACATATTACATAATAACGCATCCGCCGCCGGAAGCCTTGGCCGGAGCGCTCTTCTTCGCCGGCGCCGGCAAACTCGCCTTTCTCGCCGGTGACGTAGGCTTTCTCGCCGGGACTGGCTTTCTCGCGCTGCTCGAACGTCTCGGCGGCGGCGCCGGTTTCGTCCTCGTGTAGTTTGGTCTCGTTTTCGACGCCGATTTCCTCGCGCCAACCGTCGGACTCTTCGTAAACGCCAACGACTTTTTCGCCGACGACGACGGTTTTCTCACCGCGCTCGGCGTCGGCGACTTCTTCTTCGGCGTCGGGGACGCGCCGCGCCACTTATCCTTAAGGTCCACGTTCGATCGGTTCTTCAGTTTCGGACCGAACGCCGGGTCGTCCAAGATTTTCTTCCATTGACCTGTTGTTGTTGTCGTCGTTGTTGTTATGAAACCCGCGGTCAATATTATTATATACAATTGTATTCGAGAGTCTTTTTTTTTCTCTTTTTTTTTGTAGCCGTTTATTTATTAGGACTTTCGAGTCCCGGGGGAAAAGAGGGTTCCAATTCCATTTCGAATTCGATTCAAACATCTCCGATTCAAAGGACGACGACGACGACGGCGAGAAAGAGAGAGAAAGAGACGCCCCCGAATAAAAGTGCAGTGCTCCTCCTCCTGCTGTGAATGACGACGTTTGGTGTGTTCCCTTTAGAGAGAGGAGGAGGAGGAAAAGAACCACGTATATATGTGGTGTTGTGTGTCGCACCTGGTCCGTATTTCTTCACCCCGGCGGTGAGCGCATCCTTTTCCGGTTCGGTCCAGATTTTGTAGCCTTTACGCGCGGGCGCGCGCTGTCTCGGTTTCTGCGTGTATTATTGTATTTTATGAGAAGCGTCGCGTGAGTGATACAGCGAGAAGAGAGTTTGGAAGAAAAAAGAGAGGCGTTGCCATCATCGTTTTGTCGGACTCTTTTGGACGACGGTGTTGGAACCGACACCAAAAGCGCGCGCGCGGTAGGGAATTCGACCCATCACATTCAGAGAGGGGAATGGTAAAGTTTCCCCAATTGGGCAATTGGGGAATTGGAATTCCCCCTCTCTCTTTTTGAAGAAGAAAGAGGACGACGACGACGCACCGACGCGCTGCTGCTCGATTTCTTGGCGGCTTTTCTCGCCGATTTCGTTCGTTTCCCCATGAGTATATATATCGCGTGTTATATTCAATATGCGTGGTGGTCGTTTTGTGACGCTTCTTCTCCTGTGTTGCGCGCGCTTGGTTTTGTTTCTCTTTCTCTGATTTTTTTTTTAATAATTCGAACACGCACACACGCAAGAAGACAGCTTCTCTCTCTCTCTCTCTCTCTCTCTCTTTTTTGGGTGGTGGGGTTTTTCTCTCTCTCTCTCTCTCTCTCTCTCTCTTTTTCTCTCTTTTTTTTGTACAAAACTCTCTTCTTCTCCTCCTTTTTTTTTTGTCGTTTTTTTGTACTGCGAGTTTTGCGTTTGTGTTGTTCGTTTTTTTTGTCGAGAAGAGTTTTGAAAGAGAGAGAGACGAAAGAGAGAGAGAGAGAGAGAGAGACATTTTTTTTTTTCGCGTTTTTTCATTGGTGGTGGGTGGTCTTCTTCTTTGTGGATCGAAGAAAGAGAGAGAAAGAGAGAGAGAGAGAAAGAAAGAAAAAAAGGAGGAAGAAAAGACTCGCTCTGTAGTAAAAAAAAAATATCTCCAACAAAAAAATCCGCCCAAACACAAGGGACGACGTTCAAAAAAAAAAAAGAGCACCAATAACAAGCGCTTTAAAAACACATTCTCTCTCTCAAAAAGGAGGAAACAACGCCACAACAACAACACACTTTGTGTCGTAAAAGAAGAAGAAGACACCAACACCATGTTGTCGTCGCCGTCGTCGTTTTTGGCGTGCAGACGTGCGGTCGCCCCCGGGTTTGGTCTTCCCGTTTCGGTGGCTTTGTCGACGAAATCATCATCGTCTCGAACAAACAATCATCATCATCGTCATCATCATCATCATCATCGTCGCGGGGAAAAATCGTCCTTTTTCGCCTTCGGTCGCGCGCCGGGGGGAAGTCGTCGTCGTTGTGTCTCATCCGTCGTCGTCGTTGCCAAGGCGGCGAGCGACGAGAAAGGGGAGGCGAAAGTGAAATCGTACATGGACGCCGGGAAAAAAGCGAAGGAGTCCAAGGGCCTGAAAAATTCATTCTACGCGGGCAGTTTTAAACCGATTAAGTTTACAAAATCTGGGACGCAATTTACGAAACGACCATCGTCAAATTCGGCAAAATTCAAAGTGCCGAAGAAGAAACCGCTCGCGAAGAAGAAACCGATGACGCTTTCGAATCCAATCAAAATCAAACCGGTGAAACCACAACCGAGAAAACCAATGAAGTTTAACGCGACGGTGAAACCGAAACAATCGTTTACGCCGAAAGCGAAGACGGTGAAGATAAAAAAGACGAAGACGTTCGTATCGAAGAAGAAGCGCTCGCCGGTGAAGTCGCAGTACACGATTAAGAAGCAATCGGTTAAACCGACGAAACAAATCGTAAATAAAAGTGCAGTATACGCGGCAAAAGTGCCAGCGAAAAAGAAAGCGCAGACGGTGGTGGTTTCGAACTTATTTGCGAGTTTGAGTGGGGTGAAGAAGGGTGGCGCCGTGATGACGAAGAGGGCGACGGTCTCGCCGACGGCCAAAATCGCGGCGCCCGTGCAGATGAAAAAGAAAGAAGAACGCTCTTCTTCTCCTTCTACTTCATCTTCATCATCTTCTTCTATCCCGTCTTTTTCTAGTAACAACATGTCCGAAGAGGAAATCGGCACGTACGGTTTGATCGCCGCGTTTGCCTTAGCCTCTTTCTCCTCTTTGGTCGTCATGCCGGTGGCGTTGAGCAACGTGTTCGAGTTGATTGGCTTGGGCGTGACGGGGTACTTCTTGTTCTCTAAATACTTCAGAGACGACGATTTGGGTTTGTCTGAAACTTTGGACGAGGTCGAGACGCAAACTGGGTTGGACGTCAAAGAGTTGACGAACTCGACGGTTGAGTTGGTCGAAGATACCATGAGCATGGTTTCCAGCAACATGAAGAAGAAGAAGAGTTACCCGAAGAAATCTGATTCCCCGAATGAATCCGAAGTGAAAGAAGAAGAAGGAAAGAAGGACGATGAATAAACATTTGCCGCGTCGTGCGATTTTGTTTTGTTATATTATTGTTATTATTTATCATGGGTACCTTTTTTATTACTTGGAGAAAGTTTCCTTCAACGTTTTGATTCTTTCGTCTAACAAAACCGCACTCGCACAATCCCCATCTTTCAACATACCCAACAACACTAAAGCGTCCCCGACTTCCGGCCCAGCCGTTCGTCCAGTCAACGCAATTCTAAATGGCATGAACAACCTTTTCCCTTTTCTTTCCAACGCTTTACCGGTCGCGTTGATGAATTTTTTCACCTCCTTGTTCTTCACGTATTCTTGCAACTCGCCGGATTCGTACGCAGTCACGATGGCATCTACGATCGGTTGAAAATCATCGTCGATAACTTTTTGCATTTGTCCATTCGTTTTCATTTCTTCTTGCAACGGATACTCCAAAATTTCCTTCACTTTCGCGCTGACGTCCTCGGTCAACTCGATGGATTCCTTCACCAAACTAATCGCCATTTTCTTCGCCTCGTCACTCGCCGTCGCGCTCATCACCCCGGAGTTCTCCATCGCTGCCCCTAACATTTCGTTTTGTTCGCTTTCCGGTAACATTTTAATGTGTTGACCGTTCATCCAATTCAATTTGACTGTATCAAACACCGCCGGGCTCTTGTTGATGCGTTCAATCGCAAACAACGGCGCTAACTCGTCCACCTCGTAAATTTCTTTTTCGGTGCCATCGTTCCATCCTAACAACGCTAAAAAGTTAACCATAGTTTTCTGCAAATATCCTTGCTCTTTAAATTGTCCAACGGACGTCGCGCCGTGCCGTTTACTCAACTTCGAACGATCCGGCGCTAAAATCAAGGACATGTGACCAAAAATTGGTCTCTTAAACTCCAACGCGTCGTACACCAACGCTTGCCTCAACGTGTTTGGCAAATGCTCCTCGGCTCGTAAAACGTGCGTAATTCCCATGGTCGCATCGTCAACCGCCACGCAAAAGTTATACACGGGAATACCATTCGATCTTAAAATGACGAAATCCCCAAGAGTGTCGGTATCCCATCCAACTTTACCTCTAATCAAATCGTCGATTTCAATCCGTTCGCCTTCTGGCACGCGGAATCTATACGTGTACGGCGCCCCGGTCGCCTCCATCGCTTTCACTTCCTCCTCCGACGCCGTCTTCCACTTCCCCATATATTTCGGCGGTAACTTCTTTGCTTCTTGTTCCGCTCTCATTTGTTCCAACTCCTCATCCGTGCAGAAGCACTTGTACACGTGTCCGGATTTCATCAATCGTCTCGCGAGCGTTTGGTATATGGCGCCTCTTTCCGATTGTCGATACGGTCCAAACTCACCTCCTTTTTCCGGTCCTTCGTCGTAATCCAGACCTAACCAGTTCAAATCTGCGAGCATGCTTCGTTCGCTCTCTCTGGTTGACCTCGCCGTGTCCGTATCTTCCACTCGTAAAATAAACTTCCCGCCCGTCTTTTTGGCGTACAACCAGTTAAACAAGGCGGTTCGTGCCCCGCCAACGTGTAAACTCCCCGTCGGGGACGGCGCGAACCGCACGCGGACCGTTCCATCGTTCGGTGGAATTTTGATCTCCACGTCGTCTGCGTACACTTCCGTCGCCGTCGCCGACGCGTTGGTCTTTTGTCGGCGGCCGCCCTCGGCTTTTGTCGCGCGACGATGATGTCTCAACACCACATTCGCCTTCGATATCCGATTGTACGATTTGATCGCGCTCGCAGAAAACATCATCATTAGTACTTTGTGTTCAATTTTTTTTCTTCAATTTGGTATATCGCCGCGCGTTTTTTTTACGACGACGTCAGCACTCAAACGCGCCGCAAAGAGATATATTCGGCAGTCGAAAAGTCGCGTTTGCGCCAAAGGAGCAGCAGAGAGAAAAAGAGTTGTGTGGGCGATGATGATGATGATCGGGGTGATTTTTTTGCCTTTTCTTTTTTGGATAAAATTATTGGGGAGGATTTTTGAGGGGGGTAAAAAATATCTAAAAAAAAACCCAAAAGAAGGTGAAAAAAGGTCCTTTTGCCCCCTTACAAAAAGAGAAGAATGACACCGATGATGATGCGCTGTGGTCATGGTGCACTCCGAACGACGACGACGACGACGTCGTCGTCGTCGAGGAGGCAGAGGAGGACGCGCGAGGAAGAGGAGAAGAATTTTTCTTTACTCGCGACAACAGAAAAAGGACGATTCAGACGACGACGACAAAGACGAGAGGACTGTTGTGATGAAGAAGATGTCGCGAAGAGAGCGGCGATGATTGGCGGCATCATCGCGGCGAGCGCATCGGTGGTGGCACTCGCGTCGCCCGTGGTGACGGCGCGAGCGGAGACGAAATTTCTCCCGATTCCACAGACGTCTGTACCCGAGACGACGTCGTGTGGGAACTTTTCGCCAGAGCGGCTTCAGATTGCGAGAGAGATTTTAATTTGCAACCAAGAGAGTGGAGCGAAAAACTGGAAACAAGCGTGTCTCTCGCACTACGCACCAAACGTGGAATACACGGACGGCCCGGGACTCACGAGAGTCTTTGGACGAGAAAATATGCGACAATACTTGAAAAATCAATTCGATTTCAGCAGACAGTGGTTATCCGTCACGGACGAGGCGTGCGACAAAGATAAATACGTCGCGGAATGGAACTTGAGCATGGACCTCGGGATCGGATCGTTTAGAGATTTGCCCGGGGTGACCGTGTTGAAATTTATGGAAGATGGAAGCGATTTGGTGAAATATCACAGAGATTACTTGCCGGATGGAAACATCGTTGAACGGCAGCCAGTCGTCGGTAATTTGGTGAAATTCCAGAGGGAGACGTATTCCAGATGCATGGCGAGTAAAGAAGGTTGCGTAAAATTGTTAGGCGGACCGGTTGATAGATAGAGTAGATGTAGATATATTTATAGTTATTCGTAGGGTTTTAAATCTAGGTATTCTTTCAATCTTCTTAGCATTATTTATCGTTGAAGTATCTCGCCAATCGCGACATGTCGACGATAATAACTTCTCCGTTCTTTTCTTGATTGTTCGACTTGATTTTCAACACGCCATCCGCACCATCCACCATGACCAACTCGGCAACTTCCCCTCTCTCGTCGCCGTTGACGACGATGACGTCGTCTCCTTTGAGTGGAGCGACTAATTCGACATTTTCTTCCGCCACGGTTTCCGCGCGAGCGCCTCGAGATATCTTCTCAAAATGTTCCACGCCGGATTTAACGTTAGAAACGCCCGGTTGAATGTCTAATGCGGAACCACCGATGCCGTGCACTCTCTTCACGACACCTTGCGAGCCGTTCATGAGTTTCACGACAGTACCGGGCAAATAATCGCCGTCGTAACCATCCGGAACCAGTTGTACCTTTCCATCCTTCTCGTCCTTGCCATATTTTGCGGCGATAGAGCCGGCTTGAGTCCCGGCTGGCTCGTCGGCACCCCATGCGTCGTCTCTTCCCGGAGTCATTGTTGGGTTCCAAGCGTTATCTCTTGCCGGCGTCGTCGCGTAGCCCGCACCATGTGCGGGCGTCGCTGCCGTGTGCGCTGGCGTTTTCGCCGCGTAGCGATCCACCGGTTGTTGCCCATAACCATAACCTCCGTACGCAGCTGGAGCAGCCGTGCTATACATCGAGGCAGCGCCAGGCCCGCCACCAAGCTCTTCTCTATTAACCGTAACCGTTCTGGCTTGCGCTTGTAACTCAATTCGTGCAGTTTTCGGTCCGCAATCGACCACTTTCCCTTTGTATCCCGCGTACACGCCTCGTCGAATGGTGACGAGCTTACCAACCATAGGATCCGCGCGTTCTCTGCCCCTGCGTTGTTGAATAACAGGTCGTCGTTGTTGTATTGCTGGCTGTTGGTACGTGCCGCCACTCGCGTTGGCCATTTGGGCAGTGAGTCCCATGGATTGCGCGATGAGCGCGTGACCGGGCGATTTCGGCGCGTTGGTAAACGCCGATTGCATTGCAGGTGTGAGACCAGGGATGGCACTACCTTGTCGAGTTCCTTGACCACCGTGGACGAAGCACTGACGAGATCGCAAACAGACAATCCCGCCGTCTCGTTGGACGCCCCTAGCTTTGACCCAAATCGTGCCTTTATATATGTGTTCTACCGTCGCGTTGACGTCTTTCAATTGGCCTTCGTTTATTCGGACGATAGATCCGACGTCAATGAGTTCCATCGCACCATCTTGCGCAGTTTGGTTTCTCGAGTTCATCTTCCGTTTAAAATCTGCGAGTTTGCACGCTTTCACGTTCGGACGTTCTAACGTGCCGACGTTTGTGAGCACAAACGCGACATCTTTCTCCACTCGCGTCAAGACGCCAACGTTGCCGTCGTCCAACATAGCTAAATCGTGCAAAGCATACTCGCCGATGCGGTCGACGCGCGTCGACGCCTCGGCATCGTCCGCGAGATCGCGCATAAACACTGAAAACTCCTCGTTCGTGGATGTGGAAAAAATAGTCGCGATTTGATCGGAAACTTTGACCACCATCCCACTCGCGCCTTCGTGCGCGCCATTAACGACGCGAACGGTGGAACCTACTTTGAAGTGTTTTCGCAATTGTTCCGGGTTGAATGGTAACGGGTCCGTGAGATCTTTGTGCGAAGGATCGACGATGACGCGTCCGTTTGGATCTATGCGTTTGATCACGCCTTCCAAGTTTCGAAGATCGCCCTCGACGACGATGACTTGATCGCCGACAAAAAATCTCGCCGCAACACCTTTGTTGGCGTTCTTTTCATTCATGGTAAGCTTTGCAAGACGATTGATGTGGTTATTCGTCGTTTTCTTTCGTCCCGCACCACCGTCTTCGTCGTCTTCGTCGTCTTCATCTTCGTCACCGCCCGGAGCAAACTTTTGAATCTCATCCAGCGAAGGGGCTTCCGTCAATTTCACCGTCGTCAACGCGCATCGTTTCAACAAATACCCGTCTTTGATCTTGTGCGTTCCGCACAAAACGTCCACGCGGTCGTTCAACGTGCGATCGAATTTCCCCCGTTCGAACGATAAGTTCTTATTCTTGGCTTCAGTTTCAGAAAACAATCTAGCCGCTGGCCGCACCGTTGGTTTCGGTTTATTCTTCGCCTCGCCGGATTCTTTATCCGCCAAGTGCTGATAATCGAATCGAGGCAAGATTTTAACCACGCACGAGTTATCGCCGTAATTCACTTCGATAACTTTGGCCAAATCAGCTTTGTATGCCCCCGATCGCATGCGTACCCAAGAATCTGGTCGAACGATTTCGACTTCTTTCTTCGCTACGGAAATAGATTCCACCATTTCCTTCAACGGAACCAATCTCGGAGGTTTCATGTGATACACGTGCCTCAACCCTTGCAACGCCTTCTTTACGTGATCATCGCGCATGGCTTCGACGTAGACGTATCCTTTCAAATGATCTTGCGTCACCACGGACATGATCTTCATTGGAGGTTTGTTCGTTTTTTGCAAGTTGATCATCTTCTGCATCAAACAAACCGTCACTTCTCTCTCCTTGCCTTGCTTTACCGCGACCATCCACAGTTTTGGATCACGAACGGTTGGGTGCAACGACTGCTGATCGACGTAATCGCTTACAATCGGACCTCGTCTCTGACCTTCTTCGTCGTACGCGTCCGCGTACCGTCTCGATTCGTACCTCTCCTTCACCATCCTCTCCAATTCTTCATCGTCTGCGGCATCAATCTTCGCAGCTTGCTCAACTCTCGCGTGCAATCTGGTGTCCATTTCCTTCGCCAAAGCTTCTCTTTCGGCATCATCAATTGCTTCGTCCTCGTCGCCGTCCTCCTCTTCCTCGTCGTCCGATCCGGCCGCGTCCGCGATGTCGTCGATAAATCGACTCATCACTTTACCATCCTTACCTTTCGCTCGCTTCTTCTTCTTTTTCCTTCTGTCGTCGTTGTCGTCGTCTTCGTCCGCGACGTCGTCGATGAACTTGTTTTTGCGTTTCTTTTTCTTCCTCGTTTTTCTTCTCTCGTCCTCGTCCTCGTCGGCGTCGTCTCCTTCTTCCAGATCTTCTGCATCGGAAGGTTCCTCGTCGCCAGATTCATCTTCCGATTCGTCCGAATCGTCGTCGTCGTCATCGTCTGAATCGTCGTCTGAATCGTCGTCGTCGTCCGAATCGTCGGCAGAACCATCGTTATCGATTTTCTTCTCGTTTTCTTCTTCTTCTTCTTCTTCTTCTTTTTCTTCATCGGCGCCGCCGGGTGCGTCGGCTTTCTCCGACGATTCGCGTCGCGTCGTCTCCGCGTCGTCTCCTTCTCTCTCGCCGCCTTCGTCTGGTTCCGCGCGCGGCGCGCCCTCTCGCTCCGCCTCTTCCTCGTCGTCCGCCATCTCTCGATCGCGTTTTGTTTGACGACGAAAGAATTCAACGTCTGTGTTACCTCGAGTCTTTCGAAAGCGACGACAAAAACGAAGAAGCGACACCGATCGATCGGATGCGCCCCGCTCGAAGCCTCTTGTCGCTCTCCCCAGTCCCGGTCTCCCGCGTCGTCTTCCTCGCCGTCCCGAAAGCGAGAGGGTTGAGAGAGCGGATTATTATTATTATTGCGCGAGGAGGGGCAAAATTTGACGAATTTGAACCCGAAAAAAGACGCAAAAAGTCCTTCCTCCCTACAAAAAGAAATGTAAAAAGAGAGAAAAGAGAAAAGAAAGAGGCAAAAAGTGTATCGGCCTTTTACTCAACGGTGCGCGCGAGAGTTCTCGGAAGTGGTACCGTTACAGTTGGTGTTGCTGGTGCTGCTGCTATGAATCTATTGCTTTGGGCATTACACAAACGGTTTGAAGGTTTTCGCTCCTTATGTTATATACGCGCGTCGTCGTCGTCGTCGTCGTCGAAAGACGTTGAGGACGACGCCAACATCCTCCTTCCTTTCTTACTCAACTTATTCCCGTCTTTGTCTTTCGTGGAGAACAAATTAAACGCCTCCTTTACACTCCTCTGCAGACCGGAGTGTCCACCAGCCGGTTTTCCGTTCGCCTTGTAAATCCCTCTCGGATCGTATTTGGGCCGCTCGATGAGGTGGTGCGTGTCGTCGGCGTTTTTTTGCACCTGGTGTAAATCCATCAAGTGTAAGAGTAAGGTCGGGATGGTTTCTTTCACGCACACGGCGTAACCGTTGTATAAGGCGATTACTTTCCCAGCCTTCTTTGACACCGTACCTCTCGTGTGCGAAAATCGTCCTCGCGTCGGTAACTCGTCGTACCACTGCTTATTCTTCAGAGCGTCTCTTCGGTACTTGTTAAAATTCTGGTGCGCGACTTTCGTCTCGCACCGTATGGTCGCCGTAAAATCCGTCGTCTTCAACAATGTCGGCATCACGGCCGTCAAACAATTCTCGTACCCAATCCTTGTCTCCTCGGCGTCGATGTACGCCGCCTCTCTCTCCAACAAGCCTTCCGGATTCTTCTTCAACTCGTCCCGGTTCAACCCGCGTTCGTGCGCTTCTTTCAATCTCTTTTCGTGTTTGCGAAGCGTTTCCAAACCTCTCAAACCAACCATAGGTTTACACCTGTGACCGTTTGGGTCTCCGTGATCGTGTTCGACGACAAACCCGTCCTTATCCGCGACTTTTTCGCCGTCCTCGACCGCTTCTATTTGCTCCTCCGCGTCGTCCGCTATCGCTTGATCAGACAACGCTTCCAAAATCTGTTTGGTTGTCGCTTTCCCACTCAAACTTAACTGACCTTCCACGTCGTTTTCCGCGTGGTATCTCGTCTCGTCCGAGGACCCTTCGTTCGCGGCGCCGTTTCCATCCTCTGCTTCCGCCGAATATTGCCCCTCGAACTCCGCGTACGCGTTCGGGTCGACGCTCGGCGCGGCGGAATCCAAAATCGCATTCTCGACGTCGTCCAATCCAAAGTCGGACGATGCATCATCGATTCTGTTCGTCGTTTCACTCGTCATCATTTGCGTCCTCCTCGCTTTCTCCGGGTTTATCGCCGACATGTACGCCTCCGACGTCCTCGCGAGAGAGAGTGTCGTCGCGAGAAGTGCGACGAGGGCGGCGCACCGGGCGAAGACGACGCGCATATCGTTTTAGTATTAGTGCGTCTTTACAAGTGGTGTCCCGAATCCAATCCAAAAAAAACCATGTGCTTTTCTTATGTAGGGTTTAGGGTTTAAGAAACCAAAAAAAAAAAAGAGGCAGGAAACTCAACGAGTACACAGCTCCAGACATTTGTACAAAGCGCGCAAATCTCGTAGACGCATCAACCATGCCGTTCCAGGTGCGTCCAAAAGTCGTCGTTCTTTTTTTTTCTCCGTGCTTTTTGGTCGTTCTTTTTTTCGCGCGTCGTCGTGCCGCGACGGCGAGGGTCGCGCGTGCTCGCGCGGCTCTCTATTCTTTCGCCGCGAGATTGTGTTCGCGTTTTCGCGCTGTTTCCTACTACTGCGTGAGACGCATTCGCATTCGCACTACTCGGAAACGAGGGCCGGGCGAGTGGACGCGAGCGATGCGGGGCGTCGGATGGGCGTGGAACGCGAGGGAAAAAAGGCGTCTTCTCGCGTCGGTCGGGTGTCGTCGGAGGTTGGGTGCGAGGCGAGTGCCCGTGGTGGTGCGCGGAATGCGCGTCGTCGGCGGAAAAAAGGTTGAATGGGGCTTTGGACAGATGATGATGGGGAAGGGAGGCGACGACGACGACGATGTGCGTCCGTCGGTCTCTCCCTCTGTGGTGGTGGTGGTGGTGGTCGATCGATGGAGGCGTCTTTCGTTCTCGCTCCGTGCTCTCTCTCGTCGGGAACGCTGAATCTCCTTTGTCGTCTTCGTGTAGCACGCGCTCACCCACACTTTCCTCTCCTGTACTCACATTACGAACAGAGAAACGTCGAATTAGGCCGAGTTGCGTTAGTCAACTTGAAAGCGGACAAACTGTACGGCAAGCTCGTTGTCATCGTCGACTTGGTCGACCAAAACAGAGTTTTAGTCGACGCGCCGGGTATCAAACGATGCATCATCAACTTGAAACGCTTAGCAATCACGCCGATTAAATTGGACACGGGGAGATGTCCGGATGCGGCGGCGTTGGAGGCGGCGCATAAAGGCGCGGTGGCGGAATTTGCGGCGTCTAAATGGGGGCAAAAGATTGCGAAGCAAGGTGCGAGAAAGGCGTTAAATGACTTCGATAGATTTAAGGTTGCGATCGCGAGATCGAAGAGATCCGCTATTGTCAAGAAGGCGATGGCTTAATTGAGAAGAACACTTAGATTTTTAATTCAAAACGTAATTTTATTAGCTCGTAAAACGAAAAGTGCTCTGTCTAAGTGGAACTGTGATACCTAAAATTCTCTAAATTCTATTTCTATTTCAACTTATCTAATCTACCTTCTTCTTCCTCCTCCACCACCCCCTCCATTTGCGGCAATAGAGCTGGCCAACTGAATCACAGATGCGTCGCGCACATCGTCTTCGCAGAAGCAACAACAAATCTTCTCAAACTCCTCCGTTTCCTCTCGTTCGCCGCAGACTTTCGTTAATATCAAGCACTTTGCATCGCACGCGGAACACTCGTGCTCGTCCGAAACTTCTACTTTCTTCAAACCTTTAGGTAGGCCGATGATTAAGTCGCATTTGGTGCAATTTAATCGCCATCGTCCTCCTTTGCGCAAGATAGGGTCGAGTAAGAGTTGCGGCAAAGAAACTACAGCCGTTGCACTCGACGAGTCACCTAAAGTCGCGTTCGCCAAGTAATACGGATCCTTCTCAGCTTCTTTTTCACACTCGGGGCACGGAGCGATCGCGCGTTCGCTCACGATCGGGTGTAAAGCGAAATGTGGACACCCGCCCGCTCCTGCGCTTTTACTTGAAGTCCCAAAATCTGGAGGATGGTTGTAGCAAAACGGGCAGAACGGATATGCGCGTTCGCCATCGGACGTTTCGTATATGGATAACTCGAAATCGCAAATCTCGCAAAATCTTCCCGACCACGGTTTAATCGAGCTCGCATTCCTTGGGCATTCAAACGTTTCCGCCTCGGTTTCGCAAAATAATCGATACGTTTTCCGTCCACGTCGTCTCCCTGACGCTTGGAGTTTTAAGTACCTTCGACACCGACCGCACACGGTGTGTGGTGTCGATTGAAGCTCCTTCGGCGACGCGAACGAGGCTTCAAATAAGTTATCCACGATGGCGATGTTCTTTTCGAAATGTATAAACTTAGCTTTAATTTGCATCAACGCTTGCGAAACGACGGCGTTTTTATCCGCTTTACCTTCGGCAATTAAATCGAGTTGTTTCTCGATGTGCGCGCGAACGGTCGGTAACGCGAGTTCTTCGTCGATGGAGGCGTATGCACGACATAAAGTAATTCCTAATTCGGTTGGTACGACTCTTCTGCCATCTCGCGCAACAATTTCGCAATATTTACGCGCCTCGATGGTGTTGATGTGTGTTGGAATGGAAGCGTCCGTGCCGATGCCATTTTTCTCCATCGTGCCTATGAGTTCAGATTCCGTGAGATATTTCGGAGGTTGCGTTTCGCCTCGGTCAACCGTGACTGAAACCACATCTACGTCTCTTGATTTATTATTTTTACTGTCGCTCTCCGACAACTGATACGTATCCGGGATGATTTTAAGTTTCGGCGCGCGTCTCGGCAACGCTTCAGTCCATCCAAAATCGAGAATTTTCACGCCTTTAGCTCTCCACTTCTCGCTCTCGGCAATCACAATTTCACTCTCTATGTTCTCCAACACTAAATCCGGAAGTAACGTAGCCAAAAAGTGTCTCGAAATTAACTCGTACACGCGAAACATCTCGCCACTCATGGAATTTCGATTCCCGAATCTCCCGGCGGGCGTAATCGGTGGGTGATCGCCGGCGTCTTGCCCGCCGGACGGTTTTCTAATCGAAGGAAAACTTAGAATTTTTTTCGCTATGTCGCCCCATTCATCGTTGCTCGTTTGTGAGGCGATGATTCTTTTGAAATCAAACCCAGGCGGATACGCTGACGACTCTGTTCGTGGATAAGAAATAAATCCATCCAAGTATAGTCTCTCGGCGATTTGCATCGCTCGATGCGCGCCGATACCCATTTTCGAACACGTTTTCAACATCTCGACCGTATTCATACCCGGTGGAGGTTTCTTCGATTGTTTCGACCGAATCGTACTCACCAGTTTGCCTTTTTTGTTATTCTTTTTAAGAAATTCCGAACACAACGCTTCTAAAGATATCGCGCTCGGTTCGTCGAAAACGCGTTCGCGATGCCATTTCCACTCGGATATTTCGTACGCGCCAATTTCATCACCATCATCATCATCATCATCATCATCATCTTTGCGTTCCTTCTGCTTTTTCGTGGCTGACATATCGACACCACTTGGTAAATTCAACTTTAACCGCCAGAAACTTTCCGGCACAAACCGTATAATCTCCAAATGTCTCTTCACGCAAAATCCAAGCGTCGGCGTTTGACACGGTCCGTAACTCACGCACCTCGAATCAAACCCGCTAAACTTATCTTGAAAATACTTCGTTTGAAACCGCGTAAACGCGACGCCCATTTTCAAATCCAGCTCCTGCCTTGCATCCACCGCGTCGCTCTCATCCTTATTCGGTTTCGCTAAATTTTTCATCGCGTTCTCGACGCTCGATTTGGATATCGCGCTAAACTTTGCGCGGTAGACGTTTCGCAAGCCTCCTCCTCCTCGCATTCGTGGAACGACCGCATCCATGACTTCAAAACATATATTTTCTCCTTCTCTGTCGCAATCTAACCACAGCACTAAAGCGTCGCACGTTCTCGCTTCTCGTTCTAAACTCCCTCGCACTCGTCCCGCGGTCACTTTCTTTTCCGTCGCGCAGTCGAACAACAGTTTCGGATCCAGTTCCCAATCTTGAAACCTCTCTGGAAAGTCAATCGCGCACACGTGTCCAGCGACGGACGTGAATCGATGCGCGCACTCTTTCCTGTTCAAAAAAGGTCGCGAGAATTCGTGCACATCGATCGACGTCGACGATTTCCTCGTTTTTAGCGTCGTCGACGACGACCTTCTCTTTCGTTTTCCATCGTCGTCGACGATGTCATCATTTTCACCACCACCACGTTCGTTGGTGTTGGCAAAGTCGACGATGCCATTCTCCTCTCCTCCGGACGACGAAAGAAGCGTCGCGATCGATTTCGCCAGCGACGGTTTCTCGGCCACGTGCAGGCACACGAACGGGTGGGTGTCCGTCGTCGTCGTCGTCATGACGAAAGAGAGAGAGAGCACCCCCAAAGCCGAGGAGTCGACGACACGGTTTCAAAGCACACACACAACAAAGGTTCCATCATGT
>MDSZ01243007.1_pt1 | contig 43789 bp, 44 predicted proteins | sample 811201 | NCBI WGS metagenome assembly MDSZ01 (sample SAMN05326647, study PRJNA326480) | marine metagenome | isolation source: seawater | place: Indian Ocean: North | collected 2010 | reverse complement strand
GACCTTCATTAGATCCTTGCGATTATATCCATCTTTCTTGCCATAGCGTTGGGCATATTTCATAATGTTTCCAATACAAAACCCTTCACCATGACCGCCATCGATTATAAACTCAGTGGCTTGAAACTTATTGACGGAATAATGTTCACCATAAGTGGCGTCGACATACGCTTGAAGTTGGGCGATGTTATCGCCCTCATTATATTTGTAGTCAACAAGTCCATATTCTTGTGGTGTTATTTCCATACTTTTTGACATTTTTTGCTTCTCCAAATTATACTTATAGACCGCTGCTTTGTTTGGTAGATAAGCCATTCATTAATCACTTTCTCTTAAAAGTCGGAGTCAACCGAGTCATCTTCGCTCGGTTGATCAACAGATCCGACAAGTTCATCATCCTCGTGGAGACCAGCATCAACCTTAGTGTAAAGGTCAATGAAGGCAGCACGAGTATCTTCGTCAAAACGATTAACACATAACTCGATGGCTTTCAGCCTATCATTAAACATAGCGTAAGCATTCACGATATGCTCAATCCTACGAGTAGAAACAAGGTCATCAATAGCACCTTCAGAGAAGGTTTTTCTGATCACATCAGCCCACCTGACAAGTTTCTCAGCAAAGTCTTCATCGACTATACCAACTTTACCCATCTTACCGAGCACAATCTTTTTCTCTTGTGCTTCAGAAGGGAACTGTTGCTCAACCGTAATAGCAAACCTTTCTAGGAATGCCTCATCAAGGATCTGGGCAGAGATAAACTTACCATCATCAGATCCACGACCCTTAGTATTAGCAGTCGCAATGACGTTAAAACCAGCAGACGGAGCAACCATCTCACCAGTCTTTTTATTGAAGTATGGTTTACCTTCAAGGATAGCTTGAAGACACATCAGCTTGTTAGAGCCACGATCCAACTCATCAAGAATTAGAACCGCACCACGCTTCATAGCAGTAAGCACTGGACCTTCACGGTAAACTACGTTACCATCGACCAGAGTATTACCACCAATCAAATCATCCTCGTCAGTCTCAACAGAGATATTGACACGGATTGCCTCACGCTTGGTCTTAGCACAGATCTGCTCGACCATAGTGGTCTTACCGTTACCAGACAGACCAGAAATAAACGTGGGATAAAATAGACCAGACTTAATAATCTTGGTCAGATCTCTGTGGAAACCAAACGCGACATACGTTGGGTCAACCACAGGAATTAGGTTATCAACTTGCACTGCAAGTTTTGCTTGGGTCACAATCTTAGCATCCTCAACTGGAGCAGGTGCAGACTGGGGAGTAGGATTACTCGCCACGACTTTCAGTCCTGCTACGTCAACAGCGTATTTATTGTAACCGACTTTGTTCTCTCTAAAGAACCAGTGCGGATAGGAAATGCCGAGATCCTCGACAATTTTAGCGACCTCTGGTCGCGTAAATGTTTCTTGATTCTGCTCACTCAAAGCGTTTATCAAGATCTCACGATTTACTTTACTCATAATATACCTCTCTCATTAAGTAATACTCTATTCTCGCTTATTTTACTCCAAAAGTCAAGCGATTTTTTCAATAAATTTGGTTAAAAATTTCCTAGAATTAGTCTTGTTTTTCTGAAACTTTTTGAACCCACGAAGCAGTGCACCTTTGTTTTCTGCATCACCGTTGATTTCAAGTTCTTCATCATTACCAAGATCTGAAGATTTCAGGATGAATGCATTAGCAAAACCATTCATACCATTAACCTCTAGGAAACCATCACCCAACCAGTTTTTCTTCCATTCATCAGCAAACTCAGCATCTTTCTCAAAAGACCAACCTTTGACATCCTGCCATATCTGCTTGTTACGGTGTTTATTGTTTTCACCAAGGAAGTAGTTAACAGTCCTAGAACCAGTTGTCCTGTCATAGTGAGCAATCACAGCTTCACAAACCTGATCAGAGAATCTTTTCTGCCACATATGTCCAGAAGGATTACCAAGAGTCGTCATACCGTTTTCACGGATAGCGACCACTGCACCATTTGGAGCATAGACATCACGAGCAGTTTTCCTCCACGTGTAACCATGAGAATTATCAACCTCACCCATACCTAGTGCACCAGTGTTACCGCCATCAGTCAGGAATAAAGTATTCAAGACATCAATGCCGTAGTTCTTACGAAACTCCAACGCGATAGGTCTCATCAACAGAGCCATAGAGTCAAGAGGTGTACCACCAAGACTCAAATCACGAGGGAAGCTGTAACTGTCACAGAATGGTTCACCCTGTTGACGGTTTTTGTAAGAAGTGTAACCAGACATCATAACCAAGAGCATGTTAAATGCTTTCTTGTATTCATTCTTACCAGCACCAGAGTGGATAAGACGCATAATATTCAAGTCTTGATCAACCAGCTGAAGGTCACCTTTCTTCTGATTCTCAATTGCATGCTTTATTTTGTCACTGGAACGACTATTAGTAAAAGAGTAAACCTCAAAAGGAATGTTTACTTTTTTACAGAAGGCAATCTGGACTAGCAACTGCTCAATAGTACCAGCCATTTTATTCCACATGGATCCAGAGAAGTCGATAGCCATAAGCATACCGTGATTCTTACCATCAGGAACAACAGTAGTCGATAGGAAAACATCCTCAGTCAACTTAGTTGCCCACAACTTATCCATATTCAATTCACCAGTTTTGTTCTCACGTGCTTTCATCAAAGACTTAGCTTTACGTTTAGACTCAAACTGATTGACCATCATATTGATATAAGCACGATTCTTTTTGTTGAACACATTATTCATTTTTTCAACTGCATCATCAAAATCAATTGCTCTGCTTTTAGTAGTATAATCACCATAACCATCATCGTACAGATTGAAAGTAATACTCTTTCTAAGATCTTCTTCAATAGAATCCCATGGGTTTAGATTAATGAATTTTTTGTGATCAAGTTTAGGGAAGTTTACCCAAAACATTTCAGGAGAACCAGCATCAACAAGTTTGTCTTCATTTTCACGAAATGCTTGATCAGTGATAGAAGCAGGTTCGTTACCATTGTCTTCTTCAAAGTTATCCATCATAGAACTTTCAGACTCTTCATCACCTTCAGTTTGTTCACCCTCTTCGCCATCTTCATCAGAATCTTCATTGCTAGGATTACCATCCTGCTTTTCTGTTTCTTCTTCTTCAGGATCTTCTTCAGTATCAGAGTCAGATGATTCCATAGGCATGTCAGGAACTTCTTGGTCACCTTCTTCACCTTCATCACCGTTACCGCCAGTGGTTACGTTTTCTTCTTCATCCATTTCTTCTTCAGCTTTACCATACAGGTCATTAGCGATAGCCACAACGTCTTCCCATGTCTCAGCATTTGTGATACGGTCAACAAAGACTTGCTCATCTTCAGTAAATTCAACATTGGCGAACTGACCAACTTTGAAGAATAGATTAATACGATCGATTAGAGGGAAAGTATTGATATCGCGGTCGCCGATCCCGAAGAAATCCAACTCGTATAATTCACGATATCCTCTGTAAAAACTTTTTGTAAGTCCTGGAAAACGCTTTTTGATGTCACGTTCAATACGAGCATCTTCAATTACGTTTAGGAATGATTTGTAGCCACGACCTTTAGTAGAAGCAGAGTCGTGCCATCCGTCTAGGGGAGTGTTCAATGCGTGACTGACTTCATGACCAATCAAAAGGTCATAAAGGTCAGCAGACATTTCTTTTTTGAAAACAGGAAGAACGACCTTACGCTCTTTCAGATCGAAATAAGCAGTCGGTACGTTCTTATGCTCTAACGTAATATTCTCAGTAGCCAGTAATTTAGCTAACGTAGATTTTTGCGATATTTCCATTAGGTTCTCCTCAACTCTTATACCTATTCTCGCTTATTTTGAGGAAAATGTCAAGCGTTTTTTTGCTTTTTTTGCAAAAAAATTTACTTGTATATCAGTAATTTAGCTTAAACGCTCGAAATATCTTGTGATTGCTTTGATTTTTTCAATCTGTTTATCAATAATCACGGTTCTGTTAGCCCATTTGATATAGTCTTTCTCAGGATTCTTCTTCAGGTTCAACAGTAATGGGAGGATAAGATCCTCTACATCCCTTAATTTACCTGCAACATCTTGCTCGACTAAAGCACGATGCTCATTTATCATACCTGAGTTATCAGCTGTAAGGATTCTTGACTCCAGCTGTTCAAGTTTGTCCATAATAGCATCCATCTGATCAGAGGATACTTCCGCTTGGACTGGTTGTGATGTGGTACTACCGACACCAAGTTCGTCTTCATCTACAATTGTAAAACCAAAATCATAATCGTCAGACATTTTATTCTCCTATCCTGCAAGATTATGCTGATCAATCAGCTTTGCTTGCGCTCTTATTCTTTTCATAACTTTTTTTCTAATCTTCTTGATAGCACGTTCCAGCTTTAACTTTGAAACTCGTTGTGTAAAGTTTTGACCTAACATATGGTCATATTCATGCAGTACAACTCTTGCTGCCAACTCGTGAAACTCCTCCACGACATCTGCACCTTCAACATCTTGATATTTCAATGTTACCGATACTGGTCTTTTTACCATCAAAAAAACTTCGGGAAGTGATAGACAACCTTCTTGCATAGCAATTTGTTCATCACTTACACCGATAATTATCGGATTGATAATATATCTTTTTAATGACTCACCATCGCCGAATACAAATACCTTTGCATCTATACCGACTTGGTTAGCAGAGAGACCAATCCCCCCTAATTCCTTTTGTTTTTCAAAGAGTTTATCACACAACTCTTTTGCATCTTCCTTTTCAAAGTCAAACTCTTTTGGTTCTCTCTTTAAAAAGTCATCACCTATCTTTAATAATTCCATTATACCATTACCGAATAATTTTGTCGTTTCTCGAACTTAATAACCGACCTGAATTTATCGAACAATTGATCGCCTTTATGACTGATCACAAATACATTTGTGTCTTCACCGATCGTATTCAACAAAGTCATAACATAATCTGTCCCATTGTTATCAAGGGAACTATCAAACACCTCATCGAGAATTAATAAATTGGTGCTTGCGCTGTTCTTCATTTTGGCTATCGTTCTCCAAGTGAACAATAATGCCAAATCGATTCTTTGTTTCTCACCCTCACTAAACGAGGCATATGAGAATTTATCGCGTCCACGCGATTTTATAGTTTCATTAAACTTCTCGTCTAAGTTGAAGTTTACGAAAAAATCCATCGCTGCAAGATATTTATTCGCCAAAGCATTTATTGCAGGAAGATATTGCTTAATAATTGTGGTCTTAATACCAGTATCTTTTAGAAGCGAAGATACTGCCTGCATATAATGCATCTCTTCATTTTTATCAGCACGTTCTTTATTTGCTGATGTTACTTCTTTGGCGAGTTCTTTGAGTTTATCTTGCTCTGTTTCGATATCAGCCACCCTGCCTCGAGCATCGCCCAACTCTGCATGTAAGCGTTGAAGATATTTTTGATTAGTTGAAATCTCATTATTTGCCTCAATAATTTCTTCCTGTAAATCTTGATATTCTTTTATCAGCACATCAACTTTGTCGAATTCTTTTGACATATCTTCCGATGCTTTTTCGAGTTCTTTGATTTTCTCGGATCGTTCTGATTGCATCGTCGTTTTGTGTTCGTGGGGTAAACCTTGCTTACAGGTTGGACACTCATCGTATTCGTCATAGAATTCTAATTCCTTATTTGCTTTCTTTATTTGGGTGATGAATTTTTCTTGGAGTGATTCGAGTTTTCTTCTTTTTGCTGTTGGATCCCCCAGACTCTTCGCCTGTTCCGACTTTGCATTTGTATCTTGTTTAGCATCTTCGATCTTTGACTCCAACTCATTAATCTCTCCTTCGATTTGTGCGAGTTTTTCTGCTTTGTTATTTTCTAAAGTTTCAATATACTTCTTTTGTATTGTCGCTTTTTGTTTTGCGACTTCTACCTTTGACTCAATATCTCGGATCTCTCCCTGAAGACCTGTTAGTCTTTCTTTCATCAAGCCATTCATCGTTGTGAATATCTGGATATCTAGGATATCTTCGATGACCTCACGCCGAATGTGTGCTGGAAGTTGCATGAATGGTGTAAACGATGCACTCCCTAATATAACGATCTGTGTAAATGATTTGTAATTAAGATTTAAGATAGACTCTTCAAGATGTTTTTGTGTATCTCTTAGAGCAGCATCCTGATCAATCATCTCATCGTTACGATAGACTTCGAATAGATTTGGTTTTACTCCACGCCTTACCTTGAATTCATTTTTACCGACACGGAATTCAACTTCAACTAATAAATTTTTCTGATTGATAGAATTAAGCAGTTGTGATTTGTTTATGTTTCTGAAAGGTTTATTGAATAATGCAAAACAAAGTGCATCTAGGAATGTTGATTTCCCTGCACCGTTATCACCTACAATAAGAGTAGACGGAGATCTTGTAAACTCAACCTCAGAGAAAGCATTACCAGTGGAGAGGAAGTTTTTCCACCGTAGTTTTTCAAAGTATATCATAAATTTTTGGCTTCTACATATAGACCTTTGACAACATCTTTCAGTCTTTTACGATCTAAGTCAGTGTTAATGTTATCAATGTATTCATCTAGCAATGTTATTGTGTCTTCAAGATTTAGATTATCAGTATCGATTGCATCGTCTTCAAACTCTGAGAAGTCCTCGATAATTTTTAACTCAATCAAATCACAAGACTCGAGTTTATCTATAAAGGCATCAAACTTTCCGAAATCAGATTTTTGAATTACAACTACCTTAACAGACCCACCTGCAATAGCAGAATAATCAATAGCATCGATATCTGTTCCAGAATTATTATCTGCGTCGTTGTAATAGAATTTATGAAATATGTTAAATGGGTTTTGGATGAATTCCAATTCATTCGTTCTTGTATCATAAATGTTAAATCCTCTAGGGTCGTCATAATCACTCCAAGTAATTTCATAAGGGTTGCCAAGATAAGTAATGTTACCGTTGCTACTACGGTGATGAAAATGACCAGAGCAGACAAGCTGGAATTTATCAAATATTTTCGGATCCATTCCATGGTCGTTTGCATGCCCTTTATACATTTGGAACCCAGCAAGTTCATAATGTCCAAAACATACTGTTGCATCTGTCTCATCGATTGCCTCCATTGTTTGTTTATAATTGTCTGAACAAATCCAAGGAGTGAATAATATATCTCTTCCATCAAATGATAATTTGGTCACTTCAGGATAGATGTGAACACAAGAATAATCTCTCAGTAAAAGTTCAGGACTGTTTACTTCATTAGTGTTTTTAAAATATGTATCGTGATTTCCTGGAATCATATGCATATCGATTTCCAGTTCCTCGACTTTGTCAAAGAAATATTCACGGCAACTTTTATATGTATTGAAATTAATAAATTTTCGGCGATCAAAAATATCTCCTAGATGGATGATAGTTTTAATTTGACGTTTTTCTAACTCTGGAAAAAACTTCTCTTTGTAAAACTTTTCAAAAAAATTATCAAAGGGAATAGAGTCGGAACGTGCACCAAAATGAGTGTCTGTAATCAGAGCAATTTTCATAGAGTGTCTTTCTTAGAGAGTACGGTCGAAACTGATAGCAAAGGATCTGCCACCTGCACCATATTTAGGTAGAATCTCGAATTCTCTATCAAGTATATCTGATATTTGAAATCCGATTCTAGTTTTTGTACCAATATATTTACCGATGTTAAAGTCGAATGTAGAAACATTATCAATAGGAGAACCATCGAAATCGTCTCCTCTTTCAAACTGACCAACATATCCAATTAAATAGTCCCACCCATTTACCATTCCAAACCAAGATACTTTGACTTGATATTTGGCAGATCTAATTTGTTCACTATCATTGATCAGTGCAGCCATATGTAAAGCACCATTATCAAATAATAGATGCTCATTAAATTTAATTCCTCGAGATATATAGCCACCTGTGTTAATATATTTATATGCTTGCATATCAAAGTCTATACTCTCATCAAAGTGATAGTAAAAAACTTGAACAAAGTCATACGCCATCTCGATACCTTTACCATCCTCTGCTTCAAGGTCAGGATTTGCAGCTACCCAGTCATCACCAAATCTTTCATATAAGTTTGGCATTCTGATACTGTTAGCGATAGATACTTTAAATTTTTCGTATTCGTATCCTGCTCTGAAAATTAGATTACCATCTTCCCATCTAGTACCAAGAGCCACAGCACTGTTTTGATAATTAATATACACTGCTTCGTGTTGGTAATCCTCATCATTATATGATTGCTTGTGTGCTTGTAAACCTAGAGTAAGACCATCAGTAACTTCTTCATTAAAGTCTACGAAATATCTTTTGCTGATTGAAGACCAACCAGTATTGTGTTCAACATCATTCTCATGATATCCGATAGTCATCCAATTATTTCTAATTGATAGATCTCTTTTTTGACCGTCTTGAATACAATTATTAGAAACAGAAAAATCAGGCATATAACAGTTATCATAATCGTATGAATAATCTTGGACTGTTGCTATGGTCGTCCAGTTATCTGTTTCATATTTAGTTTTAAGTGTTGTGTTCTCAAACCAGTCTGTTTCTTCGTTGTCTGTTCTAACAGATCCATTTGAACCTTTATAATGTGAGAACTGAAAGAACTCATTACCACCGATGATCAGTGAACGATCTTCACCACCTTTATAAAAGAATCTTGGGTCGAAAGTATCTTCCATCAATACAGTTCCAGCCATAGCGGAACTTCCAAACATAACGCTGTTTGGTCCAGAGATAATCTGATATGTTTGGAATGTTGGTAACTCTGTACCAAAATCAAACCAACCACCACTCGGATCGTTTACTGGAACTCCGTTTCTATAGACTGCTGTATGTTTTGTATCTGTACCATGCCTTGCGACTGCAGCAAAACCGCCGAGTCCTCCAGCTTGAAATACATTAAACATTTGCACTGCTTCAATTGCAGAGCCATCGTACTCAGGTTGAGAAGATCCTATTTCTTTGGTGGATCCAGTAACAACCACTTCTTCTACTGCTCCATATGCACTTGTTGCCCATAATGAGAACAAGACTACAAGAGCAATCTTCACTTTATTCATAATATCTCCAGTTAGTAAATTAAACCATACGCTATACACCATAATTCTAGTGCTAACCAATATAACGCAGGATATGCAAACACTACACTGATTCCAGCGAGTGCAATGTAAATTAATTCTTTATCTTTAAATCTATACATAATACCATTCAGGTGTGTCGCGTTTCGTCCATACAGCCATCTTTGCTTTAGCAACGCGATAATATTGACGATATGCCTCAATCGAGTCTGATTGTTTAAACTCGTCTGGCATAGCTTGTGGCATTTTAGTCATACCACCACTCGGAATATTTATGGGGAGATGTTTCAAAACATTCTGTAATTTTTGTTGTGTCATATGGATTTTACCATACCTATATGTATACTCAATACATAACTTTTCCCAGAGAGCATGCAACCAAAGATAGTTGCTCACTGATTCTCTCACCCAAATACCTGATGGATGATTGATGTGTGATGCCTTGTAAAGTATCTGATCAAGTTCGCCGTTAGGATGTTCCCATCTAGCAATACGTCTACCAGCTGCAGTCTTGTCATACCATTTTGTTCCGTCAAGAACACGATGAGCAGTCGACATCAACTGAGCATATTCGATAATCATCTTAACAACGTGTTTGTCGAGGTGTTGCTTGGCAGCAACCTTGTAATCCTCGTCTAGATAAAAAATATTCATTAATCCATCCTCCTGAAAACTTCTCGGTAATGATTATCCAATACTTTTCGTGCAATGTCAAGATCTTTTTTCAGACCTTCGTATGCAATAATTCCGTTGTTAAAATCCTTCTCATATTTCGTGACTATTTCACGAGCGACCTGCAAGGGCATCTGTAATTCTTCTTCGCGCATCGCGATCTCCGAGTTCATATGCTTGTAAGATGATATCATATAGTTCTTTCGGTGAAAAGTCAAGGACATTTTTTCGTTCGACTTTTCCTCGCATATCCTTTTCAAATACCACGAGATTATTGCCGTGGAGTCTAATGTCTTCTATCGTGTTGATCATGACCTTAAAATAGTTACTAATGTGTTTGTTTGACTAATTGCATCGTCTAGAGCATTATGATGTGTATCGTTTTCATTTGCTCTAATCTTCGCATTGCTTACTCCGACCAAATTAGTCGCAGTTTTAAAACAGTGAATGTGCCAATACATCCATGGCGGTTTTTCATAACCAACTGAATACATAGCAGACTCTAGGATTTGAACATCAAACCCAGCACTGTTTCCCCAGATAGGAATAGATTTATCTCCATACCATTCTCTGAATTCGTGTATCGCTTTATCAAAAGGCATTACGTCAACGAGTAATTGTTTGACTGCTTCTTTGTTCTGTCTACCCCACCATTCGACAGTTCCTTTATCTACGTGGCGGTCATATTTCTTACAGGTAGAAGCATCGATGTTTTGATAATATGTATCAATTACTCCAGATTCGATATTGAATTTAGTTGCACCAATAGAGAGGATTGCAGCATTTTGTCTCGTGCTGAGCGTCTCAATATCAACCATAACTTGATACTGTTTAGGATTTGTAAACAGTTGTGCACCGTCCATTATTTACTCTCAACCTTTGTTTGCATAACTTCACTTTTTTCTTTAGCCATTTTCAACGCTTCTTTATCATCAAGATATTTTGGTCTACGCTTTTTAAGTTTTGATTTCTGATCAGCAAATTTTTCTTCTAGAGATGCAGACTCATCAACTGCCTTACGAATATAATCGAGATATTCAGAGTTATGTTCATTACCATCTGCACTAGAGTCTAGAAGTTCTTGAATGTCTAAACTTCCAATATACTTTTTCTTCGTATCCATCTGCTTTTTCTCTTTCTGGATACGTCTAATAAATGCATAGTATGTAATCTGTGTAAAGTATGCAAACGGATTTTTAGATTTCTCTGGATCGAAGTTATCAATATATGTGATGCAGTTTTCGATACCATCGAGAATCATTTCATCTCTGAAAGTATAATTTACAAAATTGGATTTATATGCTAAGTGGTTTGCAATCTTCACCATGCATTCGCCGAGATACTCAGTCACACGAGGTTTGTCCTTCCCTGCTTTCTTTGCAGCTAGAACCTTCTCGCGATATTCCGTTATCGCAGCTAGGAATTCTTTATTGTCAACGTAGTGTCGACTGTTTGGATCTCTTCTTTTTGCCATAATATTTCCATTCTATATTAACATATTGTAAATGTCAAGCATAAATTAATTTCAAAAAATTTCACGATTATGCTTGACTAATTGTGAAATCATGTGTATAATCAGCGTGTCGCTGTTGAAAGGAATTAGTTTATCTTTCCTTTTTCTTTTGCATCGAGGTAATCGAGCAAATCATCAGGCGACAGGGCATCAGCCATCGCGTCGAGGGGATCTCTTCTTCTCGGAGTCGGAGGAGACATCAATCCTTCCTTATCAATGAATAACCTTTGCACACACTGCTGATATCCTTCGTGGTGAGTATCTATTAAGTCAGAGACCACCGTGATTGAATCCGTGTTGATAGTGAACGCCACATCATCACTCAGACCCATCCATGCTTTTAACATATAATGTTCAGAGAGATGATCGCGAAACTCATTTACTCCACCAGACCATATTTCAATTGGATACATTATATTGATAAATTTTTCGTTTAGATTATAATCTTCTTCTAGAGTGGCAACTATCTGAGTGCCATCTAAAAATCTTAATACTTTTATTTGATCAAATTTCATTTGTCAACCTTGACGAGTTTGTAATTAAAACCTTCTTCATTATACAATTTCACTCTCTCAGTCATGTGTTCAAGGGTGTAATTTTTCTTTGATTTCCAAGATAAGTCGTCACCTATATCAAATAATTTACATACGACTTTGTTATCTCCGAGTCTCAACCCTCTACCAATTGATTGCAGGTTTCTAATCCTGCTCTTCGATGGCGAGGAAAACACCACATTATGAAGATTCCTTATATTTATACCAGTAGAGAATGTTCCATAAGACGCTACGATGATTGCATTGTCGCTTTTCTCTGTTAACGCTCTTATTTGCTCTCTTTGATCAGTCTCAGTTCCACCATATACGAAGAATACTGGACGATCTTTTCCTGCCTTTTTATTTATTTGGTCATATAGTACGCTTCCGTGTTTTTCCACAAATTGGAATAACACTAGACTATTTCCTTTTTGGTCGAGTACGAGGTTGCTGATAAAATTATTTCGCCACTGATCACGAACAATCCAGTCAACTTCTTCTTGATATTTCATTCCTTTCATTGCTTTACAATCTTCATCTTTATGTTTTAAGAGTAAGCAAGTGATATCTAGATTTGCAACCTTACCATCTTCCATCAATTCTTTTGTAGAAATTACTTTTGTGACATTACCAAAACAACCTTCCAAAACTAGGCGATGAGTTTTTGTGCCGTCTAATGTTCCCGTCGTACCAAATCTCCAGTGTGCGTTTTCACATTTGTTCATAATTGTTGTGAGAGATTTTGCTTTGAATAAATGTGCTTCATCGCCATATACAACATCAAACTTCTCAAACCATTTCTTAGGAAACTTGTATATAGATTGCCATGTAGAAATAGTTACAGGAAACTCGTTTGATTTTTCTTTACCACCATATATCCTATGACAGTTTTCGCTCACTTGCCAATCTACGGCACTGGCGTAGTCTTGAAAGTCACCATACATCTGCTCGACTAACGATGTTGTGGGTACGATAATTAATTGTTTCTTTTTTCTTTGTTGATAATATCTCATCAGAGTATAGATGATAAGTGATTTACCTGAAGCAGTTGGCGAGAGTAACAAAGACCTTGCACCTTGTATACCTTTTCTTACAGCTTGAACCTGATAATCTCTCATCTGTATTGGTTCGTCTTTGCTATGTAAGTTTAATTCCTTTGCATACTTCTCAACATATTCAGTGGATACAATATCTCCCTTTGATATAAGTTGATTGTCTACTGTGTACTCCAGCTGTTTAGAGAAGTCGAGAAGATACTTGATCAGTCCAACTGGTAATTCTTTGTTGAACATATTGAATAGTCTTGCCTTACCATCCCACATACGCGACTTATATGCAGGCATAAATTTGGCTCCAGGAATGTCAAATGTAAAGAAATCATTTAACTCCTGCAATATACCTGTGTCGCAGTCTACCGTCATATTGACAGCGTTTTTATATGAGACAGTGATGTCAGCCATTTACATAAGTCCGTTTGTAAACTTCGTCCACTCGATACCGTTTTTGATATCCCATGTTCTGCTATTTAATGCTCTCATGACACGCTCTAAAAAATCACAGATTGTACGAATATATTCTACCTTGTTCATTTGTTCCTGTAGATCGTCATCTGATTCTATCATATGTTGCATATCATTTTTAAGAGGTTTATTACCGAGCCATTGATCCCATCCAAGAGCAGTTAGTTCTTGTTGAGTAAGTTCACCTCGCCAGTATTGTTCCTTGACTCTTCTCAATTTAAAATATGCAGCTTCTGATTTTCTCAGCTGTAATTTAAAATTAGAAAGATGATTGAGATATTTGGAATGAAGTTCAGCAGTTTTGATTGTTTCTTTACCGAGTTCTAACTCGTTAATTTTGCAGTCTACTGCCCATGTGTCTTGTAATTCTTTTAAAGTAATCATAATATATTGTACCCTTTTTTGGGGTTTATGTCAAGTTTTCAATTTGGAAAGTTCTGTATCTAAATCCAGCTATTCCTGTGAAGTAATCTCCTGCACCCTGTGTAATATCAAAGTCGAGACCTTCCAGACTTGTTGGGAATGCATCGAAAAATGTTATCTTAATTGTAGGGTTATTGTTTGAATCGAGCACGAATAAGTCAGCATCACTTACTTGCGCGATTGCTTCCTTTTTACTCCTCTGTGCTGTAGCAGTCCTATATGCTTGTGAGTTTATGAAATCAGTAAACTGTTGGTTCTTATCAGGGAAACCAAGACCAATTAACCATCTGTGTAACTCTTTATAGTTTGACATATCCTCTTGAACGAGGAATCTGATCATAAGTTCACCAAACTGAATTTTATCTCCAGGATATGGGAGAGTTGCAAGTGGTGTTTCCATTTGAGGAGAGCCAAGCGATATCTGTGGTAAGTTTGCAGCCTGACAAAAATATGATGCCTGTGGTATATTCGCGATCTGAAATCGAAAACCATTTGGTCTTAAGAAGTCGAGTTCAGCAGGATTATTCTGACTGAAGTCTGACTCTGTAACATTTGTAATAGGATTATATGCCATACCACTATTTATAAGCAAAAAAAAGGGGATCCGAAGATCCCCTTTTAAGGTGGTTGATTATATCAACTCTTCTTATTTACATAAGATTTGTAACTTTTACACTTCTGTAATATTGGTTACGGTCAGCAGTAAATGTGTCTGCGTCTGTAGTTCCGTTAGACTGAGTTACATATGGGTTAGCGATCATACCATACCTAGTCTTAAAGCCGATTTTAGGCTGGAAGTCAGTAGGATCGATTGCTCTAACTTGCTGCAATGGAACGTATGGGCAATAGAATATACCAGCGTCGTATGGGCTAGTACCTTTATAACCTACAACGTAGAATTGCGATGCAGCACCAGTGTTTGCGCTGTATGGATCGACATATACTCTGTATCTGCCATTCAATACACCTGCAAAAGTGTTACCAGTGTCATCAACATTCAAGTCAGTGGATAATGCTGGAGCATAGTCCAGAACACCAGCCATTGCGAGTGCACTTGCTACATCTGAAGAACAGATGATGAAGTTACCTTTACCTCTACGAGTGTCTTGAGCGATTACGTTAGCATCTCTTTCAATATTGAAGAGAAGACCTTTGAATCTCTCAACAGACCATCTACCGTTGGAATCAACGTCAAGGTCAAAAGTACCAGCAGTTGCAGTTGAAGCAGAACCAGTTTTAGCAACCTTGTAGATTGTTCTGATTACTTCTCTGTTGATTTCAGCTAAGATTTCCTGAGACAGAATGTTTGACAATTCGCCTTCAGCGTCTAGACCATGAATTGCTTTAAGGTCTTGCGCCAATTCGATTGTGTATTCTGCTTTCAGTGCTCTAGTCTTAGCAGTAACAGTGGTTTTCTCGATTGAGAAAGCCATTTCAGCAGGGTTAAGACTTTCACCAGTGCTAGTAGCCATACCAGTACCAGTTGTGTAAGTCCCATCCACTGGGTTAGAACCAGCATGAGTACCTGTTCCAGAGAAGTCTGTGTCAGCTTCGTTGAAAAGGGCTTCAGTGCCAGTTTGTGAAGTGAAGTGAGATTTCATCGCAAAGATTAGTCCTGTTGGACCAGTCATTGGCTGAACACCACACACGTCATATGCCATCAGATTCGGCAAGGCTCTCCTGACAAGGCTGATCAATACTGGATCATAGTTGTCGATGGAAGCACCAGTTGCGTTCTCTGACTCAAAAAGAGCCTGCTTCTCCTCGCGGAGAGCCTTCTCTTGGTTTTCTAGAACCACAGCCGTAACATTCTTACGGTGTGAGTCTTTAATTTCAGGAAGTTCTGGGTGGTCCAATACTGGAGCCCATTTTTCCATTTGTGATTCTGAAAGATACATCTTTCGTCTCCTTGCTTTAGTTTAAATAGTTATTAACTGTTATTATTTATAAAAATTATCTTTTTACCGATTTGGAAATTGCTTGAGCGTAAATGCTGATCGGTGAAGAACCATCGCTGACTTCGACTGTTTCGTCGTCTACCAGTTTATCTTCTTCTTGAGATGCTTTTTGCGATGGGAAATAGTTTTCCTTGATCACAGAAAGTTTCTCGTCATAATCGCCATCGAACTCAACGTCTTCAACGAGTTTTGCAAATTTCTCAGCTTCAACATCAGTCAAGTCAGCAGCTGCTTTGTCGATTGCTATTGATTTTGAGAGTTCTACATTAGCAGCAGACAATTCAACTTTTTCATTAGTTGATTCGTCTAGCTTCTCTTTGAGTGACTCTAGTTCACTCTGCATTTCGCCCAGTACATCATATTTCTCTTCAGGAATATCGATGTAATGCTCGGCAAAAACTTCTTTTAAAGAACCTACGAATGATTCAGTGATCTCATTTCTCAAGCCACGCTCGATAGCGAGTTCATTTTCTTTCATCCAATTTTCGGCAACATAGTTCAAGTATCCATCGATCTTTTGAACCATTTCTTCCATAAAGGTTTCCTGTGCCACTGCTGCTTCCTCTGCGAGTTCAGCTTTGATTTCATCTATTTCAGATGATACTCTTGCTGTAACAACCGCTTCAAACAAGTTTGCAGCTTTGACTTTAAATTCTTCTGACAAATGCTCTTCATCGGCGAATAAGTTTTCCATGTCGTCAGCAAATAGAGTATCTTCGGAAAGATCCTCATCGCTTTCAACTTCTTCAACTACTTCGTCAGACTCTTCCTCTTCGTCACCTTCCATACCTTCAGGTAATTCAGCTTCGATTTCTTCGTCTGTGATGTCTTCTTCGAGCACTTCATCTTCAGACTCAGTGTCTTCTGCTTTTACATCCGCTGCAGTTCCAGGTTTGTTAACCTGTCCTTCAGTAGACGCAGTTTCAGATGAACCCTGAGTTGGTGAGGTTTGATCGCCAGCATTTGAAGATGATGCAGATTTACTGCTATCTTTAGATGCTTTGGCAGAAGCAACTTTACCTGCATCAGCAGAAAGCGCATCGTCTGATTCCAGTTTTTCTTGTTCTGGATTGGCTTCAGATGAACCTTGTACTGGTGGGGTAGAATCGCCTTGTGATTTGTCTGCAGGACGTGCAGCAGACTCGTCTAGTTCATTGACTTCTTCGGTAATCTCTTCAGGCTTACCTTTAAGAAGTTCTCTGATTTTGCTTTCTACAGCCATTTTATTCTCCTTGTAGAGTTTTCGTTTTGCTAGTTTTATTTATAATTTCTTAAATCTTAGATACCTTTTCAAGAAAAGAACTAAATACAGCCATTTTTGCTGTCTCTAGTTCATGGGAACTTGCACTTTCAATAATTTCCTGTGCTTGTTCCACTTCTCTTGCACACCATACGCCGTCAACCATAACCCATTCACGGCTCTCCATTATCCCTTGAACAAAGGCATCAGGAGCAGATGGATCGGATACAATATCAGCAGCAGTTGCAAGCATGAAGTCATCTTGGACTTCACTGATACCTGAACGCTCTTTTATAGATCCCAATCCACGGGATGATACACCTAGTTGTGCACCTGCTTCGATTAAACTTGCAGCAACTTTACCCATTGGAGTGTCAAGGATTTTCGCCTTTCCAACCCAATTGTCTCCATCCTCTTTTAAAGAGACAATCATATGAGATACTCGATCTAAATTAACCGTTGGACCATCTGGATGACCCAGTTCTCCCAACGCCCTATTTTTGTCTATTTGTTGCTCTGTGTAACGCGCAACTTCTTTCGCCATAACCTCTTTCGGATATACACGACCATTGCGGTTTTTTAGATTAGATTGTAAGAACACACCTTCAATATAAAGGTCTTTCTTTCCATTCTTCTCTTCTTGGATGTATTGAACATCCTCAGTTATTTCTTTTATTAGTCTCATTAACCTAAATCTCCTTGGTTCTGATGTTGCTGGGAACCATAGCCAGATACTTTGGCAAGTTCTACTATTACTGTTCCTCCGTTGCCAGACGCGATCACGATTTCTACATCGGATCCGTTTTCGTCGTCATCGGAGAATCCATAAAAATCCAACTTACCTGTAACTTGTAGTTCATATAAGATTTTAGAATTCCGTTGAACATACGCTCTTGCACCAGACGATAATGCCCAATGAATAGCTTTGATATTAGCTTTCGGTGAAGATTGCGTTTCGGTCGATTTTTTAAGCGTTGTTGCTAACGCTATCGTTCCAGTGGCAGCAGTCCCACGGACAGCGATTACGCCATGTGTTTGCGTTAGTTTTAAAGTGTCTACTGTGACTGCCATTTAATTTATTCTCCTACTGGTTCAAGTTCCCATACAGGAACTTTGTTTACTGATTCTTTGAACATCACTTCAGCGACTTCATCAACGCCTTCGCCATAAGTAGCTAAGACTGTGCCTTCGCCAAGTTTGTGATGCATAACTTGTCCATTTAGAGCCATTTTAAATTCATCTGTGTTCGAACTCCCTTGTGTTGGGGGAGTTACATCACCAGCGATACCGCGTTCAGCGTTACCGTGATCAGCAGTTGGCTCTTCTGCTTTTGGTTTATTAACAACCTCTGATGATTGTTTATCTGCTTTTGGTTTATCAACCATTTCTGATGGTTGTTTATTTTCTTCCTCAGCAATAAGTGTTTTAAGCGTCTTCATTTTGTTCTTCTTCCTCTTGTACTTCTGGCTCTGGATTAATATCCACTTCACCAGCAGTCGGTTCAGGTATATCCACGACTGGAGTCGCGTTGTTGAACATACTTCCTGCAACTTCTGCTTTTCTATCAGCTATCATTGCATCAGCACGATCATTCATAATACTGTTAAATGTATCTTGCGCATCTGTAAGTTTACCATCTGCCCACTGATCCATCATTTGTCTAACGACATTAGCTTTTTCAACCGCTTGGTCTTCTGCTTTTACGTTTTCTTCACTCATTATTTTCACCTTCTTGTTCTACAGGTAAGTCGCCTTCAGCTGCCTCACCCTCTATTTGTTTGTTGATGAGATCGATTTCATCTTCTCTCATCTTTAAAATTTCCTTTTGCACATATTCTTTAGAGAAATATTCTCCGACATAATTAGAAAGACCGTTCAAAACTTCTACTCTGCTTCTAAGAATCTCTTGTTCTTTCGATTCAGTGTAGTAGGCATCCGATGCATAAACGTATCTGATACCATCTCTTATTTCTGACCAGTCATCTTCAGAGATTACACCCTTCAGAATAAGTTGCGTTTTCAGCAAGTCATCAAACATCGCTGAAAAACGTCTACGAAGTTTGGCAATAAACTTTGTAAACTTTAACTCGTCTCTACTAATCTCAGCACTACGTCCAAAATTAAGACCAGTTTGTGCACCTTCAAGTCTAGAGATAGGAACATTCAACGCTTGATATAACTTACGCTGAAAGTAATCCACATCGCCTGTCTCTCCAAGATTTTGCCCTCCAGGAAGAGTTTGGATCTCAGTACCTCGACCGCCTTCGCGTCTTGGCATCCAGAAATCTTCAAGCATCGACATAAACTTTTTGTCGTCGCGGATCTCTCCAGATTCACCATCATAAACTAATTTGTTACGATAGCGATTCATAATATCTTTGAGATACTGTTCTGCTTTCATTGTAGGCAGATTTCCAGTATCTACATAAAATACTCTACGTTCTGGCGCACGAGTAATTCTATAAACCACCACTGCATTTTCCATCATTCTCAGCTGGTTTGCTGGTCTAATGGCTTTATGCAAATATGATAGAGGGATATTTTTATCTTGATCAAGTAAGCCAGAAGGAATATAAGTTATTGCATCCTTCGATATCTTAAGAGATCTATCGCCAACATTATTAGACTTATACTGTCCAGGTTTTGAAGCGATCCCCTTATCATCGTAAACGAAATATTCATTTACTTCTTTGACCATACTAACGCCAGTCTTAGGATCTTTCTCCTTTTTGACATCACGTATCTTTTTTATCTTACGTGGGTCAATATACCTAACGTCGTACAGACCTTTTTTAGGATTGGTTTTGTCGACAATTTTATGAAAATAAATTCTGCCATCAATATACCAACGCCTATAATAATCTTGCGCTCTATTATTAAAGTCTATTAACGATAATACATTTTCATATTCTTCAGCAATCGCTTTTTTAATCGTTGCTGAAACTTTAATATCATCTGTATTAATCGTTACAGGCTTCTCATCATCAAGGTTAGAGATAGAATCGTTTACGATATCTTCAATAGCCGTATCAATATCGGCATACATTGAAATATCTCGATATCTCTTGATCAGTTGCTCTTCAGTATTTGCAACTCCCTCAACATCAAAATACGTGCCATAATAACCACCACCACGGATGGCTTCCAAAGCACCGTCGGAGTCAGGAGCAACGAAAGACTGCGCTGTCTTCGGCTCCTTCTTCCTGTTTATTTCAAATCCAAATAATTCCATTATAATTCCTCTATACGTTTATGTATAACTATTTATGCTACATCATAATGTGTATATTGGAAAGTCACCGTAAATTCTTCAAAGATATCATTCTGTGCATATTGTAAAGTAATCTCTGACATATTGATTGGGAAAGCGTTACGCAAAGTGTAGACGCCACCTTCCAATACCTCATCATTACGATCCAAATGTTCAACCGTGATATCTGCTTGATACTCGCTAGGAGTAAGAACACCAGTGTTACTTTCACGATCGTTTAAGCCATTCATCCATTGCTCGAAAGGTGAACGAAGTGAAAAATCTGAGTCATTCACGATTGTAATTGTGAATGGATCAAATATTCTTTCACCAGCTAGTTTCACTTCACGACCCCTATACTGGATAATGGCAGGGTTTACGTTAGAAGCAGGTAATGCTGCTCCAGTTACCAACAGGCTAAAGCTAGTGTCAACATTTGGCACGTAGCTAGGGAAGGCGAGACTTACCCTAAACTGGTTAGGACGAGCACCACCAGCACCTAATCGAGCCTTAAATTCTTCAATATTCATTTGTTATTTTCTCCTATAAGTCTTGATTAAGCACCTAACTCCTCAAACGAGATACCAGTTCTGGTAGCTACGAATGTAAGAGTGATGAAGTTAATAGATTTCGCAGGTTTGATAAAGATATCTGCTCTGAATTCATTCGCGTCTATAACCTGACCAGTGTTGTTTGTTTCGTCACAAACTACTCTAAAGTCATAAACACCCCTTCTACCTTGAACGTCTCTCATGAATGGTTCAACCAAACTTCTAAACTGCGCTCTTGTAAAGGCATCGTTGAATTCAAACAGCTGGAATTTAGCAGCTGCAGCAACCGCTTTTTCGATTACTATGAACAACCTACGAACATTGATTCTGTTAAATGCAGAGGATCTAGCCAGAAGCGTTTTATCACCGAACAAGATAATTCCTTGTGCAGCTGACTGTACGATTGGGTTTACACCAGCAGAATAGAGCGTATCACGATCTGATTTCTTAGGATTAAACGCCAACTTAACAGCATTTTTGATAGAACCACGATTTACACCAGCAGGTGAGAACCAAGGATCTGCTTCTAGGTCAGCAGTAACACAGCAACCAGCTGTATCACCATTTACTGGAACCCATACATAGATATCGTTGTACTTGTCATACATATACTTCCAACCACTATCCATGACAGCGTAGGAAGATCTTGTATAGTTAGCCAACTCGCCAGTAATCGATGTTACCTCAGAACCAGAGTTATTTACAACACTTGATTTCTGTGGTGATACGAATACTAGGCAATCTTTTCTAATTTCAGCAACATTATCGATGATATAATCACCAACTGCTGCACTATGACCACCAGCAAAGATTAAGCTGACGTCAGTCTCTTCGTCATTTGCGAAGAGTAAGTAAGATGTTTGCAAATTACCATCTGTTGGTGCTTCATCAACACCACCAGAAAGTGAGAATGCGTCTGTATCATAACCAGAAAGTAGTAGTCTAGGAGATTTTACACCTGCTGCTTGAATAGTAGCGAGGTCAGTTCCCCATGGTTGTCCAGCAACAAAAGAAGTTGTTGAAACGTGATCAGTAAATCTAATAAATTCTGATTTGTTATTGATTACATCTTTGTAGTAATTTGATTCGTTAGAATCGCTTCTTGCTGCTGGGATTTTAGAAAGACCAGCAAATTTTTCAAGAACCGTACCAGCTGCACCAGTAAATGCTCCATCTTCATCGATGACGATTACGTGTAATTCGTCAAAGTTTACGTTATTATTTGATGCCCAGTCAGTAGTTCCTGGAGTGTTATCAAAGTTTGAAGCGTATGTCCAAGCAGTAGAAAGGACAGCTGTTGCAGTCGCACCAGATCCTCCACCACCAGAGATTGTTACTGTTGGAGCAGAAGTGTATCCAAATCCTGTAAATGCGACTTGGATTCCGTTTACTGCGCCACTATCAATCGTTGCAACAGCAGAAGCATTACCACCAGTCGATGGTGATGCTGATATTGTTACTGTTGGAGCAGAACTATATCCTGACCCACCAGCTGTTACATTAATAGATGCGACAGATGTTGCGGTAAAGTTTCCAAGATCAGCTACTGCTACTTTAAGAGAGTTACCTCTTGAACCAGCACATTTTGCAGCAAATGGACCAACACCGTTAGTTCCGCTGTAAAAATTAGAGTCATACTCGTCATCGTTTCTGATCAGTTTACCAGAGTCAGTAGTATCTAGTGTTGCGGTTGCAGTTCCACCAGAACCACTACCACCAGATATTGTTACTGTCGGTGCAGTAGAGTATCCAAATCCTGGATTTGTTATTGTTATTGCAGTTACAGCACCACTTTCAACCGTTGCTGTGGCTAATGCTTTGACACCACCGTTTGCAACAGTGACACCAGTCGGATCAGCGACAGTGACAGTAGGAGTAGATGTGTAACCAGATCCACCAGCAGAAACTGCGATGGAAGCTACTTTTTTAGAAGGTGTAGCAACTGCGTTTCTTGCGCCATCGCCCACTTCTCGGGAAACCAACAGGTTTGAACCATACGCTAAGAATGAAGACGCTGTTAAAAAGTCAACATTAGTAGCAGAGGCAGGTTTACCAAAACGCGAAACAAGTTCGTTTTCTCCAGAAATTGAAACTAATTCACGTGCTGGACCCCAAGCGAAATCGCCCACGAATCCACCAACTGTAGTTCCAACTGCAGGAACGACAGCTGTTGCGTCTTGTTCTCTTACGAGAACTCCTGGACTTAATTGAAATGCCATTTTGTTATCTCCTCGATATTAATTGGATAAATCGTTATTATAATTGCTCAATTGCGTTATTACTGAAATTATTTATAATAATGACGTTTTCTCGTTATTGGTGGTATACCAAACATCTCCACCCATAACTTCGACTTCTTCTTCTGTTCCATCAACTATTTGTCCAAATGGAGTTAAATCGTTTTCGATCATACGCATTTCGGCGTTGAACAAACCCTCTCTAACATTTACATTTGTAAGATCTGCGAAAAAAGAATTAGTCGTGACCCATCCAAACAAGACTAATGTCATTGCTAAGTCATCGTGATATCCTTCATCTGCTTGAAATGTCTGTCCTCTTTCAGTAAAAACAGACAACTCACCGATAATATCTGCGTCGTGGACGAGTAATTTTGTGTCTTCAATAAGAGATTTTATAGCAAAACACCCTTGTCGCTTTACTGCTTTTGATGTTGTAACTCCTAATTTTGCAGATCTACCAAATCCAGGAGTCAAATATTGCTTACCATTCTCTGTAAGAGTTGTGAAAACATTTTCATATTCCTCTTCTTGATGTAATATATCCAAAACTTGTTGCCCAATATCGTTTGCTTCGACTAAAACAAACGCATTATTAAAGTCTTTTGCTACTTTTGCTATGATACTCGGATATAACATCGGAGAAATTTTGTTGTGTCTATACTTTCCGACCAGTTTATACGGCATATCAGTTACATCTATAAGTGAAAATGCTGAATAATCACCGCCAATACCACGAGCCACATCTACCGTCATTACATAAAAGTGGTCTGGTTTTGGTTCTTCATATAAATCAAGACCGTCTTTGCTATATTCTGGCTGTACTGCCGACATAACAGACAAAGTCTTACCATTGATCAGTGTATTTGTTGAACCGAGAAACTCACATAAAACTTCCTGATTGAATTTAAGTTCGCCCAGAAGTTTAAGTTGTTCCTCTGCCCACGCTTCGTCTCTTCCAGGAATCTCGCTGTATGGTATGAACATACGCTTGAATCCATTTTTACCCTCTTCAGATTCATTCCAAAACTTCCAGAAATGATTATATCCAAGAGGTGTAGAAGTGAGAAGGATTTTTGTAGTTTCACCAGCTGAAATCGTAGGATATACAGCTGTAAAAAATTCATCTGCAATATTATTAGGGATGATTGCAGCCTCATCAATGTAAAGCCAGTTAACAGATTTACCACGAATACCAGAGGAAGTTGTTGCAGCTGTAAAGATTACAGATCCATTTTCTAGATCTACATTACCTTTGTTCCAAGTTTTTACTCCTTGCTGCATCCAAATCGGTAAACCTTCATACATAATTTGATAACGACTTAAAACTTCTCTTGCTGCAGTTGTTTTGTTTGCGAGAATCGCAACGGTTTTATTTTCATTGAATATTGTATAATGAAGAATACATGCAGCTGCGACGACAGTCTTACCTTGCTGACGTCCTTCCATTAGAATTGTTTGTCGATTTTCCATAATGAAATCGACTTTTCTTTTTTGACACTCGTATAGTTTAAATGGTTGTAAACCCTTATCTAGAGTTACAATCTGACAATATGTTTCAATAAAATATTTCGGATCTTCTCGGCACTTTACCAGTTCTTTGATTTGTTCTTTAGTAAACTCGTGCTGATAACCTATTGACTTTAGATTAGGATTACCGTGATACGAGGTGTCTTCAGTCGCTGTTGCCATCTTCTACTTTACCTTCAATGATTTTCTCATCATTATCCACTATGCTTTTCAGTTCTTTCATAAGATCTGTCGTGCTTCCATTAAATAAAACATTGGTTTGATGACCTATTTTTGGTTGATTTGTTTTATCATCCCCATCGATAGTCTTTTTCTGTTTTTGTAATTCGAGGATGTCTTTGGCTTGATCACCAAACATTTTGATAAGTTGTCCTGCAACTTCGTATGCACGAGGATTGTCGCTGTTTTCTGCGACATTGACTATACCTTGAAGAGTCGATTCGCTATATGCCATCGCTCTTTTCAGTGCTGCTCTTGCTTCGTCAAAATCTTGTTCAACCGTACCTGTTTTTACTGCTGGAACTTTCGTTTCAGTTTTCTTGGTTTCAGTTTCAAAGGTTTTGTCTAATGCGTCAAATATCTTATTCTTACTCATAAATTGTATCAAACTCTTCTAGGAATCTAAAAGTGTCATCGACACCTTGATTTCCGTCGTCTGGTGCTTCAAATGTTACTGTTGGCACACTTGTATAACCTGTGCCACCATCGTTTATTGTAACTGACTTAACTCTAAACTTACCAGTATTTATAGGGTCTATTTCCATTGTTACTGATGCTCTCGCTCCAGAACCACCACCGCCAGATATGGTTATATTTGGACCATTCTCAGTATAGCCACCGCCTTTATATTGAGTAACGATAGAAGATACTGCTCCATTTTCGATTGTAGCGTTAGCAGTAGCAGTTGATGCCACAACTTCATATGATTGACGAGTCCTCGTGCCACCTGTAGTTCCGTCTGGATTCGCATATGTTTCTACAACTGCTTTCCTGATCAGATCCTGATCAGCAACGTGACCATAAAAATTGAGTTTCATATTAAATGTAAGAGTCCATACAATACTTGCTCTGTCTGCAAACGTACCTTGTGATTGGTCTTCATAACCGACAGAGTCGAGTGTTATTTTGATATCACGTTTGATTCCTAACTCTGGAAGGTCATTGACCGTGATACTAAAATCTGGATTGAAGAAAGGTAAAATCTGTTCAATGATTTGCAAACCATCTTCTTGATTCTTTGCAAAACAATATAATTGTAATGATAGGTCGTATGGTGTTGATGTAAATACTTTCTTTACGGAAGTCGCCGAGTCTGTTGCCTTTTTGTGATGGTGGATAGGTGATGTTCGTCTTGCTGCATCGTATGTAAGTGAGATAATCTCGAAACCCATACGCGGTAAGACGATCGCAACTTCACCACGACTCTCAATAGTCGGAACTTGTTCAATCCTAGAAATAAATTTTTGTTTTGTTGAATAGGCAAGTGGTACTCTTAAAGTTTGTACTATGTTTCCGCTCGAGTCTTTACGCTCGATGTTTATGTTGTTGAATATTGTGCCGAATGCAGCAACTGCTTTTCTTATGTGACTATGATAAAAGGTCTTTCCCTTAAACATTATTCAAAATCTCCAAACGGATTTGATTCTGTAAAGTCTAGAATATTACTTGCTCTTTCTATTTCTTCAAAGTCATCGCCTTGTACTGATGGTTTGATTGCATAATCTTCTTTAATAAGAGAGCCACCATCTTCAAGGATAATATTACCAGTTGCATCTTCAAGTACCAACTGGAACAATCTCTGATCAATCGTATTATCATCTTCGAGTAAATCAATGGCTGCATTACCAGTATCAATAACTTCTGACGAGTATTCAAACAATTCACAACGCATTTTAAATACGTTGATTTTACCTAATTGATAAAACGGATCTTGGAAATCTACAAATTTTATTTCAAACAGCGATCTTGTTTTTGGAAAGAATAATAAATCTCCTTCCATCGGTCTTGCACCACCACCTGTAAATGTACCACCATCAGCAGTTTCTACTGTATCTTCCCATCTTCTACGAGCCATGACAAAGGTTGCTTGGTCTCTAATTTCAAGACCAAATCTTTGAAACAACTCACCATCGCCTTCATATCCTTCAACATTTTCAAGATACATTTCGATAGGATATGCTTGTTCAAATTTTGATAACTCATCCTCATCAAACATAGTGTCTTTGTTGACGAAGGTACGAGGCATATAGAAAACATCGTGACCATATATCTTCAAGGATTCGACAACAAGATCCTCTACGAGTCTCTGTTCGGACGTAGTTCCTTGCGTATTGCCTGATTGAAAATAAAAATTTGTAGCCATTAATTTAGCCTGTCATAAATGTAGGTGGTAATTCATATCTGTTTTGCATCTCTTCTTCTATTTGTGCAATTTCGTTTACAGCTTCACTGTAGATCTGATCACCATTTAGTGTTACACCTCCAGGAAGTTGAATACCGCCAAACTTCTTCATATTTTCTCCCCACTGTCTCTTGATCAGAGCAGTAGTATATTTTTTGAGCCACATGTCATCGTAGACTTCGGCATAATCTGCCCCTGCAACAAGTGCATATCCCTCTGCAATGACATAATCTCCGATATTGAAAGTTCTATCCATATCGGTATCAATATAAAGTTTGTTTGTTTTTCTATTAAATCTAATTGCTCGGTCGTTTACGAAAAGACTTTCAAGCACATTCATGTGCGTTTTGACCATTGAATAATATGTTACATCAGCAGCCAATAGATTGTAAAGATCGTTTTGTGCGAATTGATAATCAATATCGAATAAGCCATCTGAATTTGACGTTGAACCGATACCACCAAATTTAAACATTCTTGTAACACCAAGAATATTATCTGCGATATCAATGTATCCGTTTTCGATATTACCTTTTACGATCGAACTGATTGTGGCAGTTGTGCCAGAGTCTGCACCTGTAATAGTTTCATTTGCTGCAAACTTTTCTACAGTCGTTACGTTTTCATAAATTACTTTTGTCCCAGAACTGCTTTTGTCTACAATAGCTTCTGCGCCAGATGTTCCACCTGTAATCTTTTCTCCTGCATTAAATGTTGCCGATGAAGTAAGATTTAATGTCGTTCCTTCAAGTGCTTTTTTAATATAAACACGCTCGACACCATCAAAATGATGCTCTTGCCATAACTGTATGGCGTCATCGACACGATCGCTTATTTGATCGTCATCTACATTAATTTCGATTACAGGGAATCCTAATCTTCTGAGGGAGTAATCTATAAGTTCTTGTCTAGTAGTTAGAGCCATCTAAACCCCTGTTTGTTAATATTGTTAAGTCTATTCACTATTTATAAGAGTTTAAAGTGGGAGTGGGCGAGGATTTGCTGACGACTATGTTATGACTGGCTTGGCTTATCTTCTGCCCTTAACATATGTCCCTCGAGGATGTCAGCTTCAGCGCACTACTGCCAGAGTTATGCGCAACTCGCCCACATTATTTTGTCACTTGGGGTGTAACTGTAACAATTCCTTCGACAACTCTTATTGTCTCGGATGCTGAAGCAGATTCAACATCATAGACGTATCTTCCTGCTTTTAAATTTCCTGTCTGGGCTGCGGTTAAAGATAGTGTAATAACACCTGTACCGTCTACTTGCGCGGTAGTAAAATCTGTTGATGACGAACTATAATAGCTTTTTCTTATTTGTGCGGTTGTTGTATAGCCAGTCAGATCTTTTGCTGAACCTGTACTATCTTTGGCTGTAACCTCTGTAGAGAATGTTGTTCCCTGATCAATTACTATGTTCTGTTGAGTTGCCATTAATTTTACTCCTTTTGCTCTTATTTATAAGACTTGACTTATTACAAATATTAGGGTAATATATAGATTGCTATGCTTACAATACATACATTATTATATGGTGACAAGTATAATTATGATGACGTCAATCGGATTGCTTCTACAATAGGCATTGGAGAAGGTTTCCAATATCGTTATGTTTGTCATACTGATCAGGGTGAACGCCTTCGTGATGAAGGTCTTTATCCTGAAATTAATTTGCGATGGGCAGACTCAGAACTTGGAACATTCGAGAAAGTAAATATCTTGGGTCAAGACTGGGGACAATCATTATATTTAGATTTAGACGTGGTAATACAAAAACCAGAAAAAGTCTGGGATTTGTTCACTGATAACTTAAAGATTTGTAAAACGTGGTGGAAACACGATGGGTTCGAATCTGAACATGGCGGTGGTGATTTCAATTCAAGTGTAATGGCTTGGAGAGGATTTCAAGGGGTTAAAATCAAAAAACACTTCAACGAAAATCCATACAAATGGATAAGAGAATATAAGGGTTGTGATGATAAATACTTGTTCCACGAGCATAAAAATGACTTTGATACATATGAAAAAGGAGTGTTATACTCTTATATGTATGGAATTGACCACGAAACGGATGTAAGTCCGCGTGGCAGAAAATACAGACCTGACCCAACAATTTGTTTGTTGAATGGTCAGGATCGACATAATTTTGATTTGAGGACTGATTACTATACTCACTTTTCTAACGATAAAGTGGGGTGAAAAATACTCTGCTGATTATGTAAATAATCTATACGGAATGATTGATGCTAATTATGTCAATCAGTTTCGTATGGTTTGTTTCACAGATGAGCCAGAAGGCATTCGCGAAGAAGTAGAAGTACATCCCATTCCTGATATAAAACCACTTCATCCAAAGTATTGGTTCGGAGAGGAGAATTATTGCTGGGATCGTTCTAAATTTTTATTGTTCAATGCTGAAGAATGGCTTGCAACGACTGGACCATTCTGTTACTTTGACCTTGATGTAATTATTCAAGACTCTATTGACGAGTTTTATGACCTTGCATTTAAACCACATATCTTATATTCGCACTGGCAACCTGAAGGACAACTTAAATTAAGAAGATTTCGAGATATACGAGGAACATATTTTAACTCTAGTTGTATGATGTGGTGGTCTGATCAGCCGAAAAAAATATATGAAGATGTGATAGAGAATCCAGATATATTCAAAACATTCTACAAAGGTTCAGATAATTACCACCAATGGCGTAGACCAGCAGGAACTGAATTCTGGAACTTCTTACCGCATGAATGGTATTACAGTTATAACTATCAAGATACAGATTATGATGCAAAACTCGCTCTGTTCAATCAAAATATTATAGAGGGAGAAGATACAATATCAATAGACCAGTTAGAAGATTCTATACTTCTCAATCACTGGTATGGTAAGTATGATATGTATAAAGATTTTCCTACTCGCGTTGTACTAGAATTATCTAACAAACACAACGACACAGGAAACTCGTTCAACGATATATTTGTTGAAGATGACGAACTTACATTGCAAGACGTAAAAAGAATATTTCAAGACCCACCTGAATATGTAACCTTTTTGCATACACTTTCTAAACCGAGTCGGTGCAAAGATTATATGAAAATTATAGAGTGGTTTGAACAGCAAGGAAGTCAAGTGATGATTCCAGCTATGGCTGAAGAAGTGCCAGTTGAAGTATCAAATATGCCTGACATTAAGAAATCTGATCAAGTAACGAGAGAAAACATTAAGAAATTTAAACAAAAAGAAGAATATAGGAATGTTGCAAAAGAAGAAAAATGGGTGATTGATTGTGAAGCCAGAAACGAAAATATGGTTTACATCAATGCAAAAGGACAAGTTTTTCCTTGTTCATATATCGCGAGAGATATTTTAGAGAATAGACTCTATCCTCTCCATCCAATAGACTATCCGTACAATCCTAAATATAATAACGCAAAGTCCTTTCCATTAAAGGAAATTGTATATAATGCGGACTTTGAATGTTATAATGATAGTCTTAAAAAAGACCATTTGAAAATTTGTAAAGAGACTTGTGGAAGATGCGTGTAAATTTTGTATGTGCTAAATGGGGCACAAAGTATGGGGCACACTTTGTCAATAGACTATGCAACATGGCTCGTAGAAACTGCCCTGATCAGTTTGACGTACACTTCTATTGTTACACTGATGATGATACTGGTCTTCAATCTGATATTAAAGTTATCCCCTTTCCAGATATTCCGAACATCCATCCTAAGTATTGGTTTGGGATGGACGATTTTAAATACGGAATGGCTCGTTGTTGGGATCGCGCAAAAACTTTTGTTTTTAACACCCATAATTTCGCCGATGACAAACCTACTGGTCGGTTCGTCTTTCTAGATCTTGATGTAATAATTCAAAACGACCTAACTCCTATAATTACTTACAATATGGAACAACCTACAAAGATGCGTTCTTGGTGGCAAGATCCCAGACCAATGAATAGTCGTAGATTTAAACTATCACACGGTGCATTTACCAATGGCAGTTGTCAAGTATGGAGTGATGACCAATGTGAACCAATATGGGAAGATGTACTAAAACATCAGGAAAAAATTTGGTTTACATTTACAGACGGCACTGATAATTACCACAGTTGGCGTTGGAAAGAACTATGGGATTATTTTCCAAGTTGGATGGCATACTCGTATAATCGAGGTCGCTCTTGGGATGAAGACGATTTAAACGTAGGAATTTATAGAGAGAATTGTATCCTCTGCGTATTCAATGTCGACCTTCTTCCTTTCGAAGATGCATCGCGAGGTACAACAAAACAAGATGAATTAGTCGACCCAAAATTATTGGAACACTGGAAATGAAGATAGGATTTACTGCAAGTGCATTTGATTTACTACATACTGGTCACGTTGCTATGTTGCAAGAAGCAAAACAACAATGTGATTATTTGATATGTGGATTACATTTTAATCCTAGATGGGAAAGGAAAGAGAAAAATAAACCTGCACAGAATATCGTTGAACGATATACACAACTAAAAGCAGTGAAATATGTAGACGAAATTATACCATATTCAACTGAAAGAGAACTGTTAGATATTTTAGAACTGTATCCAATTGATATAAGAATTATTGGTGAAGAGTATAGAGATAAAGATTTCACAGGTAAGGATATGGGAATAGAAATTTACTACAACAAACGACAACATAGATTTAGTAGCAATGAATTACGAAACAAGATTCTGGAGAAATAAAGATTGGCTATGGACTGCTGATGACCACCACGCATGGAGGCATCTGACACAACAATACCCTGACATTCCTCAACAGATTCTTGAAGAAGTTGATGGTGTGAATATGGTCGTTCAAGCAGGTGGACATTGCGGTTTATACACATGGCAATATTGTTCCGCAGTTGATGAAGTTATAACATTCGAACCAGATGCTTGGAATCTAAAATGTTTGAAAGAAAACTTAAAAGAATATAATAATGTTTCAATATATCCATATGCTCTCGGTAATGAAGATAGAAAATGTGGAATAAAAAGAGACAGAGTAAATAGCGGTGCAACAAGAGTAAAACGAAGAGGTGAAATACTGCAGGTTACATTAGATAGATTTCATTTAGAACCTGATTTAATTCACCTAGATATTGAAGGTATGGAAAGAAGTGCACTCAAAGGAATGTTAGATACGATAAAAATAAGTAAACCTGCGATTGTATTGGAAAGAGCAAATGGCGAGGATATATTGCTAGAAATAGGTTACAAAAAACATAAACAATTTGGATTGGATTGGCTATACCTATGAACATATACACAGTAAAATGGGGAGACAAATATTCCTCTGATTATGTCAATAAGATTGCATATGATATTGCTACTGACTTTCCAGAAACAAATCGCCAGATGTATTGCATAACTGATAATCCAGAAGGTTTAGCAGACTTTATTGAACCTATAATGATTCCCAAATACAATGATTTAGAAAAATGGTGGAACAAAATGTATTTGTTTTCGCCTTTGGTTGATCAGAAAGGAGAAAAACTTTTTTTTGACCTTGACATTCTAATTCAGCACGATATAAAAGCATTTGAAGAGTTTGAACCTGAAGATTGTTTAGGTATTGTAAAGACTTGGTGGCACGATCTCGAGCGAATGCGCGAAGAGACAAAGCACGTACCACATAAATTCAGCGATATTAACTCAAGTATATTACGCTGGAATGATAGTTTCGACTCTGCAAAGCTGTGGGAATACTTTAATAAATATAAACAACAGATACTTTGGCAATATCGAGGTATAGATAATTTTCTTTGTGATAAGAATATAATCCCGATGAAACTGTTTCCTCTAGGATGGGTTTATAGTTTCAATCAAGGTTATATCTATCCACAAGATATTGAAAAGCACGTGTATCGTGAAATGCCATATGTATGTTTATTTGACTCTATGGGTAAAAGTGAAGATGTTAAAATCTAATTTTCTAAATAATTTCAAGTTCTATGGTGAAGCATTATATTTCATCGAACAAAAAGCACCACACAAACTTACCGACTTACGCCAATGTCACGAGCAAAACCATGTCGAAGCTGCAACATGGCTCGTAGAAGAACTGATCACAAATATTGACAACTGTGCAAGGCAGGAAAAACTAAAAGTATTAGTTCTAAACTCTTGGTTGGGTATGCCACTTGTTCCTTTACTTTGTGAAAATATCGACATCGGAGAGTTACATCTAGTCGATCTCGACAAAGAAGCATTGGATATATCTAAAATACTACACAAACATTATGCACAAGAGAAGTTTGTAAAGTTTAGACATCATTGTTTAGATATTCCGTTTGCATTTGATGAGTTAAATAAACTAGATGCGGATATCGTAATCGCTATCAATACTGAACAAATGTATCCGCTAAAAGAACTTACAACAAAAAACCCAATGGCATTGTTTGCTTGTCAGAATAGTAATGTTATTGAAGAGATGTATGGTATCAACTGCGTCAATTCAGTAAAAGATTTAACCGAGCAAATCGGTCTAGATGAGATATACTATGAAGGACAAAAAGAGCAAACATACTACTCTTGGGATGGGCAAAAAAAGTACGATCGCTTTATGGTGATTGGCTCAAAAGAATAAGTATATAATCTAATTTTTCACACAGCTTTTATAAATAGTTTTAGGTTGTTATAAAAATTAATTTTTTTATAACTTTTAGTAATACTTAACAGGAAAAACCATGACCACAGTTATATTAATAACGAAGAGCATGGTGCGAAAAACCAAAGCGTTCGCCGAATTTCTAGCATACATTGCTCTTCCTTTAGGAATCCCTTACATGATAATCGTGCAAACGAGAGCAAGTTATTTTGGATTCTAGAATATGAAACCAGACCATGTAAAAAAATTTGAAGATTCGCTAAACTATCCAGACTATACGTCAGAACAAAAAAAACTTGGGTTGAATGAAAAAGATATGGATTGGATTTGCGAACACCCAATGTTTTACATGGTCTTCATACCAACTTTAGTTGCAACAGTGCCTGCAACAATAATGGCTTGTGTTGTATGGTATCATCAGTATTACTTCGGGATTTAAGTAATATCCTCAACCATCATTTCCCACATACTCTGATCAGGAATAACAAAACCGAGTGTAATCCTTGGACCACCACCTGCGCAATGCCAAAAAGGATTATCTTGCCCACCGTAATATCCAACTTTTGCTGACCACCCTATTGGATCTTGCATTGTTTTGACTTCATCATTATCTAGATACTGAAACCAACCATTACCGTCGCTATAATTAAATAGAATATTGAATCCAGGAACATCCCAATTATTATGCCATCCCATATATCCATCTGGAGGATAATAAACGTGGACAGCACTATGTCTTGCCCCTAGAAATTTAACAAGTTTATCGTTGAATTTTTCAGATTCTTTTTTGAATTTATCAGGGGATCTTGCACCCACACCAAAATAAACATTGCGTATTAATTCTGGTGGACCAGCGTGTTGACCTTTTTCTTTTCCCATTGGCTTTTGTAACATCAAATCAAGATATTCTCTAGACGATGCATATATAACATCTTTATCGCCCTTTTGGTCAACATATAACTCTGACAAATCCTGATCAAAGAACCACTTTCTGTGTTCTTCGAGTATTTCTAAGATCTCATTATTAAGGTCTATAAACTTCACTTGCCATTAACCTCGTATGTGCTATTGTATAATGCTGTATCACTATTTCTTCGCCCATTAATTCTTCTTCTTTATATCCATTTACAAAGTTCCACTTTGCATCTGGTGCAGGAAACTCTCCTACTTTAACCTGAAAATTGCCATTAGTCAATAGATTCCACATAGTAAATGTATCCCATTTTCTAACTTCTTCTGGATATGGAGAAGGATCCCAGCGTGGATCGTTTTGTTCTAGATACCCAGTATACCAACTATCCATTAAATCTTTGGTCGTTTTTGTGTTGTAAAGAAATAAACCACAGTGATAAATCATTTCTTCTGTTTCAGACAGCTTGGTAATCTTTGCGTTGTATGGACGATTCCTTGTAAAAATTATATCATTGTCGCCGAGTAAATCGAAAACCTCTGATATTTCTTCGCTTTGTATAGTAGTATCACAATCAATATAAAGAGTTGTATCGTATGGAGATTTAGATAGTGCCCAAAGTTTTGCTCTTATATGATTCGGCACACCTTCAGTTATAATCTGATCAAATATTTCACGTGCTTCATCACACACCCACGTTTCATGAGTGAACAAAGTAATCTTCGCTTCGGGATAAAAATCTAAGAGAGACTGTGCACTATATAGTGCTGCATAATAGAATTGTTTATTTACTGAAGCAACGTAAACAAATCCATTATTCTTCATTCGCCAATGCTTCCTGTATCAACAGGGTTGCAAATGCTTGGATTTCGATTGGTGTCTTTGCTTTTCTAAGACGTTTCTTTAGATCTCTGTTTTGTGAGTTTTTGATTTCCTCGATTTCAAACGCTTCGAGTTTCATATTAAAAAGAGTTTCTTGTCTACGCCTGACCTTATCAGCTTCAACTCTTTCACGATGAATCTGTTCTTGTCTTATTTGCTCTTCTTTATGTTTGGCTGTTAGTTCGTCTAACTTTTCTTCGCCAAAAGTTTCTAGGATTTCGTCATAATCCTGATTGACTCCACCAGATGCATCAATATGAACAACCGCATATTCACCAGTACCAGTTAATCTTCTGGCGACCATGCGTCTATTCTCCTTATCTTTCCAGATAGGATCTTTCCACATTGGTTTGATTTCGTCGTTTGAGGTTGCAATAACGTCCATAATTACTCCATAATAAATTAATTTATACTTCTATTTAGGCAATTTTAACAAACAGTTTTTTAGATTCTTGTGTGCTTGAAGAACTAATAATCGTCACACCATCATAATAACCTGTGTATGTACCTGAATAAGACCCATCATAAGAACCTGTATATCCTCCAGTATATGAACCTGTGTAAGATCCAGTATATGAAGTTCCAGAGTATCCACTAAAAGATGCTGCATAAGATCCAGCATATGCTCCATCATATGTACCAGAATAAGTTCCATCATAAGAACCTGTGTATGAACCAGTATAAGAACCAGCATATGCATAGGTCGCTGTATCTTTCGCCTGATCAGTCATCGTCTCACCTTGCTGTTGCCAAGTTCCAGTTCCTGGAGCAGATGTTTCAAAGTCATATGTGCCAATTTGTGAACCTGTGGCATCTTGAATTCTGTTTACAAAAGGTGCATATAATGCTTCAACTTCAGCTGTTGTCATCGCTTGCAAAGATTGATCGTCTGGTTTTTTAACTAAACTCTCGAATGTTTGAAGAGTATGTGTAGTGGTTGCTGCAGTTTTTTGCCAAAGTGTTTTTGTTACAGTAGTTCCGTCCACTTGTGTGTCAGAAATAGTTCCTCTACTTGTCCACGTACCACCAGATGGAGCAGAAGCTGATAGGTAATAAAGTCCTGCTGTATTCGTATTCCCTGCAACCATAGCTGCAATAATTGGATCGCAAATTTCAGTATCTATCTCAGCGTCTGTCATCTCAAGTAAATCAGCTTCGGCATTTACTCTTACTGGTCTTTCATGAGCACCACTATCTGGAGTAGTACCCATTGCAATAGTATAAACATTTACATTAGTTGTTGCACCATCTGTTGGGTGTGTACCAACTGCATCGTTTCTTTTTCTGTCTGTGAATGTTCCAATATCAGTGAACCCAGAAGGGACACTGCCTGAAGTTCTTAATCTTAGAGATGCGGTTCCATCAACACTAGCATATTTTGTTGTGATCAGATTTGCTGTAGTGGTTTTTAACTCAGTGAGAGTCATCTCGCGGACACCACCTTCGTAGTTATTACCGTTGCTGTCTGTAGTACCTTCTATTCTTATTGGACCAGCCATAATAAAATCCTTAGTTTAACAAGTCGCCGTTTGAACCATAAATTGCTATTGGTCTTAATACTTCCCAGTTTGTAGCGTCTTTACATACCAAAACCATAGATGTTTTGGAAGGTAAATCTTTTGCAGCATTTGCAGACCCACCATCAATTGTATCAGAAGTATTAGGATAAACTTTGATATCATTCGCCGTTGTGTTATAAATTTCTACTCTTAACCCTGTCGCAGCTGATTTAAGTTTTACACCCTGACCAGCAGTTGCAGTGCTAACAATGTTAATTGTTTCTGTAAGTGCAGTTGCATTACCCTGAACATCACCAGCTGCAGTTACTGCTGCAGTGATACCGTATTTTAAATCTCCTGAAAGAGAAGTTTCTCCTGTTACACTCAAGTCACCAGCAGTTGCTATGTTACCTGTAGTTGCAACAGTAAAGTTTGAACCGTTTACGTCAATACCACCATCTAAAGATGAAAGACCATCTACTGTTAAAGTTCCTGTCGTGGCGACGTTACCTGTTGAATCGGCTACTGTAAATGCAGAATCAACATCAATACCACCATCAAGAGATGCTAAACCTGTTGCATTTAAAGTAGTTGCAACAACTGCATCACCTTCGTCAGTGGATTGCCATTGAGTTGCTGACACAGCAATAAAGTCACGACCTTTTTCTGGACCAAGTGAAAGTGCAGCATTGGCTGAAAGGTCATTGATAGACTCACCAGTATATGGATAAATTTTTACTGTGTTTGCAGTAGAGTTAAATATAGTTACACGTGTACCAGTAGATGCGTCCAGAAGTTTTACTCCTTGGTTCGCACTTGCTGTATTAATGATATTGTATGTTTTTGTTAAAGCAGTTGCGTCACCTTGAACCGTTCCAGCTGCAGTAACCGAAGCATCAACACCGACAATAAATCGACCTGATACCGTAATATCATCAACAACAATGTCATCACCGCTTTGATACTTATCGGTGTTTAAATTAGTAAAGTTACTATCTACTTCCGTGTTAGTAAGCGGAGAGCCTTTACCTGATCGAGTTGTAAGTGTTGACATTTTTTCTTACCTATTTTTTTAAAATTACCTGAATGGCATCTTTTATCATTGCCAAATCTTCTTTCAGACTATTTATATCGTCGCAAACTTCATCTAACTTCTTAGATTGTTTTTTTTGCTTCTTATATTGTTCGAGTCCAGCTAAATCATTACTGAGTAATGCATTAGTCTCTGGATCTCTTGTGTATTTATCAGTTGTAAAACCAGACATTTAATTACCTATACCTGCAGAGCAATAGCCCTTAAATTTTTCAACTGAGGAACATTCGAGGTATTATCAGTTAACATCACAATCTTCACTGCAAACTCTTTGAAGGTTGTATAAGTTGTAGTACCAAGAGTGGCTGTTGCTGTTGCACCAGAGCCACCGCCCCCAGAAATTGTTATTGTTGGAGCAGCTGAAGAAGTAGAGTATCTTCCTGGATCCGTAATAATGATCGAGGCAACTGCTCCACTACTTAGAACTGCTATACCTTTTGCTTGTCTGGTAGCTGTACCACCAGAGAAAGTTACCGTTGGTGCAGTGGTATAACCAGATCCACCAGCGGTTATTGTAGTTGCGCTTACACGCTTGACTGAATATTCAAGCACATCACTTCCATTGAGGTTTGCATTATCAATAGTATATTTTTTCTCAATAAATTGAGTTTGTGCTAGACCTTGATTATCAGGAACCGATTCTTCTTTCAATTCGAACCAATCAAGTTCTCCTCTAATATCTGCATCATCTTCTGCAGCCAAGAATTTACCATATACTTTTGTTGAAGAACCAACTGGTGTTTTCTCATCTACAAAGACTTTTAGATCTTGAGCGTCTTGACCATCGGAAAGTCTTACAGTTTTAGAAATATATCTTGCAAGAGCGTTACCGTTATTATTTGCATCCTCATTAGTGGAGTCATTATTGATTGTATTTTTAGTTGTAATAAACCCACAACGAGATAGATCGACTACTGGACTGACAAACTTATTATCAGTTGTAAGAACTGCTGTATTATTGAATGATTTGTTACTACTGAGGTTTGCATCTTCGTTTGATTTAGAATATACAGCAAACTCTTTTGTAGTTATTTGTTGTTCACCTTTAGTAATCTTACGATTGACAGTTCCTTTTGTAGAAACCCCAGTAGATTGAGTACCAGCATATGTGTGATCAATCTTAGTTTGAGGAAGAATTAATTCACCGAAGTTAAGTTGTAGTTTGTTGAATATCTTGTTCTCAATAGACGAAAGAGTTCCTTGTGTTGTTCCGTTTGAAATGATATCGTTCACACTAAAGTCAGACTTTGTAAGCTGAGTTCTAGCGACATCATTAAGGGTTGAATATCTTTCAACTGCTGCAGTCTTAGTTACAACATCAACAATAAACCCAGTTCCTGAACCAGTTGTTGAAGATTGTGCTACATTTGTTCCGTCTGCTGTAAACCCAGATCCCATTGTATCAATACTGAACCCAGTTACTGCACCAGAACTTACAGATGTTACTTTAAGTTTTAAGCCAGTTCCGTTACCAAATCCAGCAAAGGTTACAACATCATCAACTGCGTGACCAGAGCCACCGTTGTCAAGAGTAATATCAAATCCGTGAAGTTGATCACCTGCTGCAAATGCACCAGCTGTAAAGTCAGTCATTTTCAGATAATCTATTGGACCATTTGTAAACTTAGCTGTACCAGTCGCACCAGCTGTGAAGTTACAACGATATATTCTGTGCATTAAGTCTTCAGCTTGGAATGCATTCCAAGTTTTGTTGTTTGATGATACAAAAAGAACACCAGAAGAAACATCTTCAGCCACGATTCTTTCTGTAGTACCAACTTTATTTTCGCCAAGTTCTGATACCCAAACTTCATAATCTGGACTGTTTGCCTGAGGAAGTGTAACAATACAATACTCTCTACCACCCTCGAGGAAAATAGGAGAGTCAAATGTTACGCCAGTCGCAGCAAATGTTACTGTTCCATCAGCTGCTTCTGACGATATGTTTACTTCAGAAGGTGACAGATATTTAGAGCCATAAGGTACAACCCTCGCTCCAGGATATCCATTAACCACTTCTCTTATCTGAATTGTAATTCCGTCAGTGGAAGATTTGTTTCTGAAATATAGGTCGACTTTCGGGCAGAAGATACCTTCAGAATTTGTAATCGTGAAGGTTTGCGCTGTTGGGTCAAACGCTGTTTGGGTAACATCAATATTTACGTTTGATGTTATGTCTTCAACACGGACATCTGTTATTAAGTCCGCAACTGTTTGTGGATTACCACGTTGTGTGCCTGTTGCAAACGAAGGCACTTGAGTAGAAATAATCGATCCTTGAGATATAGCATCTAAACCGAATGATGAGAATGTCGCTTCGGCAGAAGTAGTTGTAAAACCATCTCTGTTTAAAATATCGTCTGTAAGACGCAATACTTTTTCACCAATACGGAAAGTGTCAGATGGTATTCTAAACTGCGCTGCAAGTCTACCTTCAGAGTCAGTTACAAGAGCAGAACCAAATGCATTAGTTGTCTCATTAAAGTCTGACCAGAAGTTATCTACACCAGCTGCAAGTCTAGAAGTAAATGTAGAATATGTTAATGCACGACAATGATCAGAAACTGGATCTCCATCAAAGTATGCATAGACACGAGTATTTGGTTTTAATCTTGTGGCGTTGAAAGTTACGTTTTGAGATCTCATAAATGGCGAGAACCCAATATCAACAATCCTGTCACCCAAGTCTTGGTTAAGTGTTTGACTTCCTGTTGATTGTATTGTAAGAGTATCAACTGATTGTTGTAATGATGAAGAGTCTACAACTTGCGTCATAGATGCGTTAAATGAAGAGTTCACCATTGTATTTGTACGCCCACGTCTAGTTGCAGCGAAATCTGAGCCAGAAAATTCAATATCTTGTGTTTGAGAAGTTGTACCAGTCATACTGGTTTCAATACCGTTTACAATACCAGCATTATTCAAACTGTCAGCTAGATTTTCAAGTGATGCACCGATTGCGTTATTTTCAACAACTACATCACCACCGTCTTCCATTGCAACAAAGTTATCTGATTGTGGATAAAGTTCAATGTCGCCTTTATAATTAAACAACAACGATCCAATACAGTTACGGAATTTAGAAGCATTAATATTTCTCTGATTATCAACAACTGTGTATGGTAATGTAAGTAAATTACCTGTCTTAGTAATACCTGTTGAGTTTGTGCTATCAAAGATTACATCAACTTGTTCTTCTTCAAAATTACATGTCAAGAACTTACGTCTTGTGTCTACTGCTGCATTAAAATCTGGATCTCTAAGATTACTCAGTCCATGGTCTGCAAAGTTATGAATAAAGATACCATTCTTAAATCTGTCATTTCCTGAAGAGTCTGTAATCTTGAGACTCTCTGTATCTTTTTCGAGTAAGTTTAAAGATGTATAATATTCTAGACGATTAATTCTTTTCTCAATCGCACCAATGTCTGCCATTGTATAACGTCTGTTTTGTTTCAGTGCAATAGTACAGGATAAATCTTTTCTTCCGCTCGTTTTACCAATAAATGGAGAGAGTGAAGGATATGGTGGAATAGTTATTTGCCCTAACTCCATAACTGTGATTGGGGCAACTGGTGCTCTAGGATCTATTCTTGGTGCACCTTTAATTACATCAATGTCACCTTTCTCAGCAATTACAACCTTATCAATACGAGAAAGATAATACTCAGCATCTGTTGTATAAGATTCTGTAGGTACTGGCATCTCATAACCACCAGAAATAACTTTCAAGTCAAATGTTTCAAGTGGGTTTTCTGATGCACCAGCCATAGTAGTAGAACTGGTTGCTGTATTATTTACATAAGGTCTGAAGTCAATACAATCTCTTAAATCAAAAGTTCCGAGTTTTTTAGATCTATATACAGGTATTTCATAAGTGAAGATACCTGAAGAACCTGTATCATCTACTGGATAAGAATCGATTGCAAAGTAAGAACCGACTGATCCACCATAGTTAGGCTCGAGGTGTGAGAACTTGACAACAATCTTTTTACCTGTTGTGCTAATAGTTGCGGATGGTTTCTTAATAAGTTTTGAATGTCCGTAGAAATTATCAGATTGTCCGTTATCAAGAACAAATTGTTTCTTATAATCAGTTCCTGTCTCACTGTATGCAGAGCCATCAATATAAACTGCTTCTAGTTTGTAAGCGTTTGCAATTCCTAAGTTCCATGGTCCAGTCGCACCCATCTCATTTGTAGAAGTATCAATCTTAACATACCTTGATGCTAGAGCGTTGATTGGTGTAGGTGTTACATCAGTTTGTTTTACTTTTACATGAATTGTTACGTCAGTTGCAGCACTAAGAGTCGTACCAATATCAATATTAATTGCAGTATTTGATATCGAAGTAATCATCGAAGGAGTCAATCTAAATGGTTCACCTGCCTTAAATGCAACTGAGTCGATTGTTACATCAGCTTGGAACACCATATAAAACTCAGTATCGAGTTGTGTTTGTGTAGGTGTTGATGAATATGGGAAAGACTCTGTCCCTGTAACCGTCAGTGTGGTAGTTCCTGACGTTGTAAATTCAGTAGAGAATTCTTTTTGATATGTATAGTTATTATCGAATGTGTTACCAGTATCAGTTGCAAGAGTTTTTGCAGCTTGGAATGGAGCCTTAAATACGAGTTGGTTTGAATTTGATTCTTTAAGAACTGCTTTACCGCTTTCTAATACTGGGTCAGCAAAACCATTGATTGCACTATCATCGTGATAAATTGTTTTAATATCACCAAATGTTCCAGCAGTCATACGAATATCATAAAGATATAAACGATATTTACATGCTGCAGCATTTATTGTTCCGCTTTCGTAACGGATTTGTCTTACACGTGCTTGTCCAATTATAGTGGAAGGTGCAGCGTGGATAGAGTATGTACCGTCTGTTGCTGCATCCGATGCTGCATTACCAAATTTTACGAGTGTACCGTCTTGAATATCCCAGTTACCAGCAACCTCGTCAACGATAACATAGTTACCGTATGCTGTTGAAACTGTAAATCCTTCTTCAACAACACTTTCATTTGCTTTATCTACCTTAACATATGTTGGTGAAAGGAATTCCCTTCTATAACCATTCACATATGCAAGACCACGACCAACACCAACAGCGATGTGATCAGCTGAACCGCCTTCACTAGAAGTCAGCAAACCTCTGTTTCCGCTAGTTGATAAATGCTCTCTAACTGTTACTTCAAAGTTTCTGATAACATAGTTACCACTTTCTTCTTTTGTTCTTGAAGCAAGTGTAGCACCTAATCTATTATAAAAGTCTAGATCTCCAACATCATCACCACGAGAAAGTAATCCCTCTTCAACTGTGTAAAGAGAAATAAAGTCTGAATCGTTTGTGGCTGAAAGACCAAGTTTAGCAATCTCAGTTGATACTTTGTAACGGTCTGCTCCTGGAGCATTGAAGTTAAATGTACCTGTCGCTGGATCGTTTAGTGTAGCATCTTCGTCAGCTGTAATCTTTGCATCTTTAAATTTAACACCAACATAATAATTGGCATCTGTTTTGTATTTTTCTAAATTTATTTCTTGTTTATCATGGTATACAAAATAACCATCGATGTATAAAATACCGTCTTCGATTACAAAGTCAAGACCTTGACCGAAATAATTTCTTGTTGCATCGTTTGCGTCTGTACCATTATCTACAACAAACGTGCTACCGTTTCTTCCAGAGTCTGTAGAAGTTACTGTAAGTGTTTCACCAGCTTCGAAATGTAAGTATGCGCCAGTGCTAGAACCTTGAATATAATCTAAAT